>Ga0066849_10000970_pt1 | contig 11672 bp, 11 predicted proteins | sample ETNtaG_9_FD_65492 | JGI IMG/M metagenome (GOLD analysis project Ga0066849, IMG submission 65492) | Marine microbial and viral communities from oxygen minimum zone, Eastern Pacific Ocean - ETNP201406SV69 | ecosystem: Environmental > Aquatic > Marine > Oceanic | place: Pacific Ocean: Eastern... | reverse complement strand
ATTCTCCCGATTCATTGACAAGAGTTGCAATATCATCACATGGAATGAATATTGCAGTGGAGACGTAAGGGTGATTTTATGGCAGATGGTGGAGCAACAAATATGATTTTATTAATTACCGCTTTACTTATTTGCGGTGCAGCATCTGCGATTTTACTCCAATCATGGACAGAAACAGCATCAGCAGTTGGAACTAATCAAGAACAAATAGCCCTAAATTCAAAAACAAAAGTCACTTTTTCGGGAGATTTAGCTAAAACTACTTGTGATTCTGTAGATAATAGAATTACGATTTACTTACAAAATAGTGGTAGTTCTATACTAGATGAAACAGAATTTGGAGCATTTATTGATGGAATCTCATCATCTATAGTTGGTGTTCCTACATTTTTGAATGGCGCTACAGTATGGAGTTCTGGAGTTGTAGCAAATATTACTTTACAATCGGGGGAAAATCTGGATTGTGATGGAACCGAGGAAAAGAGAGTTACAGCGATAGTCTCTACCGTATCATCAAATGGAGTTTTTGGAACTGATAGCATAACAGAGGTGGTTAAACTTGGTTGAAGTTCCAGAAGAAGACGGTTTTAATTTCGAATTAGAACAAGATAGTCTCGCAGATTGTATGGGATTAAAATTACCATCTAGGTCCTTGATGGTTATTACAGCAGAAGTAGGTGGTGGAAAGAGTTTAATTTGTCAAAGATTGACTTTTGGTTTATTAGAAAATGGAGCAAAAGTAGTTTATGTAACAAATGAATTAACTACAAGAGGATGGATAGAACAGATGCATAGTATTGGTTATTGGGTTACAGACCATATCAAATCAGGTAAATTGTTGGTTGTTTCAAGTTTTGGAACAATCGCAGACCAAGTCGAAAATGTAAGTATTGATGATTTGTTGGAAAGTGAAGGAATGAAAGTTGCAGATGTAATTATTATTGATTCACTTTCAGAATTATCTAAAGGTGCTGACGTATCCATTCTGCTTTCTAAATTGAGAAAATTTTGTTCAAAAGGACATACAGTCATTCTTACTTGTGATCCTGCTCAAATGGATAATAATATTGTTCAACAACTTAGGGCAACTTCTGAAGTTGCTTTAGATTTAAACGCAGCAATAATCGGAGGGGCAATGTCGCGTACAATTATTGTGACAAGATATTTACGTGCTGCAGGTCCATTACAATCAACGATTGGATGGCGTGTTGAACCAGGAATGGGTTTTATCGTAGATATTACTGCAGTAAGTTGAGGTGTTAGAATATGGTTGATTATCCTGATATAGCCCCTGGTGATACAGACGGATTACTTGCTGCTTATCCTCATGTTCGCAAATGGGTAATGGATTTTGAAGCTAAATTTGGTTCACGCCCTCAATATTATGGCCCTCTTGACAGAGGTGCAAAAAGTATTAAGCCATTAAATTTAATTTATGTTACAAAACCTCCAATTTTTGTTCATATGTATCGCCCTAGCGAAGAAGAAGAGGGAGCTGGTCAAACATTATGGTTTGGTTTAGAACCCCAATTAAATGAAGAGGAAGAATTAATCAGAAGGTCTCTAATTGAAATTTTATTACAAGAAGCACCTGCAGCACCATCATTTACATCAGATTTAGAATTCGAAGCCATTCTTTCAGGGATGATAGATAGGTATACAGTACTTCCAAATGAAACAAGTGCGATTAATAGAAGTGGTAAATTATGGCAGTTAATTGGAATGGATGACAAAAGAGTTACAGTTACCCAAGAACAGAGAGAAAGACTTCGTTATGTAATCATTAGGGATTTAATTCGTAATGGTCCATTAGAACCTTTGCTTTCAGATGAAATGTTAGAAGATATTCATAGTGTAGGAATAAAACATGTAAATATGGATCACAAGGTGTTTGGTATGGTTTCATCAAATATTCGTTTTAGAGAAAGAGAATCTTTAGGTAGATTTTTGAGAGCAATGAGTGAACGTATTGGAAGGCCAGTAAGTGATAATAAACCAATTATTGATGGTTCCTTATTAGATGGGAGCCGTATAAATATTATTTACAGTGATGATGTATCTATGCTAGGCCCTTCCTTCACAATCAGGAAATTTGCTGAGGAAACAATATCTATTACCCAATTAATACAATGGGGTACATTATCTTCTCAATTAGCAGCTTATATTTGGGTAGGTTTGGAATATGGTATGTCAATGCTTGTATCTGGAGAAACAGCATCTGGTAAAACAACAACTTTGAATGCTATTTTGCCTTTTATTGATCATAATGTAAAAATTTATTCGGCAGAAGATACAGCTGAAGTAAAAGTTCGCCATAAATTATGGCAAAGATTAGTGACAAGAGAATCAAAAAATGAAGATGCTAAAGTAGACATGTTTGATTTGTTAAAGGCGGCTTTACGTTCAAGACCACGTTATATCATCATTGGAGAAATTAGAGGTGTCGAAGGAGCAACAGCATTCCAGGCAATGCAAACAGGGCACCCAGTTATTGCTACTTTCCACGCTTCAAGTATTGTTAAAATGATACAAAGATTTACAGGAGATCCAATTAATGTACCTATGCGTTTCTTTGATAACTTGAATTTTGCAATTTTCCAAGAAGTAGTAGAAGCACCAGGAGGCGGTATTGTTAGAAGAATAACTGGTGTAGACGAAGTTATTGGATACAATAAGCATAGTGATGGTGTATTGACAAGAGGAATGTTCGAATGGAATCCTGTGAAAGATGTACATTATTTTAGAGGAATGTTCCAATCTCATCTTATGGAAAATAAAATAGCCCCACAAATGGGTTTTTCCAATAAAAGAGATGTGTATGATGAGATGCAAAGAAGAGCGGAAGCGTTACAAAAGATGGTGGATAGAGATTTAACACATTATAATGATGTTTTCGATTTAGTGGGAATTTATTATAATGCTGGATGGGATGAATTTTGTAAATCAATTGAAACTTGGGTAGGAATAAATCATTGAGGTAATTAAAAATGGAACGATTGCCGGAGTGGCAGATTGCCTTAAAACGCCTTGATATGGAACCTTCAAGATACCTAACAGTTTATGTTGGTTCTGCATCATTAATGGGTCTATTTACGGGATTATTATTATTTTTACTTGGTTTATTTACAGGGTTTTTTGGAATCTTCATAATGGTGATTTTTACACTAATTTCTGCTAGTGCAGCTTTAGTTTTTCCAATCCTTGAAGTAAGGAAAAGTGCAAATAGAATCGAAAAAGAAATGCATATGTTTGTTACAAGGATGGGTATCTTATCTTTAGGAGAAGTAGGTGCTCGTTCAATGTTTGATATTTTGAGACAAATGGGAGATTATGGTGAACTCGCTCAAGAAGTTAAGAGAATTGAGGTATTAGTAGATAAATGGCATACTGCACTTCCAGAAGCATCTAGGATTGTAGGCCAACAAAGCCCATCTCCTTTATTTGCTGATTTTTTAGATAGGATGGCATTTAGTATTGAAGCGGGCCAACCTATCGATATTTTTATGCGTGCAGAGCAAGAAACAATAGCAGAGGAATATAATACACTTTATGATATGAGATTAGAAAGTGTAGATTCATTGAGAGATATTTTTGTTAGTTTGTCTACTGCGGGATTATTTGCATTAGTTGTTGCAGGAATCCATTTAGTTTTATTCCAAATTGGTACTCTTGAAGATGAGCCAATAGTAGTAATTTCAAGACTTAGATATTTGCTTATGTCTGCATTTATCTTTGTATTAATACAAACAGCCTGTATGTTTGGCTTTAGAGCTATAATTCCTGATGATCCTGTATTTGCCCGCGATGAATTAGAAACTCCTTATCGGTTGTTATTTGGTAGATCTTGGATATATTCTGGGTTTGCCATGATTTTTATTGCAGTTCCTTCAATATTATTTATGTTAATTTTTTGGACTGAGATTACAGCAGAATGGGATAAATATGCATTATTTTTGCTTGCAGTTCCTTTATCTCCATTTTTGTTCCCAGGAATAGTAGAACAAAGAGAAGAAGGCCAAGTAAATAAAAGAGATTACATGTATCCTGGATTTATTCGTGCATTAGGGGGTACGGCACAAGCACGTTCTGCAGAACCTTCAGCAACAATTAGAGCATTAAGGGGCATTGACTTTGGTAGATTAGATGAATGTATTAGTAGACTTGAGTCTAGGTTATCTACTAGAATTGATTCTGAAAGAGCATGGGATTATTTTTCTGCAGAAACAAATTCTGCAGTAATTTCAAGATTCAATCGTATTTACATTGAGGGTGCTCAAAGTAGTGGTGAGCCAGCAGCAACGGCAGATATGGTAAGTAAATCTGCAACTAACATGTTGTCATTAAGAAGGCGTAGAGGTTTATCCGCCTCTACAATGTGGGGAACCTCACTTGGTTTGTTAATAGCAACAATCACGAGTCTTAATATTACGATTTATATTGTTCGGGGATTAGGCTCAAGTATTTCTGGAGTTGCTTCTGGAATGTCAGATATTGATTTGACTTCAGTAACTTCTGGTGCTGCAGGGTTTGGTTTACCTGCGTTAGATGACAATACAGTAATTGAACAAAATATCTATTTGTTTAAGGTAATAATCTCACTTTTGATTATATTACAAATTCTCATTTTATCGGCCATTGGTAACAGACTTAGAGGCGGAGGATGGAGTACAACACTTGGACAAGGAGTTCAAATGCTTTGGTTATCTGCAATAGTTAGTTTCATTACTTCACTGATTTTAGATTGGAGTTCAGGTGTTTTTGGAATTGATGGGTAACTTCATCTCTTGTTTAATACGCTTTTTAGTTGCACTCCAAGAACAAATAGGGCATTTAGTTAAATCATGAAATCTAGCAGGACAATATTCTCTTCCAAAAAAGATAATTTGTAGATGAAGTTTATTCCATAATTCTTCAGGAAATATATTTTTCAGATCTTTTTCTGTTTTTTCAACAGTGGTGCCTTTTGACAGCCCCCATCTAGCAGCCAATCTGTGTATGTGTGTGTCTACAGGGAATGCAGGAACTCCAAAAGCTTGAGCCATTACTACACTTGCAGTTTTATGACCCACTCCCGGAAGTGCTTCCAAGTCCTCAAAAGTGTTGGGCACATCTCCATTATGTAGTTCAACTAACATTTTGGATAAGTTTAGAATATTACGAGATTTAGTTGGGGCAAGACCAACTTCTCTGATAATGCCTAGGATAGTTTCAACCTTTAATTTTGACATTGATGTTGGGGTTGGCCCTAATTCAAAAAGAGCAGGAGTAACTTGATTGACTTTTTTATCTGTAGTTTGAGCACTCATTAGAACAGCAACTAATAATTGAAATTCTGATGAATGGTCAAGTGGAATTGGAGTTTCTGGAAACAACTCTTCAAGAATTGTAATTATTTTTTTAGATTTATCTCCAATTTTCAATTTAAAACCTCATAAATCAACATCATTTTGTCTCCATCCCTTTACAATACCAAAAATAAATGCACAAAAGGGAACTACATAACAAGGACCATACATCCAATTTTCCCAAATTGGATCATTTGTTTCTCCACCCATAAGGACGTATAATATCATGCCAATAAACAACCCACCAATTAGAGCTATAATCCCGATTGTAAAAGTTCTTAATAATCTCATAATCTCACATTCTTTTACCGAATAATACAGCGACTTCATCGCTACTTTTAGTATTGAGCACATCAGATTTTTCTAACCATCCTTTTCTAGCAATGTGTGTTCCAAATCGAACATCTTTTAGTCCGACTAAATCATGAGCATCTGGATTAATTGAAACTGGTACTCCACATATTTTTGCAAATTTACATAATCTCCAATCTAAATCTAATCTATAAGGTGATGCGTTTAGTTCAACTGCCTTAAAAATCCCCTTCTCGTTAAGCTCCCCCATAGTTCTTAATACCGCATGCATATCAACATCATACCCGTCTCTTCCTTGAATGATTCTTCCCGTAGGATGGCCTAACATCGTTGTATATTTGTTTTCAATTGCTCGAATAAGATCTTCGGTGTTTTCACTTTCATCTCTATTTTTCCATTTATTTATTGCATGAACTGATGCGACAACATAGTCTAATTTTTGTAAAACATCATCGGAATAATCTAATTTTCCGTTCTCTAAAATATCTGATTCTACTCCATGAAATAGTCTAAAATCAAATCCTTTTTTATTCCATTCTAAATTATATTGTTCAATTTTTTCTCCTTGTTTAAGAAGGTCATTAGAATTAGCACCATTTGCTATTTTCAATGATTCGGAATGGTCAGAGATGCCTAGATATTTCCAATTTAATTTTTGTGCTTCATCAGCCATTTGTTCTAATGTTGCTTCACCATCTGATAAAGTAGTGTGATTGTGAAATGCACCATTAATGGAATTAATAGAAATTAAATCAGGAAGATTATCTAATTCAGCGGCTTCGATTTCTCCTAAATCTTCTCTTAATTCGGGTACAATATAAGGTAAATCTAAATTTTTGTAAATATCTTCTTCTGAATCTGCTTTTATGGAGTATTTTGCGGCCTCAATTCCCTTTAAATCGCCTATTTCTGCAATCGGAATTAATCCAAATTCATTTAATTTCAAACCTCTGTCTAATGCTCGTTGCCTCAATCTAATATTATGCTCTTTTGAACCTGTAAAATAAGCCAAAGTAAATGGGAACATATTTGGAGGAACGATTCGTACTTGTGCGTCAATCGTTCCCGCCGCTTCCATTTTTTCATAATCTTCTCCTCCAATGGCATCTAGAACACCCCCATCTAAAGTACCTAGATTGAATTCATTTTCAAAAATACTAGTATCTAAAATCAGACTAATTTTTGAGTCACCTGCACCTTTAATGTCTGCTATTCCTGGAAGAGAGAGTATTGAATTTGAGATATCTTCATGATAATCTAGATTAGCACCAATTACTAAATCAAGATCTCCTATTGATTCTTTTTTTCTTCTTGCAGAACCGGCTAATTCTATTTGTTCAACATTGGGAATCTTGCTAATTAATTCTTTTAATGCGTTTCCATAAAGTAATCCAATGTCAAGTCTTCTTCTTGCATTAAATCTTTTTAATAATTGAATGCCATCTAATATTTTTTGTTGTGATTTTTTTCCAAATCCATTTAATTCTTCAATTTCTCTGGCTTCACATGATTCTTGTAATTCGGGAACATTTGTAATTCCTAATTCCTCATTAAGTAATTTTATTCTTTTTGGACCTAAATTTGGTATGCCTAGCATTTCAATTAATCCTGCAGGTGTGGATTCAAATAATTCAATCCAGTCATCAGCCCATTTCCCCTCAAGTACAGCATTAGTAATTCCTGAGCCCAAACCTTTCCCAATACCTTTTAATTCACTTAATCTTCCACTTACTACAATTTCTCCAAAATCATCAGTTAATGTAGATATGGTTCTACTTCCATTGAAATATGATCGAGTCCTAAAGGGATTAGCTCCTCTTAATTCTAGTAACACACCAACTTGATGTAATACTGTGGCAATTTGATTTCTACTAAAATGTGGTGAACCTTTTGCTCTTGGCCTAGGAAGTTTCCAAACACCCCCTCCGCCCATATTCAAATGAATACTTACTATCACTTGATTATAATGGTTAGTTTACCAATTGTTTTGAATAATATGTCTAGTACCAGTATTCATGGACCTTGAATTCATTGAGAGCCTTACTACAATTTTTTGTGGTATTGCTATTTTTGGATTCACATTTGTTGCAACCGCATCTCGTAATCCAAAGTTAGAAATTATGGTTCAACAAACAATATCTTTTTGTTGTATTATTGCAGCTGTGTTGTTGTCTATAATTGCATATAATGGAGGCACCATTTGGTCATCAAAAAACATAGTACCTCCTTTGATCGCTTTGAATTTAATAATTACTATTGCAGCACGTATGAATCTTCGAGGAAAACAAGTATCTCAAGGAATGAATCCCCATCAGATCGGAAGATTAAATCAAGAAGAATAATTACCTAAGGCGTTTAGGTACATAATCAAAATTTTCAGAGTCTAAATTTTCATTTTTTGAATAATTATCATTTGGCACTTTTCTATTAATTACATATTGAGGTGGTTCTTTAAATTCTTCAGGTTCTTTTTCCAAATTAATTTTAGGAGGCAATTTATATTTGTAATTTGTAGTAAATATTTTTGCAGGTTTTTTTAATGATAATGAAAACATTACAATTAATATTAGATATATGAGCCACGTTGGTAGAAGAATCCCTGAAAAATCTTCAACTTTCATTGAAACTTGTTTAACACCTTCATGCATTCTTGAAAAACTAAATGCATCTCCAACATCTTCTGCAAGATCATTTTGTTCAATCGGATGTTTGTCAATAACTAAAATTGGTAATTTTGCTATTGCAGATGGTTCATTTTGATTCTGTACCCATAATTGAATTTCTCCACCACTAAGTCCTAGTTTCTCACCTGTATTGTCTACACTAAACATTGTCATGTGTCCTTGTTCCCCATATGCTTGCAATGTTACTTCTCTAGAATACCATTCTGATGAAATACCATCTAGGGGGTGCCATTCTATCCTAAGATTTATCGAAATATAATTCATTGGATTTGTAACCTTACAAAAAAATGAACTTTTTTCTGAAATTATAATTGTATTTGATGCGGGCTCACAAGCAATTAGTAACACAGGTTTATGCCTTAATCGATCATTTGGCCAGTAATCAATATTGTTGGCACCAATTGAATTGTTGTCTCCAAATCCATCTTTGTCAAAATCCTTCCATTGAGATTTATCATTGATAAAAACATCAGCGCCATTATTTATTGTCCAATTACTGTCTGGATTTGACCATCCATCTCCATCTGAATCTAGACAGCCATAACGGTCTTTTGTGGAATTTCCATCTACGTTGGGGCAATCATCTTGAGGTGAGGTTTGGGATGAAACTATTTCGAATGAATTGATTGTAAATATGAAAAAAATTGCCAATGCTATCAGAGCACTAGATTTGTTCATAGGGGTTTCAGAGGCTATTAAGTTATGAACTATCGTTTTATAATCATCATTCAATTTCGTTTTCTGCTTCTAATTTTTGATTAATGAATTTCCTCATAAATGGGGGTAACTCACCATTTACAAACACAACATCATTTACTTCTTCTAATTTCATTAGTGAATAATATATTTGCATCGCAGTCATTGGTGTTGAGGAACATCCGGTACATCCACCTTCTAAGGAAATCATCACATTTCCATCACTAGTATCAATGACATTTACGATTCCATCATGCTGATCTAATATTTCCTGTACAGGACCAATTGACTCATGAATTTTCTTAATGTCGATATCTGCCATTATTTCTCAAAGCATCTGAAACCATTCTAGTTTTTCAACTATGCGTATAGAAACTCAAATATGAAAGGTCATTTATTCAATACTAAATGCGTATATTAATTCTCGACCTATTGGCTGAAAGGTCAGAATTTGGACATGGCGGTAATATTGAAATGGTTAAGCCATTTGCAAAACGGTATTCAGAAATTGAAGTTTATCTCATCACCCCTCAATATGAAGAATTTTCAGAAAAGGAACAATTAGAGTTAATTCAAATAAAGGAAAAAAATGTACCCTTGTGGGATGATGATATTGAATTTAAGTCAACTAAAACAGAGAATATTGATGGAGCATTAGTAAAATTTATCAGAATTTTAACACCAATTGGAGAAGTAAAAGAAATTTCAAAATGGTTCAATCTAAATCACATATCTTGTATCTTTTGTTCTGGTTCTAGACGCAATGTTTCGCAACCAGAACCTTGGATGAAAAATGCAAAAAAAGTTATTATGGCGGCTATATTGTTAGAAAAACCACTTTTGGGAATTTGCTTCGGACATCAGTTATTGGCAGAAACACTAGGAGGTACTGTCATTCGTTCCACAATTAGAACAGATGCAGTGCATAATTTAAAATTAACAGAAATTGGATTAATTGATCCATTATTTGAGGGGCTATTGAATGAAGGGCATGGACCTGTTACATTGTACACGCACCAAGATCATGTTGTAGAAATTTCAGTAAACCAAAAAATAAAAATTGAATTATTAGGTTCTTCGGAACATTGTACAAATGCAGCAATTAGGGCTAATTTAAATAATAAATTATTGCCTGTTTGGGGAGTGCAATTTCATCCAGAAGCCAGTAAAGCTAGAATCGACAGGTCCTATAAATTGGGTCATATATCATTAGAAGAAAAAGAATCATTTAATCGTGAACATGATGGTGCTAAAGTACTTGAAAATTTTTGTAAAATAGTCACATTGGAAAGTTAAATTATCTGCAAAATTGTGTGGGTGTTGTAACTATTGCTACTATTCATTAATATACAGCATTTGTGAGGCTGTGAATGGTGAACATATTATGATGATAGAAGATTTACCTTTAGGAGTTGGAGAAATAGGTGCAATTGTAGCTGGATTAGGCTTAGGTATTGCATTTTTATTATACATACAATTAACAGGAAAGAAAGTTGAAAACGAAAGAGTAGCAAGTATTGGTGACAAGATACAATCTGGTGCAATGGCATTCTTGAATGCTGAATATAGAGTATTAGTTGTATTTGTAGCCTTAGTTGCGGGATTATTATATGCTGGAGGAACAATGAATGATGATCTTGGGATTGAAGTTGCAATTTCTTTCCTAATGGGTGCTTTCGCAAGTGCATTAGCTGGGAATATTGGAATGCGTGCAGCTACAGCAGCAAATACAAGAACAGCAATGGCTGCTAATAAAGAAGGCCAAGGCCCAGCATTACTAGTTGCTTACAATGGTGGAGCAGTAATGGGACTTTGTGTAGGTGGCTTAGGATTACTTGGTATTTCAGTAATGTACATCTTGTTTGGTGAAATTAGTAAGGTTACTTACATTTCAGGATTTGGAATGGGTGCATCAAGTATTGCTTTATTTGCTAGAGTAGGTGGAGGAATTTACACCAAAGCAGCAGATGTAGGTGCAGATTTAGTTGGTAAAGTCATGGCAGGAATTCCTGAAGATGACCCTAGAAACCCAGGAGTTATTGCAGATAATGTGGGAGATAATGTAGGAGACGTTGCAGGAATGGGTGCAGACATCTTCGAATCATTTGTTGGTTCATTAATTGCCGCAATGGTAATTGCTTCAACAATTCAATGGTCCGGTTTAGGCCAAATGGCTTTGGAAGCAAATGATTTAACAAACCATAATGAGGCATTAATGGTATTACCATTACTACTTGCTATTATTGGGTTTGTTGCAAGCGTAATTGGAGTATTTTCAATGAGAGTATTAAAAGAAGGAGATCCTGCTTCAGCATTAAGATATACTACATTTATTGGAGCAATACTATTCTGGTTAGGAAGTTATATGGCATTGAAAGTTTTTGAACTTCCATTACAACCATTATATGCAATAATTTCTGGAAGTGTGGTTGGAATCTTAATTGGTCTTGTAACTGAATATTATACATCAACAGAAAAAATATTTGGAATAAAGCCTCGTGCAGTCATGAGAATTTCAGAAGCATCAAAGAGAGGACCTGCAACTAATGCAATAGCAGGGTTAGCAGTAGGGATGGAAAGTGTATTTCTACCATTAATCTTAATTGCAGTTGGAATTTACGTTTCAAATTATTTT
>Ga0066849_10000967_pt1 | contig 11684 bp, 11 predicted proteins | sample ETNtaG_9_FD_65492 | JGI IMG/M metagenome (GOLD analysis project Ga0066849, IMG submission 65492) | Marine microbial and viral communities from oxygen minimum zone, Eastern Pacific Ocean - ETNP201406SV69 | ecosystem: Environmental > Aquatic > Marine > Oceanic | place: Pacific Ocean: Eastern... | reverse complement strand
TTCGTTTAGGTTTAATGTAAAACCAACGGTAACGTCAACGTGTGAATCGGCTGGAATTCCAGCGAATGACCTAGTTGACCATTTGAATTTTTGTGCAACAGCATCCTGTCCTTTGTGTAATTCTAATCCGTTAATATTTTTAACATGTTGAATTAACATTTCCTGGCCAGAAACACCAGCAGGTGGTAATATTGTTACTTCAAATAAATTACCCGTAACTGGTTCAAAATTCTTACCTTTCTTACTAGTCTGATCGTTTGAATAATGTGGTAAACTCATTTCTTTTCTTTTTATTTTATTTGTTTAATTATATATCTTTCTTAAAAAATAAAAACTAGAGAGGAACTTAATCCTCTCTAATTTATAAATATTCTTTAGTTTAGAAATTACCTGTGGCAATTTCTCCAGTATTAAGAACTGTTGTTCTGTGTACGATTATTTCTAATCCTTTAACCGGTTCAACGTACGTATCTAAAATACCCATGTTATTATCGATAACTTCGCTTGTATTATTAGTACTGTCCATTACGTTTTTAAATGCGTAAACTCCTTGATCTGCCATTACTGATGCCATAAAAGAATCTGCTAATGTTTTAATTTCAAGTCTTGTTTGTGCATCGTTAAATTCAAACAAATATCCTTTAAGAATATCAGCTAATCCGTTTTCAATGTAAATTAATACCTCTCTAACATGTGCTGAGCTTAATGCTGATTTAATAGTCTGTTGACCAGTTTTATTACCTTTGATATTAAGACCAACTCCTCTTTCGAATACAATTGGGTTAATACCGAATGGCTCTAAATTATCTCTATCTGATTTGTCAAATGCATATTCAGCTCCAATTACATTGGTTCCAGATACAATTCCTCTACGAGGACCTGCAACTAATGACCATGGAAGTGCATTTGTGTATTTATCTATATAGTTATTAGAAACATATGCTGCTGGTGGAATAACTGATACTTTACCATTTTCTCTAACGTTCAAACCAGGACCGTAATAGAATCCGTAGTTAGCTCCGTCTGCAATTGATGGTAATGAATAAAGTCCAGTTGGATTTTGCGATAAATCACCTCCTTCTGCAACAAATCTTGTATCGAATTTACCTGTGTTCGCATCTTTAAAAGATGGATCAGATGATTTCTTAAATTCACCAACAGTTGGTGCATTTAATATACAAGATACATTTTGTCTCTCTTTTGCAATTGATGTGAATTCAGATTTATTTAATAAATTACCTGATTCATATGAACCAAATGAATCTACAATATATCTAAGGTCTATAACATCTCTATCGACTAGTGCAGCTTTAACACCTCCACTAGAGAATGCATTTAAACAACCTTGGATACTTTTATCTCCAATTGCAATTTTATCTAAGTTAAACATTTTATAAGTTTCAGCTCCATTTTCATATGATGAAAACGCTGAATCATTATTTGCATTAAATGTATCATCAATTCCTCTGTGACAAGTTACTGTGTAAGTACCTCCTGTTTCAGAAATTCTTGTAATTCTTGCAAGTTTCCCAGCAGTTGAAGATGGTAAATAATCACCAACTGAAAGTGGGAATGATCCTGAACCTGTAAACTCACATGTTGCACTTCCGTCTCCTGAGAATGTAAATGCATCTACTGCAATTTCTCTATTTCCAGCAGCCGCGTCTTTAGTTAATAAATTTATTGTCATATCACCAGCTGATCCAGCGTCTTCGTATGATGCGTCCCATTCAAGACCAGCTTCAACGTCTAATGTTAAATTACCACTATTTGTATCAATAGTTACACTAGAATATTCTCCAGATGCTGTTTGTACATAATACTCTTCGTTTGCATCATAGTCAAAATCCGAAAGTTGGATTGGTTCTCCAGAAGCTGCTCCTGATATTGCAACGTCCCATGCTTGGATTTTTAATCTTGTGTCATTTATGATAGTTGCTGCGAAACCGTCTGTAACTCCACCTACGATATTTGCAGTCTCAACAGTAGTAACTGCCTGTGGAAACGAAGGAGAAGTGTTAGAATCAGAATATGATAACAATTCATATTGTGCAGTTGGATCAGTGTTGTGACCTACAAGATCTACGTTTCCAGCTTCAACACAATCTTCATTAATTGCGCAAAATAAACCTGTTTTTCTAGTTTCTGCATTTATAAGTTGTTCAATGTATAATCCATTTCCTTCTAAATCTTGGAAACCTGGAAGAATTGAACCAGTATACTGTGCTACTAAATTAACTTGTCTTTCGTTTGTGAATTCAGCAATTTTTGATTTTTTAAGGCCATCTGCTGTGAAATAATCTCCATATACTGGATCATATTGCATTGAAGCAGAATCGAATTTTCCTTTATAAACTAATACTTCTATCATGTAATCTGAAATATAATCAAATTCATCAACTCCATCAGGAATATTTCCTTCTCCGTACCATTCTCTTGCTGTTATTTCAAATCCTTTAACATCTTGTGCTTGTCTAACGATAACTGACATGTTATCTTTACCAAGGTTTACCATGTTAAAAGCTGTTTTAGTAGTTGAAACGTTTTGTCCAACTGTATCTAAAGTTGCTTCGTCAGATGGAAACATGAATTTATCATTGTTATGAAAACTCTCATACGCTGCCGTACCTGAAACTGAAGCAGCTGCTTGATCACTACCTGCTGTTGATAATTGAGCATAAGAAGCAAGATCATTTGTATCGAAATCTGCTAAGTTCATAGCGAGAATTGGACCTCTTTTAAGAGCTTCTAAACAAGATCTATGAAAGAACATCCCTTTCTTTTCTAATTTTTTATCTATACTACCGAAAATCAAAACAAACGTTTCAGTATCTTCGATATATACAGGCGTATTATAAGGTCCTTTTCTAGAGTGACCCGCAACCAACCTGATAGTCTCTGCAGATATACTTGATACCTGGGACTTGTCAAATTCTAAACGGTATACTCCGCTAGACTTGAACTGTAATAATTGAGGACTAAGTGCCATAATTTTTATTATTTTTTTTTAGTTTTATTTATGTATATATCTATGGTAAATAAAATTTATTCTATATTATATCATATATGTCGTAATTTAAATCTCCCTGCTCTGTGTTATCTTTATATAACACTCTTTCCATAAAATCATGTAGACCTGGATCGATAATATCTAACATTTCTTCAACAGTATCTGCGTACTGTGTTGTATTAAAAAATTCTGTACCGATTATGCTAGACATTGCTAAGTCATCATGTCCCATTTGTGCACCATAACTTCCATTTGGTAATGTTCCAAATAGACTAATTTCACTACATGTCTCATGTTCATTAACTGTTATTTTATCCATTTCAAATAAAGATTTAAAATTTTGGCAAAATATGGGTTTATTATCGCTTTTTACTTTTATTCCGTGTTTAAGACCTCTTGAATCATGTCGATGTTTAAATCTCAAAATCATCTCTTCATCGAAGTCATTTGTTCTTGGAAAAACAGTTTGTAAATATTTTAATAAAACAGTTCCATATGTATTATACTCTATAATTAGTTTAGTATTTTCATTATATAATAGTTCAACTGATAACAAATATAGTACCTTGGCGAAATCTTCTATTATGTGTTCATTACTTCTAAATATACCGACTTGTGTTAACTTAAAAAAGTCATACATTGCCCCGGGTGTTGGAATTCTATCGATTTCCTTTTCAGTCATTGGATCTACTCTAAATATGTTAATAATAGAATAGTCTCCACCGTTTCCTTCTGCTATATCTACACTCAATAACCAATACTTATCCCTATCTCCTAAAGTTTCAATATCAAATCCAGGGTGCCACTTTAGAAAAGTTTTAATATCGATATGATTATCTGTAAATATATCAAAATCATGATGATTATATTCTTTCATTTTACTTCTCATCTTCTTCATTGAACCTGGGTCTAAAAGAAGATTAGATGAACTTACAAATTCATTTCCATATTGTCTATTAAACGCCTCTATGCTTCCTAAATTAGCTAATTCTCTTTTATACCAATTATCGTCTCTGTCAGGGTGTTGCCACCAATCTATTCGTATTGGGTGATATTCGTTATCGCCACGTTCAGCCGCACTGTATATCTTATAAAACTTATTAAACCCATTTGGCGTACTTGTAATAATTATACGCGAAACCTTGGATGCTGAAAGTGTTGGGTAAACGTTTTCATAAAAGGTATCAACAATAGATGGGTGGATATGGGCAAACTCATCTAAGAATAATAAATGGATTGTAAAACCGATACCGGCCTTGGCTGTTGTACTCTGTCCAACCAACCTACAACCATTATCACATTTTACGTTCATTACATCATATTTTGTAATTCCCGGTTTCATGAAAAATGGAAGGTTCTCGATAACCACCTTTGCTTTATCAATAATTTCTTTTGTAGTATCTGATTTATTGGCTAATAAAAGTGTATTTTTATCTGTGTTAAATGTCAAATACCATGCATTAAATATAGATGCCATTACAGTTTTACCCATTTGGCGAGCTGCCAAGCAAATATTAAATCGGTTTGATTGAAAGGATCTAAGCATATCCTTTTGATAATCTCTTAATTTAACTTGTTGAATTCCTTCATCTGTTAAAACTACCGCATATTTCTCAGCAAAATAAACGATGTCAGCTGCACATCTTGCAAGTTCTTGAATTTCTTCATCAGTATATTCAAAAACTATATTTCCTTTTCTAAGAAATTGTCTACCCTCGTAAAACGGCATCTTTACCTGAGGCTTATAACCCTGGTCCATTGCCACTACTAAGTCATTGATCTTTTTAGTTGACCATACTAACCTGTCTGATGAAGCATCATCTGTTTCTTTCGGTATCCAATAATTATCACTCATCTTCTGGTTCTGGTTCTATATCTTCAATATCTGCTTGGCTTATTCCTGCCTGTATTTGATTCATAAGATCTTTAGTACCTCTTTGAATATTTGTACTACCACCGGATCCTGTTTCTGCAATTGCATCATCATCGTCTCGTTTCTTATATAATTCAATGTCTCTGGCAATTCTCTTGGCACTTTCTTCTGTGGCCATTAGATACATTGTCTGACTCTTTATAATATCCAGCATGGACTTCTGCAGTGTCGCGAGGACCTCAAACATTCTAGGTGCAAGCTCTCCACCTTCGATTGTCTCCAAAAGAGTAGTTAATGCCCTTTCACCTGCCTTTAATTGATAGACCAAAGAACCCATTGTCATCTCATCCATCTTCTTTTTTGCTTGTAAATATTCATCCTTTTCTATAATATCTACATCTAAATAGAATTGCATTAAACTTGTGATAGTCTTCTTAGCCTGTGTTTCAGATAACGATTTCATATTACCATAACTCACAGCAGGGGTTTGGTTGTGGAATTTTGGAACAGGAAGATCACTTGGATCTTGTTCAATATCTAACTTTTCGTCTGGTCCTAATAAATCTTCTAGATCTTTTCTAAGCTCGTCCGCTTGTTCTGAAATAGTTCTCTTTTTCTTTTCTGGTTCTTCTGACATTATTAATAAATTTATAGAATTATATATCTATATTATCTAGTTGAGCTAAATTTCTGAAGCATTAATGATGGAATGGCGTTGTCTGCAACGACTAAATATTGACTATCTCTAACAACATATTGATGTAAAACGTTGGTCTGTTGCTCCTCCTCAATAGTTTTGCTAAATATTCTAATATTTGTTAAATGATACGGATTGATTTTAAGTGTCCAATTCACATCTGTCTCCCATGCAAATGGAGACAATGCATCTAATTTACCATAATACATTTCTGTTAATTCAACTGGTCCCGTTGGGTTATTATATAAGTCTTGATCTTCTAAACTACTTATTCTAATACTTACTTCTCGATATGTATTACTAACATTCACTACCATAGTATACCACTTTGTGCTACTTAAAATAATATTATGATCGAACACATAATCTTGGTTATTTATTCTAACCATTGCATTTCTACTGGAAAGCTTAACTGCACATCCATTACCCATAGTGTCTGTTCCATCTATTACATCGTAGAATGATAAATCGTTAAAGTCAAATGATTTTCCTGGCTGGAACCAAAATGAGAATGCTCTATTCTCTTCAATTGATAAATTTGACTTAGCCTCATAAACAACCGCAGGGTAATGAGTACTTACGTCTCCTGTATGCAAACTGGAAATATTATAATAGTTTCTAGTAACAACAGTCCATTTGTTCATTAGGTTTACGTCTTTAATGTCTAATTCTTTATGTACAAACATTCTAACGCCATCTTGTGACATATGGTGTGTTGAATGATATTGGAGTGGTTTTGTAACCTTATCGAATTCTTCCTTTGTTTCTTCGCCAAATGCTTCTTCGACTCCAACGACTAAATTCTGTAAATCTTCTTCGAATTCACCTTTATTTGTTGATGTTCTATTTTCATATTTCTTAAGCATAACTTTAAAATAGGTTAGTGTTCTATTAAATTCATCTGCCAATGCAACTGAGTTTACCTCATACATTTTATTATTGAATGGGAAGTATAAGTAATCTCTACTGCGAGGACTCTTATTGGCCCCAAACTTATCTTTAAACTCTCCTCCTAAAACATGAACTTCAAAATCTTCAAATCCCATTCCAAACATATCGAACTTTTCAGACTCAGTTGGAAATTCATTATTAGGTACCATTATTTTTAAATTAGCCTTTTCAATAACATCATATAAAGAATATTCCTTTAATACAACATCCTTTGATCTTAAGTTTGGCTCTACCCTGTAATATATTACCTCATGACCATATATTGTATTTGCTAAATTGGAAAGACTTTTATACAAGTGAGATGGTTTCTGTAGACCATATGGATTATATAAATTCTCACTATCGCATTCTGTGATTATATTTGCGCAACCAATAACATCATAGGGATCGCATTCTGTGCATATTTGTGGGCATTCTTCCACTGTTCCATCTTCTAACTGAAGGGTAAACGTGACTTTAAGAAACGAAATATTATGTAATGGTTGGAGATCCATGACTGTAGATTTTATCTCTATCCAAAACGGAGCTGATGGGTTTATATCTAATGTTAATATATCTCCTATGAGATTTGTCTTATTTAATTCGTGCCACTCGGTATATTCTCCACCGCTGTCTCCAGTGGAATTTTGAGACCATCTATATTGATAGTCAAAATAATTCCATTGATTTGTCTTCACATGAAACTCAACATTGTTTAAATCTACTGTTGATTCTGTCATTAATTTAACAGTGAAACTGTCTGGTGTACTAAACACCTCAAACTCATATCCTGCTGCTAAAATAATATCTCCTTGATTTAAGTCTAAATTAGTTCCTATTCCTTTAGCGATTAATGAGCCACTTTTAAATGACAATTTACCAACCGTGAACTCATTAGAAAAACCAGCATGTATATCCCAATCTAAAACGCTTTCAACACGCTGATAAGGTTCTACAAACTTAGCTATTATCACATCACCTACTTCCGTTGCTGTATATCCGTTAACCATATTTTATTTATCTAAATTTTATTCGCCGTTGTAATCGTCTTTATATCCTTTTCTACTGAATTTTTCAACAGTTGAAAATCCTAAACCAGCGCCTGCTAACCATAGCATTCCTTCAAACACATATTCCTGTAACGGAAGTTCTGCAAATATATTGGCAATAAACGCGCATGATATTAAAACGAACGCCATTAATGTGACTAATCTTTTAGATGATGGTTGACCATCAACGTCCGTAAGTATTTTTCCTAAATAACTAGTAAACTTACTCATATAACAATTTCTTTTTTTGTTATATATCTAAATAATCGGTGACGATAAGTGCTTCTGGATTATCTTCTACCCAATTATCAAAATATACTAACATACGTTGACATGCGTTTTGAGTATTCTGATCCTTTGATGTAACTGCTCTCTTTTCTAATCGTTGAGCAAGCGTATCTAATCTAACCAACGAGTAGTGCAAATCCCTAATACAGCCAATGTCCTTAAGTACCTGATTTACAGTATCTAGTTCCTCCATCTTAAAAACATCGAACGTTCTAAAACTTCCTCTAATTACTTTAAAATTAAACTCTAGAGTTCTGTTATCTGCACCATACTCTATCCTTGAAAATGATACGTTCTTAGAAAAGTTTATTTGAAACCACCTAAGGTTAGTCATTTCATTAAACATTTTATTAAGAAAGTATATTGAATTTGCCTCTTTATGTAATGACTTTGCTGAAATTATTGATAATTTATCTAATTCCTCTTTGAAATGTGTTGTTAATACCTCGTTGAGATCATGGGCTTTTACTAAAATAGTTCCTTTATGCGTCTTATACGTATGATTATTCTTTATAAGCGTATACAATTTGGAATCTATTGAATTATATTTATAAAGCGTTATAGATATAATTTCTGGAAACTCGCCTGACTTAGCCATATACCTTAATTTGTTTTTCCAGTTCCTTAAGGTCGCTATAAAATTGTTCTTTATTAAATTGCTTTAGTTCCTCGATTTCTCTCTGTCCTATTTCGTTTCTTTCCATATAAAATCTCAATGCTTCCTCGCTAGGCTGATATTTATCTTTAATGTTCTTTTTTGTACTCTTGGTCTTTGTGTATATCCATCCTGGCACCTTATTAAATCTAGATGCAACCATTTGCCAAGCATCAATAACCATACCTCCATTAATTCCATTTATATTAAATAACTGAGCATTTGATGGAAATTGAATAGACATAAATCTGTTTATCATGAAATGATGCCTCTTCTTTGAAGATATTTTCAACTTATCATAATGTGCCCTTTTAGTAAACATTATCTTAATGAAATCAAATAATTTAGTTTCGTCTAACATCTAAAATAATTTATTGCCTTTTTTCTTTCCTATTAATTTTAACTTCTTTGGCTTGTTTGTTTCATCTAAATTTGAAAAAGCGTCATATTTTTTAGGAGTTGACACCTTTAACCAATCTGTTCCTTCTAATATTTTATCTTTATTAACTAACTTAGAAATATCTATATTGTCTAATAAATTGATTTCTTTCTCAACATGTTTATAAATCTGAGATTGAATAGGATCAGGGATAACATTAACATGTAGCATCATCAGTGTCATGTTTTGAAATAATCTTGCTTTGATTAATTCTTTATTAGATTTTCCAACAACCCTATATACAATATCAGATAATTTATCTAATTCTGCTTTATTAAATAATAGATCTATAACGAAGTTGTCGTTTTCTTTAGTATACTGTTCAAATATCTTTTCCGCTATCTTGTCGGTAATTGAATATGTTCTTAGTTTACCACCTTTCATTTCCTTTTGCCAAATAACAACAGATGGAATATTATCCGATTTGTCTCCAACTAATAACTTCTTAAATAAAAACTCATCACAATTCACTTCAGTAACTTTTATTTTATTATTCTCTATCCATCTTCTCATTGACAATTTATATTCGTCTGCCATCCCACTATATGCACTCATATTAAATAATAGATCATCGTTTGAAACGTCTGACTTCTTATTTAAAACTTCATTAAATCCGGAAAAGGTATATAAACTCTTTTGAACCGTTGAATACCATAGAGTGTATGCTTCATTTGCAGTAGAATAATTCACTAATTGAATTAAATCCTTATCTCCTGTCCAAATAATGCAATTTTTACCATGGTTATTTAATAATGTTGACCATCCAAATAAAACATCATCAGCCTCGGCGCCGTCAATTCTATCAACGATAACACCATGTTTCTGTAAAATGTTTTGGAATTCTTCATATATTCCATAAACTCCTGTCCAGTCTATTTTTTCATCTGGTTTTCTTGTTCCTTTATACTCAGCTTCTGGAAATAAATCCTTTCTCCAACTTCTCGCATCCACTGCCACTACTACTTTATCAATAAAATCTCTCATTTTTCTTACTTCAGAAGCAAGATCAATTGCAAGCTTTCTCATAAGAGCTGCTCGAGATTCGTTATCTTCCATCATCTTACCTCTTTTTGGTCTGGGCAAAACAAATAGGCGACTATGTAAAAAATAATTGCCATCTATAAGGAGCGTATGTCCGCCTTTCTTCATCATTGTTTTAGTTTTTTCTTATTATTTCTTGTGCTTTATAAACTAACGAAAGCATTGTTATAACAGGGTCAATAACATGTACTCTTTGTGCCTGATGTCTTGCGACTTCAACTACAATTTCAGGAATATGCTTTACGCTTTGTGGTTTTTCCTGTTGTATATATTCTATGAAATCCTCTCCTAATGATTGCAAAACATCGTCAACCCTGTTTGAGTAATTACTTACTAATGTTTTATAATTATTAATAGGATTCGTTTCATTAAATATTAATTCAAATACGTCTTTATATACTGAGTTAAATCTCTTAACGTCTTCTACTTTTATTTGATTAGTTCCTTGAGATTTAAATCCTTGTAATTTATTAAGAGTAGTTCTCAAATCTGGGAAGTTTCTTCTAACAAATTCAAGAAGAGCCGGTTTTTCAATTTCCATTCCCTCATTATTACATATCTCAAATACTCTGCGAATGTATTTTTTAGTGAGTTCAGCTTCTTCTGCTTTATCGAAATCAAAATCAATAACTTCAAATCTAGAAAGTATAGGATCTGGTAATTTATTAATATAATTACAAGTTGCAATGAAACGACTGTTGGAAGCAAATGTCTCCATAGTGGCTCTTAATGCTTTAAAAAACTGATCACTTACTCCATCGACCTCATCCAATATTACAACCTTCATAGAACTAGGACCATCCATAATAGAAACAGTAGAACAAAAGTCTGTAATTCTTGTTCTAATAACATCGACTGAAGTATCCGTAGATGCGTTAATATAAAGATATGGCATATTAAATTCGTTGACAACCGCCTTAGCTGTGGAAGTTTTACCAGTTCCGGGACTTCCGGCAAATAACATATTTGTTACTAACCCATCTTTGAACTTATTCATGACCCTATTTGGTAAAATTAAATCACTTAAATTTTTTGGTCGGTATTTTTCCGTGAATAACTGCTGTACTGCTTGCATCATATTGTATTAGTTTATTTTTTAATTATATGAGAAAAAATCAATTTGTTTCTAAATTATTTACCTTATTGATTTTATTTCCAACTATCTATCTCCCAAGCTAAACCTGAGCTTGCATGTGGTTCTTCACTATATGAATTGATTTTCAATACATTGCCATCTGTGAATTTAATTACATATATTTCTTCACCGATTTCAATTCCCTTCTCAATTTTTTCAATTGTTTTTCCTTCAAATATTTTTATTGTTAATTCTGCCATAACTTTTATTTATTTAACCTTTGTAATGCTTTAACATCTTCTTTAACTTCATTCAATTTTTTAATTAAAGCTAATTCACCTAAACCTTGTTTTTTTAAATTATAAACATTTTGGTCGATATCTTCTTCTAATTTATCTAATATCCATTTCATTTTATATTCCTCCTATTTTATATTTTGTAATATTTTTTGTAAACGAATAAATTCTGATTTTGTACGATCTATTACCTCTTGTCTTGTTGGTTTATAATTTGTAAAATCGCTTAAATACTGACCCATTTCCATATCATAAACTTTCTCTAATTCTTCATTCCAACCGTCTGGTAAATCTTCTTTTTGGTATTTTACTGTTTTGTCTTTCATTGTTT
>Ga0066849_10000962_pt1 | contig 11705 bp, 5 predicted proteins | sample ETNtaG_9_FD_65492 | JGI IMG/M metagenome (GOLD analysis project Ga0066849, IMG submission 65492) | Marine microbial and viral communities from oxygen minimum zone, Eastern Pacific Ocean - ETNP201406SV69 | ecosystem: Environmental > Aquatic > Marine > Oceanic | place: Pacific Ocean: Eastern... | reverse complement strand
CAATTTTCTACTGCATATGTACTTGTTGAAGCATATCATCCAATAGGCTATCTTGAATGGAGTGATTCTTATACAGAAACTATGACAAGAGGTATGCGTAATACTACTGCAGTTAAATGGACTCCAGAAGCTGCGCATAGTTATTTAGAAAATGGTTCATTATCTGGAGGTTATACAATAATAGTTACCATTTCTAATGACCTCATAGATACTGACTCAGACCCTTCAAATAATATTATGGAAGTTGAAATGCCAGTAGCAATTTGGAGAGATCAACTTGACGATACAAGTGAGACAGCATCATATTTTGCAATGCGTGCTTACAAATATTCGAAAGATACTGCTGATGGACCAGATGCAATAGGAAAGGGTTCATGGCAAATAGAGGAAAATACAGGTATTGTTGGTTCAGATAGTTATCGTCATTCTACACCTGGAAACAATTATCCAGGTAATGCATATGATAGACTTGTGTGGGGTTTTCCTACTGATGGACAATCAGGTTGTGGCGAAGTATTAGGTGTTAGAAGTTCTAATGAATTTGGATGGGACGGAGATGGTTCTTATTTTTGGCCATGGTGTAGGGCAAAATTAGATGGAAGCCAATTTGTTTCTTTAGATATAGCAACTCAGGCTTGGGGTAACATTGGCACTGGAGACAAAGTCGGTCTTGAATTATGGCAAGCGGGTGGCGGAAATGTACAAACATTGGTAAAAGAGATTGAAGGGGTAAGTAGTTCTAATTCTCAATGGTCTCAAATGTATTGGAGAGTTTCTGATGAAGAAATGAACAAATTAGAATGGCATGTTGGCTTTATTTTTGAAAGTGATAATTCAGTAGCAACAGCAGGATATCATGTGGATGATTTTGTAATTTTTGCTATAGAAAACGTCTCAAGATTCACCCTTGATGTAGATTGTTATGATGCAAACTCTGGACAATATCCCGATTTAGGTTTTAGTGTAATACCCGATGATCCAAACCCTCCATGGATGGAATGCCTAATACATAATAATGGATATAGAGATGCACATGTTAGTGTTTTGAGCAACAACAATAACGACACATGGTTTGATCCAAGAATTGACCATAGCCTTTCATTAACATATGGAGCTCAAGTGTTTGTAATTATTCCACCAGATGAGACGGCAACGTTTTGGATTAATCAATCAATCATTCCAGCCGCAGAAGTTACAAATCCAAATGATATAACTCTCATGAATATTTCAGTTGTAGGGTCATTCGATGGAGAAGGCCATTATTTTACGTCCATACCAATTTCTGTAGGTTATCATGACAATGCTCGTATTTGGTCTGATGCATCTAACCCTGCATTTTCACTTTATCCAGGAGAGTCAGGAAGTGTAGATATACAAGTAACGAATACAGGAAATAAAAATGGAAAATTTGCTTTAACCGGAGCTTTCCCAAATGATAGGCCTCAGTGGCTTCCATGGTTATCCCTATCTTACAAGGATCAATTTGGAAATGATATTCCAAGAGACAATAATGGCTTTCAATCAATTGAATTAAGTAAGGGGGAATCCATGGATTTATCCTTAGAATTAGTAGCGCCTTTGGAAACATTCCCTGGTCTTTTTGATCTTGAATTACAAGTTAATGGAATTGAAGGAACTTCAACTCAAGCAACTTTCCCATTAGGCATTCAAGTACAAACGCAATATAATTTACAGATGAGTACAGATTCTCAAACATTAAGCACCCCTGCAGATGGAGTACAAGAGTTAATCCCTGTAACTTTGATTAATTATGGAAATACATTAGAGACTTTCGATTTACAATTGCTTGGGGATGCTTGGCTTTTAGGTGCAACGTTATCTTCATCTCAAACTCAACCACTTGCAGCCTATGGTTTGGAGACTTCTGGAGTGAATTTAATTTTGCCTATGTCTGAAGGAATTACTCCAGGGGATTACACTTTGATATTAACTGCAACATCAATTAATGATCAAGAGTATAAGGGTGAATTGTATTTCACAATTACAGTTGAAGATACAAGAAAAGTAGAAGTTGAAAGTAGAGATTTAAGAGAACAGAGTTATCGCGGTGGCCAACAAGTAGAATCTATCACCTTCCAAATTAATAATACAGGAAATGTTGAAGATCAGTACCTAGTTGAATTAGAAGTGCCAGTTGGAATGTATGCTTATGTAGACTCTATTGGTATGGATGGTGATAAGACCCCCTTCATTCTGCCAGGAGCCTCATTTAATGTGACAATATCATTTACTTTTGATACCTTAGCAGAAGGAGATTTTAATTTAGGAGTCATTGCTAAAAGTAGTTCTAATGAAAATGTTCAATCAATGGGAAATGCCAAGTTTATTGCTGGTAATTTAGGTTGGATAAAATTATTATTGTCTTCTGAGGATTTAGACATAGACCTTGATACAGAAGAACCTGGTAAAGCATATGTATTACATGTTAATGAAGATGGAGATTATTATCTAACATTACAGGTATTCAATAAACACTATACTGAACAAGAAATTAGAATTGATTTTGATGACAAGGTTTCAGCTAGTTATTTTGGAATTCAAGTAGATGAATATACAAGTGCGTTTAATGTTAGAGATAATGATAATGAAAATATTGCATTGAAAATTAGTGTGCCACGTTCTACACTTCTTTCATTACCTAGTGAATCATATATGGTTAATTTGACAATATGGGTTGAATCTGATCTTGATGTGTCTCCCTTAGTTTTGAGGGTGGAATTAATGCGTGAGTCTCTAAACCCAGAAACGGAAGAAGGTTCAGGTGGATTTGGCAGTATGTTAGTAAATGGATTATCTATTGTGGGGCTATTAGCAATTCTTGGAGGATTATTATTTGTTCTTTGGAGAGAGTTTTCTAAGGAAGATGAAGAAGAATTGTATAATTATGATTCTGGAATCACAACTCAAGTCGGTGAAGATGGCCGCTCCGTTCCTTCCGCAAGTATGTTATTGGGTGAAGTTAACTCTATGGAAGTACAAAAAATAGCACCGGAATTACCTCAGGAAAGTGAACCTATAGCAGCACCTGAAGTGATACAATCCCCCCCCTTGCCTGAATCCGGATTGCCCGAGGGATGGACAATGGAACAATGGCAACATTATGGTCAACAGTGGCTTAACCAACAAAAATAATGTATCCATCTAAACCGTTGCGTTAAAATCAATGGAGGTTTCGGCTACCCGCGGGAGTATAGCGTAAACCAAGGTGATAAAATGAATTCAGGAGGACAGGGACAAGGACAAGCACCAATATTCATATTGAAAGAAGGAACATCTCAGACAAGAGGAAAAACAGCACAAAGCAATAATATTGCTGCAGCCAAAGCGGTTGCAAATTCTGTTAGAAGCACTCTTGGCCCTAAAGGGATGGATAAAATGCTCGTAGATTCAATGGGTGATGTAGTAATTACCAATGATGGTGCAACCATACTAAAGGAAATGGATATCGAACATCCTGCTGCAAAAATGATTATCGAAGTTGCAAAAACACAAGAACAACATTGTTATGATGGTACAACAACCGCGGTTGTTTTAGCTGGTGAATTATTGAAAAGAAGTGAGGATTTAATTGAACAAAATGTACACCCTACAGTTATTTGTGAAGGGTTTAGATTAGCCGCAGAAAAAGCAATGACTATTCTTTCAGAACATGGAATCGATGTAAATTCTGAACAATCAAAAATGCTTAATGAAGTTGCTAAAACAGCACTTACTGGAAAGAGTGCTGGAGCAGTAAGAGAATTTCTTTCAGATATTTGTGTAAGAGCTGTACTCTGTGTAGGCGGAGAAGAGGATGGAGAACGTTATGTTGATCTTGACGATATTAAAGTACAAAAGAAACAAGGCGGTTCAATTAGAGATTCTACATTAATAGACGGAATTCTTCTTGATAAAGAGAGAGTCCATTCTGGAATGCCAAGAAGCGTTACTTCAGCATCTATTGCTTTAATTAATTCAGCAATAGAAGTTAAGAAAACAGAAGTTGATGCAAAGATACAAATTACAAATCCAAATCAACTTGCATCATTTTTAGATGAAGAAGAAGGATACCTAAAGGGATTAGTAGAAAAAATTCAATCAAGTGGTGCTAATGTAGTAGTATGTCAAAAAGGAATTGATGATTTAGCACAACATTACATGGCAAAAGCAGGAATTTTTGCCGTCAGAAGAGCTAAAAAAAGTGATATGGAGGCATTATCCAAAGCAACAGGAGCATCAATAATTACAAACATTGATGATTTAAATTCAGATGAATTAGGGCATGCATCCAAGGTAGAAGAAAAGAAAATAGGTGATTCTGATATGATATTTATTACAGGTTGTGAATCAGCAAAATCAGTTAGTGTTTTACTAAGAGGTGGAACTGAACATGTTGTTGATGAAATCAGAAGAGCATTTGATGACGCTGTTGGCGTTGTAAGTGTTGCTTGGGAAGATGGTACAGTATTGACCGGCGGTGGTTCAGTACTTGCAGCTTTATCTCGAGATTTACGTAATTATGCTGAAGGAGTGGGCGGACGAGAACAAATGGCTATTGAAGCATTTGCTGGAGCATTAGAAGTGATTCCTAGAACACTTGCTGAAAATGCTGGTTTAGACCCTGTTAATACAATCATAGATCTTCGTAAAGCACATGCAGAAGGAAAAAGAAATTATGGCGTTAACGTTTATGAGGGCGGTGTAAAAGACATGCTTGCAGCAAATGTTGTAGAACCACAAAGAGTAGTTGAGCAAGCAATTCAATCAGCGACTGAAACTGCTACCATGATTCTAAGAATTGATGATGTAATCTCAGCAAAATCTGCCTCAGGCGGAGATATGGACGCAATGATGGGATACTAGTATTGCTACTTTATTTTATCAAGCCTGCGTTATATTCAAGAATCGCATTCAGTTGGCATATAATGTCCAGTCAATGTTGGACGGTGATTTCATGTCAAAACCTGTATTGATATTATTCGGAACTCAATCGGGTAATTCTGAAGATTTAGCAGCGCAATTGGCAAAGTCTGCAACATCTCATAATTTAGTTCCGACAGTTCAAGATATGGATGCAACAACTGTTGAACAGATGGCTGCTTCAGAACGAATTTTAATCATTTGTAGTACTTGGGGGGAGGGAGAAATGCCTGATTCCGCAGAAGCATTATGGGACTCAATTAGTGTAGATGATGCCCCAAAGATGCAAAACACATTTTTTTCAGTTTGTGCTCTTGGAGACACAAGTTATGAATTCTTTTGCCAGTCTGGAAAAGATTGGGACCTCAAATTAGAGGAATTAGGCGCAAAACGTGTTTTTGCAAGACAAGATTGTGATGTAGATTTTGATGATTCTTATGCAGAATGGGTAAAAGGAGTTTTACCTGCGATTTCTTCAGTTGGAGAATCAGTTGAGGTTGTAGAAGAATCAACAGAAGAAGTAACGGATTCAGCATCAGAGGAATCAACATCTGGAGAATTAGATGAGATTATGGCAGAGGGAGATAGAAAATTAGTAATTTTATTTGGAAGCCAGTCAGGAAATTCTGAAGACTTAGCATTTAGAATTAAATCGAAAGCAGGCGAATTTGGATTAAATCCAGAAGTATTTGACATGGAGGGTTTTGATTTAAATTCTTTAGCAGAAACTTCCAGATTACTAATTATTTGCAGTACGTGGGGAGAAGGAGATATGCCCGACTCTGCAGAGGCGTTATGGGAAATAGCTAATTCGGATAAAAGACCAAAATTAACTAAAACACATTTTTCAGTTTGTGCTCTTGGAGATACAAGTTATGAATTCTTTTGTCAGTCTGGAAAAGATTGGGATGGAATAATAGAACAAATGGGCGGAAATAGAATATTAGATAGAGCTGATTGTGATGTGGATTTCGATCCAACGTTTGAAAAATGGGTAATTCCTGCATTGGCAGGATTAGCATCAGTAGATGGTAGTGGAGTATTTCATCCAGAATTAGTTTCATTATTCATTAACTTAGTAGATAATAAAGGAAAGAAATCATCTACAGAAGATTTGGATACACCCGTAATTTCTCGTCAACCGATTGAACTTTCCTTCAAAATTTTCCGTTATAATCCCATGAATGTTGAAAAAGGATGGGATACGTTTGAATGTAAAATGCCTGGGCACTTTTCAATTTTAGATGCACTTAAAACAATAAAGTCAGAAATAGACCCTACACTTTCATTCAGGGGAGAAGGCCCCTTGTCTGGAGTAATTGTTAATGGAGCAGTTGTTAGGGCGGATCGCTCAAGATTGATAGATATGGTGAATTTATGTGGTACAGAATTGAAGATAGAGCCACTTCCAGGATATGAAGTTGTGAAAGACTTAGTAATTAGTACAAAAAATTATGACAATCACCGAATTAGATCTAAACCTTGGATGATCCCTGCGACTAGATCTGGAGTAAATACAGTATCTGGAACTACTATAGGAATGATGGAAGCATCAAATGCCACAGAGTTACATGTGATCGGAGATATAGACAGTCCTCAATTATTACATTCCTTTTCAGATACTTTGCCTTATGATTCTGAATATATAGGTCCTGCATTAGTAATGCATACGTGGAAAAGAGTAAATGATGAAAGGTATTCCGAAAAAGCTCGCCAATCTAGCCTCAATCTCCTTCAGAATGATGGTGGTGCTTGGAATGAATCAGATTCTAGTTCATTTGGAAGGCATGGAGTTTTAGGAAAAAAGATTTCAAATTCCTTTAATGAATGCCGCAGTGAATTAATCAGAAGAAAAGGGTTTTCTGGAAAACACGGCCGTTTAGTTAAATGGTATGGACTATCAGTTAAATGGTCTGGAAAGGTTAACGAAACAACATTGTATAGGCAGGTTTTAGGCCCATTAGGCTTGGTATCAAATATTTTTTCAGGGGTTTCTATGAGGATGATTTTAGGGTTTACTAGGACTGGAGCAAAACCATTCAGAAGTATATTCCCTCTTTTGGCACCACCTGCAGGAATAGGAAAGATACCTCCTATGATTAATTCCAAAGTTGATTCACATCACGAAGTGGCAAATTTATTCAATAAATTAGATAAGAGGTTTTGAGATGGTTAAATTTGCTTATTATCCCGGAAATGTTGCTAGGGCAGCTTCGATAGAAGTGGAAGATTGTATACAACCATTATGTTCAACTTTAGGTATTGATTTATTTGAAATACCAAAAGCAACATCGGATGGAGGAAATATAATCTCTCAAGCATCAACAATATTACAGCATACATTAGTTGCAAGAAATATGGCATTATCGGAAAATATGGGTCTTGATTTAATGACTACTTGTGCAACCTCTCACGGTATTCACTGCGATACTATTGATGCTATGGAGGAGGATTTATCCCTTAAATCCAAAATTAATAGTACTCTTGCACAAGTTTCAGGAGTTGAATATTTAGGAGAATCAAGTTCAAGACACTTACTTCATGTATTAGTTGAAGAAATAGGGTTAGATAAAATAAAATCGTTAGTGAAAAACCCACTTGAAATGCATGTTGCTGGTTATTATGGGCCTAATATGCAAAAAGAGGGAGCATGTTCTGAAGATAATGTATTTTCTCCAACATATTTAGAGCAACTAATTTCTGCATTAGGAGGGACTCCAGTAAATTATGATTTAAAATGTCAAAGTGTAGGCGCTCCTGCATTATTAACTAACCAATCAAGTACTCTAAGAATGACAGCGGCAGTACTTAATGATGCAAAAGAAAACGGTGCACAAATAATGGTTAGTGCTTGCACTTTATCACATTCAAATTTAGACACCTATCAGGTTAAAGCAGGCAGAATTACCGGTAAGAACACTTCTATGCCAGTTATACATTTAGCAGAAATGGTTGCTTTTGCTTTAGGCCACCATAGAGATCGTTTTGCCCAATTAAAAACAAGAGTAATGATAATTGGTAGTTAAGAAGTTTATTCTTCCTCAGAATTTGTTTCGAATTGTTCTAACCCCGTTTGACCTTTTGGCCTTAATTTTTGAGGCAGAGATAAATTATTTTTTGGAATTAGCATTTCTTTTTCTTCAGATTTTGTATTCTTCTTAGATATTTCAACTTTATTTTCTTCTTTTTTAGAATCTTCTTTCAATCGTTGTTCTTCTGATTTAATAAATGATTCAGCACTAACTTCTTTTTTGTCAATTATTACAGAGAAGTCATTTAATCTATTAATTTGACTTTCAGAATTGAATGAGAGTTTACGTTGATTTTTTACTCTATTTAGTATTCTATGCATTCTAAGTTCCTTAGCAGCAGCAGCATATCTTATGCCTTCATCTCTTGTATCTTTTGAAACTAATATGAATACATATCCGTCTCTATGTCTTCCCGTTCTTCCTCTTCTTTGGATTGTTCTAATTTCACTGGCCACTGGCTCATAAAAAATTACTCTGTCTGCAGAAGGAATATCAAGGCCTTCTTCTCCAACTGATGTTGCAACCAATACATTTATTTCTCCCTGTCTAAATTCGTTTAATGTTGAAATTTGTTGTTTTTGAGTCATGCCTTCTTGACCCTCTCTAGAAGATTGTCCTACAAACGGAACAGCATTTATTTGGTTAATTCCATTTAATGAAATTGAGATAGATCTTACGGAATCTCTTAATGATGCAAAAACAATAATTCTACTTTCGGGGTTATTTTCTATTTGTTCCTTTACTAATTCTTTCACTTTATCCATTTTATTGTGGATTTCTTTCATATTGAAAATTTCTTTTTTTAAGTCTAAAAACTCCTTTTTTTGGACAAACCTTGAAAGTTTTTTTTCACCTTTTTCATATTGATTACATGTTCTTCTCATATAATTTCGTGTGCTTATGATTCCTTGTGTTGTAATTAAATTAATTAATTGAAGCACTCGAATAGAATCTGTAACTATTTTTATTGAATTCCAACCATGTTGACTTTTACGTTCAATAAGATAATTTGCACGTTTCATGGCATCATTTAAGCCAGTAATCGTTATAACTCCTTTATGCAGATAAACTCCCGTTCGTTGTAATTTTTCTACCATTTCTTCTAACCATATTTTTAATGGCTTTACTAACTCTTCGATTTTTTTAGGTAAATCCAAAGTGATGATGTTAGACTCTAATTCTGTAGTATATGGTTTAATTAATGGATTTGTTCTTTGCATTGAAAAAATATTTTGGCAATCTAGCCTTTTAGTCAAATCAATTATTGCTTTTTCTGTTGAACCAGGTGATGCAGTAGCTCCGAGTAATAATCCTGATGTTGCTTGTTCAAGATACAGATCTGCAACTTCTGCCATGGCATGCTTTCCAGATGCATGATGTGCTTCATCAATAACTAATAAGCAATAATTTGCAAGTGATATAGTTCCTCTGTTGACATCATTTCTAATCACTTGAGGGGTTGCAAGTACCAACTGCGCATTTTTTACAAGCTCTTCACGTTTTTTCCAATGACTCCCTCCATTTACCATGATTATTGATTCTGCAGGAATGTTTAGAAACTTTTTTGCATCTGAGAAATGTTGTGACAATAATGGATTTGTGGGCGCTATTAATAATGCCTTTTTCTTTGGAAATTGAGAAAGTCTATCTGCAATAGCCATGAATTCTATAGGCGTTTTTCCCATTGCAGTTGGTAGAACTAGTAATGTTGAAGAATTAAGAATAGTATTCAATGCTTTTAATTGATATGCTCTTGCTTCAACAAAATGTGAAGAGAGATATGGATGGTTAATTCTTGGACTCACTGATGACCCTAAGAATTATGGCTCAAAAGCATTTATCATAGACGTGTCAATCATTTTTGACTATATTGTGGTACCGAACCACTCATATACGGGATGTTTGTCGCCCACTTGCTTAAACAGTTGAGTAACCAGACACTTAGGGCAATCAAAACGAACCCACAAGAATCTTTGGGCACACTTGTGGCCCTGATTCAGTGTCACGGTTTCTCCCGTACTGTGAGGGCCCGTACCGAGTACGGAATTAGGAGGAATCCAGAATGGCGAAACGAAGTCACCCACGTAGAGGTAGTATGGCCTTTAGTCCGCGTAAGCGTGCTAATCGTCAATTTGGTAGGGTTAAATCATGGAATAGCGATGATTCTGGAGAAATTAGAGTTCAAGGCTTTGTTGGTTGGAAAGCTGGAATGACCCATGTTCTATTAAGAGATACAAATCCAAATTCAACGAGTGCTGGTCAAGAAGTACGTAAACCAGCTACGGTAGTAGAAATCCCCTCTCTTAGAGTACTTGGAGTTAGAGGATACGGAGATAGTGCATATGGATTAAACTCTCTGGGAGAAGTCTGGTGGGATTGTGAGGAACTTAAGGAAACATTTCCTGAATTATTCCGTAGAGTTCCAGCAAGAAAAGAACATGATGCAGAGTCCCATAAAGAACAACTTATTGGAGCAGATCTTTGTGAAGTTCGATTAATTGTTGCAACGAACCCCAAATCAATTTCAGCAACATCTAGTAAGACACCTGAAATAATGGAAATGGGATTATCTGGTGGAGATGTTAGTGGCCAATTAGAATGGTCCTTTGACAAAATAGGCACTGAATTAGAAATGAATTCTATTTTTGAAGTCGGTTCACAAGTTGATGTAATTGGAATTACTAAGGGATATGGTTGGCAAGGTGTAATCAGAAGGTTTGGTGGTAAATTACAATCACATAAAAATTCAAAGAAAATTAGACAACATGGAAACATGGGTGATTTTGGTACAGGTTATGTTCGTAAAACAATCCGTCAAGGAGGGCAAACTGGTTATCATCAAAGAACTGAATTTAACAAGAGAGTTCTCAAAATTTCACATCCTGATGAAGATGAAATAACACCTAGTGGTGGTTTCTTACATTATGGGGATGTTCGCAATTCGTATGTGTTAATCGAAGGAAGTATCCCTGGTCCTGCTAAGAGATTAGTAAGATTCCGTGATGCTGTACGTCCAAAGAAAAAAGATTATCCTGTTGAAATTACTTATGTTTCAACTGCTAGTAAACAGGGGGCATGAAATTGAAAACTACAGTGACTAATATCGTAACAATTGTTACTGAAGATGAGATGGATGCTGGAAAACTCCAGGAACAATTCGAAGTAAGTGCTGAAAAAGGCTCTAAGTTAAATTTACCAGATACTTTTGAAACATCATTTAGACCTGGACTTATTCGTAGAGCGGTTCATTCATCAAGAGCAAATCGTCGTCAAGCATATGGAAGTAGACCACACGTAGGTAAAAGAGCACCAATGTCAGGTATGAAGTTCTCAGTAGAATGGTGGGGCAAAGGTCGAGGTGTTGCAAGAATTATGCGTAAAACAGGCCAGAAAACAGGTGCACAAGATCCACGTACAAGGCAAGGAAGAAGAGCACATGGCCCTAAAGTAGAAAAAGATTGGACTCAAAAATTAAATTCAAAAGAAAAAGTACTTGCAAGAAATAGTGCACTTGCTGCAACAATTTCTTCAGATTTAGTATCATCGAGAGGCCATAAATTTGATAGTGATTTGAAATTACCTTTAGTATTAGGATCATACACAGAAATAACAGATGATGGTAAAACAACTGTAGATATAGAAGATATATCTTTAAAATGTGCAACAAGAAAAGTTCATGCAATTTTTTCAGAGTTAGGATTAGGAGATGATTTACATAGGGCTAAAGAAGGCCGTAAAATTCGTGCTGGAAAA
>Ga0066849_10000955_pt1 | contig 11742 bp, 9 predicted proteins | sample ETNtaG_9_FD_65492 | JGI IMG/M metagenome (GOLD analysis project Ga0066849, IMG submission 65492) | Marine microbial and viral communities from oxygen minimum zone, Eastern Pacific Ocean - ETNP201406SV69 | ecosystem: Environmental > Aquatic > Marine > Oceanic | place: Pacific Ocean: Eastern... | reverse complement strand
ATCTAAGGAATATAGTGATTCGTTTATTCATAATCTTTATAAAGATGCTTCTTTAACTATACTTCCTTTAAAAAACTCACTCCAACCCTCGGGGCAAAGTGTTGCATTGCAATCAATTGCTTCAGGAACTCCAGTTCTTATCAGTAAAACAGAAGGATTTTGGGATCCAGATAAATTTATTGATAATGAAAATATTTATTTTCTTGAGTCAAACAATTTAACCCTTTGGGTAGACAAAATTAAAGAAATATTAGATTCGCCTGATTTAAGACAAAAAGTAGGACAAAAAGGAAGAGATACAATAGAAGCTAACTACGATTTAGTATCTTTCCATAAGGAAGTGGAAAGAATTATTTTAAGTTAGTTCTATTTACTTCTAGTTTGGTTAAACAGAACTCTCTTAAAAAATGAATTTTTATAATCTAACTTTCGTTGTTGTAAGTATTTAGGTTTTTCTTCAAACATTTTATTAAATAATTTTAGATAATCCTCACACATTATGTCTGAATTGCGAGGATAGTTCTTCATTGCAAGTGAAATTTTCTTATAGTTTTTAATTAACTCTTCTAACTTAACTTCAAAATCATTTATGCCAGTAAATTGTATTCCAAAATCTTTACAATATTCAGGTGTTCCACCACTGTTAATATAAAGTAATGGCAACCCACATTGGGCACCCTCTATATGATGATTTCCTGATGGTTCGTTTATTGATGCTGTTAAATAAAGATGGCTTTTTTTAATCTCTTCAGATAATTCATTCCCTGAAAGTGGCTTCACCACATTTGTATTCTTAAATTTAGCATTGTCTGCTACATTCCCTATATATGTAAACTCAATCTTGTCCGTCCACTTATTAGAAGAAATAAGGTTGTCAAGAAAGAGATAAATTTCAAATCCTTTGTTCCAATTAGCACCCCAGTGATGGGTAACTATTTTTAATTTTTCTATCTGGTCCCAAGCTTTATAATCTTTTGAATTGAAAACTTTTTTATCTGCTCCTGCATAAATAATATTTGTATTAGTTCTATTAAATCCTTGAGCCTGATAAAGCTCTTTTAGCCAATTACTCACAAAAATACTCTGATCAGCAACTTTATTAGCATTAATTAAATATTTATTAACATATTTTGTATTTTTTCTTTCATCACATTCATTAAACCTATGTACAACAAGGGTTTCTTTATTAACATATGATAAATAATTTAATACATCAACATGCGTAAATGCTGAAGATTCTGATGTTCTTCTTGGCTCTGTTATTAGAATAATATCTATATCGTCATGACTTAAATTATTTATAACTTCATGCCCTCTATCTTCAAGAAAATTCTTTAAATTTACTGCAAATAAGTTTCCGCCTCCCCATGGTCCTTCTTTGATGTTTGTTCCAATACTAATTTTCATAAATATCCTTAAATATTTTTTTATACACCTGCATGCCCTCAGGAAGAATAAATTCTTGTACTTTCTCAAATGCAAATTCAACATTAGCTTTTGCTTCTTTGTAATTTTCCATATTAAATATAGATTCGTACGATAATATTTGGCTAGCTACTCCAACATCTGTAGAGATAATTGGAGTTTTAGTTATTGCACATTCAAGGATTGCTTGAGGGCCTCCTTCAAATCTAGATGAAACAATATACATGTCTAAACAGTTATATAGTTTATTTAAGTCTTCAAAATTAACCATCTCAAAATAATAAAAAGGTATGTTTAAGTTATCAAGATTATCCATAATATATTGTCTTCTCTTACCAGTTAGTAATACTTTTAAGTCTTTCTTTGCTTCTGCTTCATGTTTTACTATCTCTAAAAATCTATCAGGTCCCTTTGAAAGCTTCGGGGAAACTAAATCTTTTCCTTCAGTGTCTCTTTGGAATGATCCTATTAAAAATGCCTTCTTATCGATATTAAATTCTGATCTTAATTTTTCTTTATCCTGTATTTCAAAAAATAATTTTGGATTAATCCAAAAAGGAGTCATTACAATTGGCTTTTTTGTTAAATTTTCTATTTGTTTTTTTGTTTTTTCAGATATTACATGATAAGTGTGTACATAAATATCTCTTTCTATAAAATTATCTAACTCTTGGTCATTAAACTTTTCTTCGTCGATATGGTAAATGGAACACAATATCTTTTTTTGATTTAACTTTTTTATATTTATACTTTTCCAAGTCCATGGAGAAATTATCCATATAATATCTGATCTATATATGTTCTTTGTAGAGATGTCTTTATTTAATTTATACCACTCTGATCTAATTCGATCTACTATCCAATTTTCTTTTGCTGAATTTAAATATATTTTCATAAATTTACTTACTGATATTAAATTGTAATTTAATTAAAAAATGATGTTCATAGTAAATTTAAATTGTTTTATTAACTTATACTTATTAATAGTTAACTATGAAATACTTAATTACTGGAATAACTGGTCAAGATGGCTTATTTTTAACCAACTATCTTCAAAAGGAAGGGAATAATGTTATTGGCATTTCTAGAAGTAAAAATAACAATACTTTCTTAAGTAATCTAAAGTATCTCAACAATAAAATTGATCTAAATAATATTGAAATTAAAAATATAAATCTAACAATAAGTGAGGAAGTATCAACTTTTATATCAGAATATAAACCTGACTACATTTTTAATTTTTCAGGACCAAGTTCAGTTTATGAATCTATAGAAAATCCTATAGAAAGTAAAAATCAAATAGAAAATATTTTTCTTAATCTTGTTGATTCTTGTAGCCAAAATAATTGTTTTCCAAATTTTTTTCAAGCATCAAGCTCTCAGATGTTTGACATAAGTGAGAATAAATTAAATGAAGAATCAAAATTTTTACCTAAATCTCCTTATGCGGAAGCTAAGTTAAATGTTCATCTTAAGGTTGGAGACTTAAGAAAAAGATACGATTGGAATATTAATTCAGGAATAATGTTCAATCACGAATCTGAATTTAGAGATAACAATTATTTATTTATGAAAATAATCAATATAGCAATCAAAATAAAAGAAAATAAAGAAACTAAATTAACTGTTGGTAGTTTAGATTTAATAAGAGATTGGAGCTATGCAGCTGACTTTACTGAAGTAATCCATTCTATTGCTTCAGACCCAATTGGTGACGATTATGTTATTGGTTCAGGTAAAGGAACAACTATTAAAGAAGTTATTCAAATTATTTTTAGTTACTTCGATCTTGACTGGGAAAAATATATAAATATAGATAAAAAACTTTTAAGAAAAGGAGATTCAGAAAAAATAGTTTCGGAGCCTAAGAAAATTTATGAAAAATTTAACTGGAAAACAGAAACTTCAGTTGAAAACTTAATTGAAAAGTGCATTAAATTCAAATTAAAGAATTAGCTTTCAGGAGTAATATTTTTTCTTGCACAATTTGCGTAATACTCCTGCTCTTCTTTGAAATTAATAGAAATATTATCAAAATAATTTAAGCAATATAAATCTTCTTTAATTATTTTAAATTTATATCCTTTTGATACAAGGTCTATCATTAATTTATAGTCTTGTGAGTAATAAAATCTTTCATTATATAACCCACAATTCAAAAGAGTTTCTTTCTTAATTATTAGTGAACCATGAACAAATGGATTTTTATATTTTAGAAGCACTTTCTTTGGAATATAGTATGAAATGTTTGGTATTTTTTTATTTGTCCCCTGAATTCGTGCTTTTGTTGTGCAGAAATCCAAACCGTCTTTTTCCATAATTTTAATTTGTGTTTCAATTCTATTGATAGAACTTGTATCATCAGCATCTTGTCTAGCGATATATTCACCTTTTGATTCTTCTATCAAAATATTTAATGATTTTGTTAGACCTAAATTGTTATTGTTTTGATATAGTTTTATTTTTCCATTTTCTGAATCTAATTTTTTTAGTATTTCTTTAGTCTTGTCTGTTGAAAAGTCGTCTAATATTAAAAACTCTATATTCTCATAAGTCTGAGATAAAATACTTTTTACAGAATGCTCGACGCTCTTTTCAGCGTTATAAACGCTCATTATTACTGAAACTAATTTTTGACTACTCATTAATAATTTTTTTAAAATGTTCTATTAAATTATCCCTATCTAAAATATCCAAAATAAAATTTTTATTATTTTTTCCTTCTATTTCTAGTAACTCTGAATTAGATAGAAGGTTTATCTTTTGCTTTAAATCTTCATAGTTAAATTGTTCAAAAGATAATTTAGACTCTGATGGATAGAATTCTGAAATGCCTCCAAATCTTGGAAATATAGAAGGAACCCCTAATGAGGATGCTTCACATAATAACATTGGCTGACCCTCATATAATTTTGTTCCAGTGATAACAGCTTTTGCTTCTTGCATTATTTTCTTTACCTCTTCATTAGAAATTAAACCAAGAAATTCAATTTTACTATTTTTATATTTGTTTTTTAAAGCACTTAATTCTGGCCCCTCTCCAATTATTTTAATACTTGTATCTTTGAGTTCTGAATCTAAGAATGAATCCAGTAATTCCCTCACTCCTTTTTCATTTGAAATTCTTCCAGCATAAATTATATAATCTTGAACTTGACTCCTTTCTTCAGAAATATTTTTTACATTTAATGAATTTCTAAATATTTTTACTTTTGACCGATCAAGGCCAAGTGACACTAAGAAATCATGATGGAATTTAGTCAAAACTAGTATTTTGAGTTTACTTTTATTTAAAATTTTAAAATAGGCTTTTCCATACCAAATAACAAAAAAGGATTTAAGAAAAGAGTCTCTGAAATACTTATTAAATACTCCATTGCTTTTTTTCTCATATCCACATTTAAAACATACTTCACCTTCTCTTATATGATTACTTGATAAGTAAAATCTTGTACAGTCGTACCTAAAATTATGAAGCTTTAAAACTGTATTAATGTTGTTAGTCTCTAAAACTTTAAAGATACCGAGAGAAGACTTGAACCACGTATTATGAACATACGCTAAGTCAGGATTAAATTCATTAATTATATCTGATAGTTTTTTTTTGCTTCTCTTATTATTGTTTGTTAAAAAAGCAACAGCCTGATGAAAATAATTACTTATTGTATTTTCGAAATATATCTCTTTAACTTGGAAATGTTTCTTTAAAAAAATGATTTCATTTTCAACAGCAATATCTTCACCGCCTAATATTCTATATTTATTATGAATTACTATTATTCTTTTCATTAATTCAAACTCATTAATAAGATAATATTAACGCAATGAATATAATTCTTATTTTTAGTTACGGTATTTCTCTGAAAAAATGGGATGAAGCTGGAATAATTGATAGAGAGCTTCATTTATATAAGGAACTCGAAAGAAAGTATAACATTTATTTTACTTTTGTTACTTTCGGAGATGAACAAGATGAAAAATATTCGAATAAAATTACAAATCTTAAAATTGTACCTATTTATAAATATATAAAATTTTCTAACCTTAGAATAATTAATTTTATTAAAACTTTATATTTCCCATTTAAAACATACAAGATATTTAATAATGCTGACTTAATAAAAACAAATCAACTAAATGGATCTTGGGTCGGCATTGTTTTAAAAAGTCTACTCAATACTCCTTTAATTGTAAGGACAGGATTTAATTTATATGAATTTTCTATAATGGAGAAGAAGCCTTTTTTTATTCGCTTTTTCTTTTATTTATTAACACAATTTTCTTTAATATTTTCAAATGTATATATAGTCACATCTAATGCTGATAAAAAATTCCTTCGTGAAAAATTTTTTAATTCAAAAAATATTGAAATAATACCTAATTGGGTGAAAAACATTACGAAAGGCGATAATAAAAAAAGATATGAAAACAAGATTTTGTCAGTTGGTAGATTAGAAGAACAAAAAAATTATAAAGATTTAATCATTGCAATCTCTAATTCGGAAATTGAATTAGACATAGTTGGTGAAGGAAGTCTTAAAAAAGAACTTATGGAAGTTGCTAATTTACACAAAAGCAAGGTTAATTTCCTTGGAACGCTTTCTCATAGTGAATTATTAAAACTATATACAAAATATAAAATTTTTGTACTCTCTTCAAAATTTGAAGGAAATCCTAAAGTCGTATTAGAAGCTATGTCATATGGTGCATTGGTTGTTGCTGCAAAAAATAAGAACATACAAGAGATAATAACAAATGAGGTAAACGGAATAATGTTTTCTAATTTAGAAGATCTCCAAAAATTAATAAATTATTATATGGAAAACACATCTGATAGAAATAAAATTACTAAGAAAGCATACGAAAAAATCGAGTTAACTAATTTATTTGATGTGATATTAGAAAAAGAATTCAAACTTTACAAAAATTTAATTAATTAGATTTAATTTTTCTTTTATCACCTTCGTAAATTATCCTTAAGTGATTATCAAAATGAAAATCTTCATAATTATGTGTTGAGTTAATTATTGTTATTTTTTTATTTGATAAAATATTAAATATTAATTCTTTAGTTTTTATATCAAGATTTGAAGTGGATTCATCTAATAATAGTAACTTTGCATTTGCTAACAATGATCTTATAAAGGCAATTTTTTGCATCTGCCCAGAAGATAGAGTTTTGTTACTTACTATTGTATCTAATGTTTTTTCATCTGAGTTAAAGAGTTCAAACTCTTTCATTAACTCCTTAATACTTTTATCTTCAATTTTTAATTGATTTCCATATAAAAAATTTTCTCTTAAGGTTGAATTAAGAATTAAAGGCGTAACGCCAACATAACCTACCTCATTTGTATTTATAGTGATTAAACCTTCTTGGGGGTAAAAAACTTTAGAAATCAAACCTAATAGTGTACTTTTCCCTGAACCATTTGGACCAGTCAAAACTGTATGTTCAGATTTAGGAATTATTAGATTTAAACTCTCAAAAATATATTCTTCAGACCCATAGTATTTGAAGCTTAAGTCTTCTATTTCTATAGCATTATTCGAGGACTTATCTAAAGTGTAATATCCCTCCCTTTCTACTAATTTATTATTCTCAAGTTCTATAAATTTTGTAAGATGAACATGTGAGTTAATCATCATGTTCATTGAAGTATTTAATGAGCCAACTGTTTGTACAAGCCTTAAAGTTATTCCTAAAAACTCTAAAGTCAAAGACTTTAATATATCAAAAAAAACTATCAAAACAGAAATTGTAAAAACTGTAATAAAATTTGGTATTAACGAGTTAATTGTTCCATAAATCTGATTCTTTAATTGTGAAGACTGAAGCTTTGTAGTTGTTTTATCATATTCATCTATTTCGTATTCACTTGTTCCTAATATTTTAATTAAGAAGATATTTTGTATAACTCGTTCTATGTCTCTTCCTGTTTGCTGTGCATTAAGCCAGGCTTCATGCATATATTTTCGACCAAGCTTAAGAAGAATTCTTGTTGGGAAAAATAAAACTAACCCACCAACTGCAAAAGCAGCAATAGTTTCCAAATCTGTAAATAATAAGAAAGATCCGTAAACTAATAATTGAACACAACTATTGAGAAAAGAAGTTAGAGCACTATAAAAATAACCCACATGACCACTTAGGCTATTTATATAAAACGTTGCATCTGCAATTGAATAGTTCCCTTTTTTATATACTTCTTTTATTAAGTAAACCCTTAAATTTTTTTCAACTTGTGCCCCGAGAGAGAAAATATTAGCTTTCTCTATAAAATTGGTAATAAATCTAAAAAGAACAATAAATGGTAAGAAGTAAATATTGTTAATAAAATACTGAACAACTTCTATATCAGATGTTTCACCACTTATCAAGCTTGCAAATAATACAATAATTAATATGTCAATGAATACCGTTGTATTTGAAAGAAAAACAGACAATAATATTCTCAATTTCTTTTTGGTAACTTTTGTAATCCTAGAAATATAAATTATATCTTTTAAAGTTTTTTTGATTCTGGCCATTAAATTAAGTTTAACCTTGATTTAGCCTATATTGTAAATAATCAATTTTATAATTAACCTAATGAAATCAATACAAAATAAATCGATTGGTATAATATTTCTTTCTACAATATCTATATCTTACTTTTTTCAAGTTGAAAAAATTGTAACTTTTACTTCAGGAATTTTAATAATTTTGTATCTATTGCTTTATACAGATCTATCAACAAAGCTTCGTCCGGAGAATGATTGGAGTATAAAGTTATTCCAAAATATTAATTCTTTATGGCTAGTTATTGTGTTATTTATTTTTACAATATTTACACAAAACTCTTTTTTGAATTTTGAAACAATTACATGGGATGTTGCATCTTATCTTGTAGCTTCTATAGAGGTTGGACAAGGAAATATCCCAATGGAAACTCAGTGGGAATCAAAAGGTCCAGTTTTGTTTTATCTTTATTATTTTTTCAACCTAATAGCTAACGGAAATTATATTTACTTTAGATTAATAAATGATGTATTACTCTTTATAATTTCTTTATTTATTTTCTGGAGTGTTTATATAGATTCAAATAAAGATAAAGCAAAAGGTTTCTTTTCTTCAATGTTTTTTATTTTATTGACAAGCAAGGTTTGGTATGTGAGTGAATTCTCAGAGCTTTATTGTTTATTTTTTATTTCTTTAGCTTATTTATTGAGTACTTTACTTAAAAATAAAATTAGTGTTAATTTCATAGAAGGCCTGCTTATTGGAATTTCATCATTAATAAATCAGGGTTCTGTTTTGTTTTTAATACCGTTCGTTATAAAAAATTTAAAAAATAAAATTAATTTTAAGAACATAATTTCACAGAGCATTGGCTTTATATTCCCACATTTATTTTTTGTACTGCTTTATCTATCAAGAGATTTATTTGATGTGTATTATGCAAATTACATTACGATTCCCTTAGGTTATTCAGAGGCATCTTTAAGCACTCTTTATGAATTGAGAGTTTGGACAAGAGAGTATTTTCATTATAATCATTTTCTTTATTTTTCTATTTTGTCTTTAGGAATCGGATATGTGCTTAGCAATATAAATAACATTAAAAATGCGTTTCTTCAGCCTTATTTTTCAGGAACAATTCTTGGAATTGCTATATACTTCATTGGGTCTCATAATTACTACCACCATCTCTTTTATTTTTTATTTTTTATTTCATTATTATTTGCGAGCATTGAAGATAGAAAATATAAATTAGTAATTTTTCTTTTTGTAATATTTTCTAGTGTTTCAATATTTATTAATGTTTTTGAAAATTCATATAATAATCTAAAATCACTTGATGAAACTTACAGTAATTATCCATTATTACAGCTATCAGATGAAATAGACTCCTATTTTGAAGACGATTACACCATTTTTGCATTAGATTACTTATTTATACTTCATTACTTAGAGAAAGAAAATTATTCATACATTGTTCACCCAATGAATCATTTTGCAGATTTCATAACAGATGTCTTAATCGATCTAAATAAAATCCCTAAGGATAATGTTAATAAACTCATATCTGAAGAGCCTGATGTGATTATATGTAATACAACAATGATTATAAATGGTGTGGAAACAAGAATTGATGAAAATTACAATTGTGAAATTACTGAATATAATGACAACTATTTTAAATTAGATACATCTAAGTACTTATACAATGAAAATCTATTTTATTTTAAAGACTCAACTAGAAAAATAAATGTTTTTATAAAAAAGTAGATTATATAATCATCTTCTTATATGATATTTTTCTTTCTGAAGTATCAAGTCTTGTCCATCCAAAATCTAACAATAATTTATTTTCTAGCAGATCGTGATTATAGCTACCAGAAACGTCATCAAATATATAAACTGCGCCTACTGGGGTTCTGTCATTAAAGAACTCGACTTCTTTATAAACACTTTTGTAATCATGTGGGCCATCAAAAAATACTAGAGAATATTGATTTACTATTTCCTTCTTTTCTTCAGAATATGTTGGGATCCCATCTTTATATCTTTCAAAAAACTCACTATCTTCTAAGTTAAAAAAAATAAAATTACTTAACTTATTCAATCCGTAATGATAGAGATAAGGGATTGTTTCGCTCCTCATTTTATTTGTAAAGTCACCTACTACTTCTTTTCTTGACCCAACATCTCCATCTCCGTGGTCATACTCAACATTCCCATAAGGATCAATTGTTACAAAGGTTCTATCCGTGTCTTTATTATTAACTAATGTATCTATAATCCATTTTGCACTACCTCCACGCCTAGTACCAATTTCACAGATTATTCCTTGAACACCTTTTATTGCATTAACCCCATTAACAAGTATTTCATAATTTAAACCGTCAGTTTCTATCAAATTAGAATAATATGCTTCCACAGTTTTCATATAATCTTCATGTGAAACTAATTTGTAATTTTGAATAATACTTTTAATTATTTTTTTTATTTTTACAGGTATAAGTTTTTTAATAAATTTATAAATTAGCATGTCAGTTTAATTAATTTTCATCATTGTCTATTTTTAACTTTACGGCATTTAAATTTTTATTTACCAGAACATTAAATTTGATTAATTTGTCTTTTTCAGTAAGCTCACTTTCAACAATATAACATCTTGCATTTAAGCTTTTTGCAAGCTCGTAGTCTCTTAATGTATCACCAATAAATAGTAACTCCGTTTTTTCTATTTCATAATTAAATTCTGAGAGCGTTTCAAGTATTAAATCTGGTAATGGTTTTCTACAATTACAATTAATTTTATATTTTTTTACTTCACCCTCGTGTCCTCTCTCCGGATGATGAGGACAATATTTAATATTGTGAAGTGGTTTTATATTTTTTCTTATTAATTCATGCTGAAGATGATTATGTAAATTTTCTACATCTTTTATTGTACAAAACCCTTTTGCTACTGATGGCTGATTTGTAACCATAACAACAGTGTATTTTTTTTCTTGTAAATATCTTATTAAGTCAATTGATCCTTCTTTAAACTTAAACTTGTCTATATTGTTTTTTTCATTATTATCAATTATTGTTCCATCTCTATCAATAAATGCTAACTTACTTCTCTGAGCTAAATTATCCTCAACATTAAGAACCTCTTTTTTATACCTAGTATCAGTACCTATATCTTTAATATATGAGTTTGATAAATGGCTTTTAACTGTAAGCTTTGTAAGGTTTGATGTTAAATAATCTTTTACTATATCTGGTTTAGAGACTTCATCAATAATACCTAGACTTGACTTTTTTGCATACATTAATGCAGTAGAAGCAATTGGTGGATATGGATAGTCTATATTATTAGATCTAAATATTTTTTCTACAGTTTTATCTTCGTTGGTAGAAATTAAATCGCTATCTTGAGGATGGTCTGTGTACCTAGAAATAAGAAGAAAATCTGAGTTGTACTCTTTAAATTTCTTGAAACCAAAATCTATATCAAAATTGGTTATAACATCACCATAAAGAATAAAAAAACTTTTTGCTAAGTACTTCTTTGAATTATATAGTGCACCATATGTACCTAGAGGCTTGTCTTCAATAGAGTATGAAAAATCTATATCTATTTTTTTTAAATGATCAAGAATAGGCTTGCTTCCATGACCTAAGCAAAAGTGAATTTTTGTATTATTAAATTTTTTAATATATTCAATTTGATAATCAATTAATAGCTTTTCCCCAATTGGTGCAAGAATTTTTGGGGTATTTTTTAATGTTTGTTGAATTCTTGTTCCTTTACCTCCAGCTATTATGACAATATTTTT
>Ga0066849_10000948_pt1 | contig 11801 bp, 11 predicted proteins | sample ETNtaG_9_FD_65492 | JGI IMG/M metagenome (GOLD analysis project Ga0066849, IMG submission 65492) | Marine microbial and viral communities from oxygen minimum zone, Eastern Pacific Ocean - ETNP201406SV69 | ecosystem: Environmental > Aquatic > Marine > Oceanic | place: Pacific Ocean: Eastern... | reverse complement strand
CAACAGAATAAAGACCAACAGAACAAGGACCAACAGAATAAAGACCAACAGAACAAGGACCAACAGAATAAAGACCAACAGAACAAGGACCAACAGAACAAAGACCAACAGAACAAAGACCAACAGAACAAGGATCAACAGAATAAGCCTAAAGGAAAACAACCTGAACCATCTAAATCAAAAGCACAAGCCGTTAAAAATTTAGATGCTGTTAACAGTGGAGAAGAAAAAATATTAATGAAAGTTAATAGACAAAAAGGGGATAAAAAGAAAAGTAAAACCAAAGACTGGTAATGAAAAGAATTATAGCAGCAATTATTATTTTATTCACTTCTCTGAATTCTTATTCTCAGGACCTGACCTTTAAGTCTTATGTAGATAAAAACAACATCACAACAGATGAATTCATTAGGTTTACAGTAGAGTCAAGCGAAAGAGTAAAACTAAATAATCTTCAGTTAAAAGATTTTGCAATTAGACAAGGTCCCTATACAAGCTCATCTAGTCAAACAACCATCATTAATGGAAAATTTAAATCCAAAAAAGAATTTAAATCCACTTTTATAATTGCTCCAAAAAAAGATGGAAAATTAGCAATAGAAGCCATAAAAGTAAATTACAAGGGGAAAGATTACTTGACTAATCGTATTGAAGTCAATGTGACAAAAGGAGAAAAGGCACCAATTAATTCAACAACAAAAACCCAAGCTCCAAAAAACAATAGCAATAGTAAATTATTTGCGAAAATAACAACATCAAAAAGCAGGCCATATATAGGCGAAAATTTATTAATAAAATATAAGATATATCAATCCGCATATTATGTGAGAAAATTAGACATTACAGATTATGATATGCCAATGAGTAATGATTTTTGGACAGAACTTATTGAGCCTAAAAACAAACAATGGAAAGAGGAACAAGAAATTATTAACGGAATTGTATATAGAGTATACACTCTTAAGAAAGAACTTGTTTATCCTCAGAAAACTGGTAAAATAACAATCCCATCGTTTGAAGTGAAAACTGTTTAGAATACAGATTTTTTTGGACGTGGAGGAACACGTGAAAACATTAAAAGTAATTCTGTAACATTAAATGTTAAATCATTACCTCCCAATCCACCAGCTAACTATAATGGACAAGTTGGGTCAAAATACAAACTAAATGTCAAGCTAAATAATCCTAACCTTAAAGTAGATGATGCACTAGACATACAAGTAACCATTTCCGGAAAAGGGAACTTACAACAACTAAACTTCCCAAAAATTGAATATCCTCAGGATTTTGAAAAATATCCAGAAGAAACAAAATCCAATTTGAAAATTACCGAAAATGGAACATCAGGTAAGAAGCAACTTAACCAGTTACTAATTCCAAGATTCCACGGAGAATATGAAATTCCAGCTATTGAGTTTTGCTATTTTGATATTTATTCGAAAAAATATAAAACACTAAGGCATTCTGCCGAAAAAATAACCGTAGAAAAAAACAAAACCAATTCTCCAACAAATTCTGCAAACTTCAACAAACCTGAACAACAAAATGTTGTCGTGTTAAATGATAATATTCACCATATAAAAACAAAAACAGAACTCTACGATTACAGTAATCCAATTTTTGGAAGCTTAAAATATTGGGGCATCTTAATTTCTATTCCATTATTGTTAATATTAATCTTATTGATCATTGCTAAAAAAGATCAATTTACCAGCAATGAAAAAGCGCACAATAGACGTTTAATAAAAGAAGTAAATACTAAGTTTATTAATGCTAAAAAGCAGCTTGAAAATAATCAAAATGTACAATTCTATAAGGAGGTTTATCAGATTTGGCAACTATACCTTTCTAAAAAATTTAAAATTGACATCTCTGAATTAAACAGAGATAAGATTATAGAAAAATTAAATGAAAAAGGTATAAATAATGTTGACATAAGTGCATTAGAAAAAATTCTTGACAGTTGCGAAATGGCACAATACAGTCCATTATCAAATGAAGATGCACAAGAATTGTATCACAATAGCAAAAATGTATTTACAAAATTTGAAAAACATGTTTAGAAAACAATTGATACTGCTATTGACTATAGGTTTATTTACTAACTCTTATGCTAAATCAGCCTACGATATTTTTGACTCTGCCAACAACATGTACGAACAAAAAAGATACGATAGTGCAAAACAAAATTATCTACGCATTTTCAATGAGGGAATGATTAGCAAGGAGTTATTACTTAACCTGGGAAATAGTTACTTTAAATTAGACAGTATACCAAGTGCAATATTATACTATGAAAAGGGATTGAAAATTGCACCTGGAGATGTAGACTTAATGCATAATCTTCATTATTGCAATACAATATTAAAAGATAAAAATCCTATTAAAAAATCTATTTTGTTAAACGATTTAGTTTATAGTTTCTTAGGCAAATCACCTAATTATTGGGCATACGCATCTATTATTCTGTTACTAATGTGTTGTATCTTGTTTTTCTTTTATAGAATGATTTCTATTGGTTCTTGGCAACGGGTTTTCTTTTACTCTTCAATTTTAGTTTTTCTTTTATTTATTACCACCATTGTGCTAAGTTCTATAAGCAAGTCTAGAATAAATGACACAAAATACGGTATATTATTCCCCCCAGTTACTAAAGTCTTAGTAGAGCCATCGGAGAATGCCTCCACGTCCTACCAACTCCACGAAGGATCAAAAGCTAAAATCACTGGAGAGAATGAATATTGGTACGAAATATCATTTAATGAGAAAAAAGGATGGGTGAGAAAAAACACCCTAAAAGTTATCTAATGAAAAAAAGTGAAAAAGTTGATTATATCATTGAAGAACTTGAAAAACTGTATCCCCATACCCCTATTCCATTAGATCATACAGACACCTACACGTTACTAATTGCTGTATTACTTTCGGCACAATGCACCGATAAAAGAGTAAACAAAATAACTCCTTTACTTTTTAAGAAAGCAGATAACCCAAGTGCTATGACACAATTGAGTGTAGAAGAAATCAAGTCAATTATAAAACCGTGCGGCTTATCTCCAAGGAAATCAAAAGCAATTCATGGACTTTCAGAGATTATAATAAATAAACACAACGGAGAAGTTCCAAATAATCTTGAAGAACTAGAAATGTTACCAGGTGTAGGCCATAAAACAGCCTCGGTAGTTATGAGTCAAGCATTTGGTGTACCTGCATTCCCTGTTGACACGCATATTCATCGATTAATGTTTCGTTGGGGGCTTACAAATGGAAAAAACGTTGTACAAACCGAGAAAGATGCTAAAAAGTTATTCCCTATAGAGATTTGGAACAAGTTGCATTTGCAAATAATATTCTATGGCAGGGAATACTCACCTGCTAGAGGAGCTAAAAAAAATATAGATTTTATCACTATGAAAGTTGGAAGAAAACAGGAAATAAAAGCTTTGAAATAAATTAAATCAGAATAAATAGATTTGCGTAAAAATGAGATCACTTTTTGCCATAAGCATATTATTCATTTTTCTAATCCCAACTATAGATCAACTTGGCGTAGTTTTGGAATACCTTTCTCATAAAGAAAGTATCACCGAAAAATATTGCGAAAACAAAGACAAGCCTGAATTGCACTGTAATGGAAAATGTCATTTAAAAAAAGAAATAGCTAAAAAGGTGAAGTCTAATAATGAAAAAAACACAAAGGATTCTAAAAACAAAACAAACCATTTTAAATTCCAACTCAAGTACAATAATGAATACATTGGGTTTGCTTTAATGGATATTTTCCATGTGCCTTCTATTTACAATTTTGATTATTTCAATTCTAAAATACACAGTACTTATCTAAATATAGATACCCCTCCACCACAACTTTTAGTTTGCGACTCCAAATGATTAATGTTAATCAAAACACAATATTTAACAAACTAAAAAAAAATAATGAAAAAATTAAACTTGGCCATATTTTGCGCCTTAATACTGAGTTTTTTTTCTTGTAACAAAGACAAAGAATCTCCCATAATAACTGTAACTCAACCAACGAATCATTCAACCCATACAAAAGGGGAAATGCTTCATATTGAAGCTACCTTTGAGGATGATGATGAGTTAGCTTCTTATTCAATACACATCGGTGATGAAAATGGAGAACATTCTTCAGATTTTCATTATATGTCCAATGATGAAATTTCAGGGAAATCATACAGTCTACATAAACATACTATGATTCCAGATACTATTGGCATGGTATACTATTTACATATTAATGTAACTGATGCATTAGACAAAACAACTTCTGAGTCTATCATGTTACACTTTATGTAATAATACTTTTTTAGGCAAGATTATTAAGAGTCTTTAGAAATAAAGGCTCTTTTTCTATTCTTTAAGTTGCTGTTCGAACAAATTTAAAATTCTTCGGTATTCATCGTGCCAACTGGAAGATTGCTTAAAACCATGAGGTTCTACGGGATAAAGAGCTAATTCCCAATTTTCCATCTTCAATTCAATGAATCTTTGAGATAGCCTTACCACATCTTGAAGCTGTACATTATCGTCCAATACGCCATGTAGCATTAGCAAATGATCGCTTAGGTTTTCTGCATAATAAATAGGCGAACTTTTTTGAAAAGCTATACTATCTTCATATGGAGTATTCAAAATATTTGAAGTGTACTCATGGTTGTAATGTGCCCAATCCGTAACAGATCTTAATGCTGCACCACATTTAAATTTACCAGGCTTAGTTAATAATGCCATTAAAGTTATAAACCCTCCATAACTTCCGCCATATATTCCAATTCTATCTTCATTGACACCTAATTCATTTATCAAATATTCTCTTCCTGAAAGCTGATCTTTTAGATCCGAACCACCCATGTAACGATAGATAGCCGTTCTCCAGTCTCTACCATAACCTTCGGATCCCCTATAATCAATATCCAAAACAGTATATCCTAAATCGCATAGCAAATTATGAAACATATATTCCCTATAATAACTACTCCACCAATTATGGGCATTCTGTAAATAACCTGCTCCGTGAACAAATATTATCCCAGCTCCATTATTTTGCCCATCTTCTGGCTGGTACAGTCTAGCTGGAACATTAGTTCCGTCTTGGCCTTTTATATACACAATTGGCGGATTACGCCATTCGTATTCCTTAAACGCTTTGGATTGGGAAAAAGTGACTTGTTTTGATTCTACATCGGGTTCATTTTTACAGACAAAAAGTTCCCAGGGCGTGTTTTTTGTGGAATACCTATAAGCTAAGCTCTTTTCATCCAAAGAAATTTCCACCTGATAGTTCCCTTCTTTATCTAAAATTGGGACCAACTGTTTACTTCTCCAATACAAATGATAGAAATTTCTATTCCCATGATCCATTTTATTTAATGTTACATAAAAGACCTTTTCATCCGTGGATAAACGAGCGTGTCTAACTTCAAAATTGCCTTTTGTTATTGCATTTTTCTTAAGGGAAGATATGTTTGTTAAATATAAATGCGAATAACCAGATTCTTCGGACTGAAACCAGATAGATTTGTCGTTATCTATCCATCCCATGGCGCCTCTAACACCATTCCATCCAGATATTCCTGGACCTCCTATCCAAGCATCATCGTGCTGATGTTCTATTTCACTTAATTTTCCAGTAGAAACATCCAAAACAGTAATCCATCGATCTTTATTATCTAAAGATTTTATTTCCACAATAGCTAGATTCCCTTTTTTATTGAAAATTGGGGAATGAAAAATAACATCTTTAGGGTGTTCCAATTGAGGAATAAAATCTTCCTTTTCATAAAATTTATGAAAAATTGGTCTATTATAAACCCCACTCAAATGATCAATAGATACTAAAATAGAAGTGTCCTTTTCAAAAACATAATTAAACAATTGATGTTTTGTATCAGGTCTTCCAACTTTAGGACGTGCTTTTTTAGAGGAACTCCAGCCTGTATTAGTAACATAGTCTTCCACTTCCGTTGAATGTTGTTTTGGACGATCACTTACGTAATAGACTACTGCACTTTCATCACCAGAAATAAATGCACGTTTAAATACTCCTTTTTCAACGACAATAGGTTTTTTCCTCCATGATGTTTCTTTTTTATGATAAACCTCCTTATTCTTTTTCGTCTTTTCTACTATATCGTAATAATCAAAAAGTAGCTTTTGCTGAGCGTCAAGGTAATCTTCTTGTTTGTCTTTTGATTTCTTCTTTTCCTTTAAATTGCTGAATTTTAACACTTCCTTAAACAAACTAAAATCGGTAGCTATACTACAAAGCGTATTGTCTTTAATAAAATAAAGCCTATTGGGATTATTCACCATATGTAAAGAGTGTAACCAATCGTAAGATTCATAAATAATAGTAGGTGATGGATCTTTTGAATTCCACTTAATTATTCTACCATCTTTTATATAGGCATAATAATTTGCTGAAGGGTGCTTTTGCAACTTTCCTTTAGGAATATAATTTAGAGCATCATCACTAACTTTCTCTGCACTTTTATTATTATAGATAAAATACTCAGAAAGCACTGTATTATCTGGATTCCACTTAAAAACAACTTTGCCATTAGGAAGCCAAAAAGGATTATCGGGCCAATGTCCAGAAAAGTCTTTTCCTTTCATTATTTCTTCTAAGTCAATACTATTCTGCTGCGCATTTACATTATAAACACTAGTACATAACAAAAGTATAATAAGGTGAATTACAAGTTTATTCATCTTTTAAAGTTAGTAATTGAATGATTATTATAAGTTATAAATAAAGAATAATCTTTAGGCAAAAGTAAATTGCTAATTTTGCATAATGTCTTCTAAAGTTGAAATAAAAAACAAAAGAGCAAAATTTGAATTTGAGTTTATAGAAACTTTTACGGCTGGAATACAGCTATTCGGTACTGAAATTAAATCGATTCGGAATAATAAAGCTAGTATTATGGAAGCATACGGTGTTCTATTAAAAAAGGAACTATTCATACGGAACATGTACATTGCTGACTATGAAAATGGAGGGCATTTTAATCATGACAGCAAAAGAGATAGAAAGTTATTACTCAACAAAATGGAACTTTCAAAAATCAATAAGAAGCTAAAAAACAAAGGGCTAACTATTGTGCCTGTCAAGCTTTTCATAAGTAATAATGGATGGGCTAAAATAAATATTGCTTTGGCTAAAGGGAAAAAAATTCACGACAAAAGAGAAGACCTTAAAAAGAAGGATGCTAATCGTGAGATAGATAGAAAATTAAAAGGATTTAAGTAGCTAATATCCAGAGTTTTATAAAAACTTAACTAAACATTTAGTTTAATATTTTATCTACCGTGTTATACGAAACGTAATGGTAATTATTTCTTGCTTTTTTATAAACGTTTTTTGCCCACTCTTTGTGGTTTTCATTTTTAGCTAATTCTTCGTAAAGTGGCTGTAAAAACTTTCTTCTTCCAATCTTAATTAAGAATTTTTCAAGACTAGCAAATGCCGGTTGGTAATCCACTTTGATACTTTGCAAAAACCAAAGCGCTAAAATTTCCGAATTGCCACTATTTGAAAAACCAAAGACATTGTCCAAGTCTTTCATGTGCTCAACATTGATATCATTAGGTAGATGCTTTATAAAATGTAACCATTCATGCGTTGTCCAATTAGCGGTAATTGGTTTTATTCCCAAAGCTCCCTTTTCCACAAAACTTTTCGCTGTTTTTTCAGCTATCTCAAATCTAGAAGAAACTACATTTGGACAATTTTTCGGCAACCCTGGCTGATAAACCCACTCCTCAACAACAAGATCGTTTCCTGTTCCTTTTAATAAATTATTATCTAAATAATTTAAAAAATCTTCCGTCACAATAGTTTGAAACTTATGATCTTGGAAATATTGTTTTAAAAATTTATCCATGGACTCTCTACCTACGTTTTCTTCAATCATTCTCAAGAAAAAATACCCTTTTTCATAAGCTATATCACTCATCGCATCATCCGGATGTCTTCCTTTCATTTTCAGCTTTAAAGATTGCATAGATGGCTCAATTGAACTTATCTCATCCATAAGGTCTTGATAACCTAATAAAGCTAACATGTCGGCATAATCTGCCCCATACAAAGACTCCATGATTCTTCTCTCAAAGTAAACGGTAAAACCCTCGTTTAGCCAAAAGTCATTCCATGTCGCATTCGTCACTAAATTCCCACTCCAAGAGTGAGCTAACTCGTGCGCTATAAGAGACACTAAACTTCTATCTCCAGCTATTATGGTTGGTGTAGCAAAAGTTAATCTCGGGTTTTCCATTCCCCCAAAAGGAAAGCTTGGAGGCAACACAATAACGTCATACCTGTCCCAATCGTAAGCACCGTATAACTTTTCTGCAGAATCCACCATTTTACCCATGTCGATTAATTCACTTGCGCATTCATTCAACATGGATGGCTCGGCATATACCCCTGTTCTATGATCAATAGCTTGAAATTTTAAATTCCCTACAGCCAAAGCAATAAGATAAGGTGAAATTGGCTGTTCCATTTCAAAATGATAAGTATTTCCAGCTACCATTTCTTGAGGATTTGCTGCACTCATAACAGCCATCATGTTTTCGGGAACAGTAATGTTAGCCGAATAAGTTATTCTAATACCTGGAGTATCTTGTATTGGTATCCAAGACCTTGTAAAAATGGATTGCCCTTGAGTATACATGAAAGGAAAATCTTTACCCGCAGTTTGATTTGGCATTAACCAATCCAGCGCCTCCGCTTTCTCTGTAGTTTCGTAAAAAACAGTAACACGATCGGTTTGTTCTAGCAATTGAATCTTCAAAGGCTGACCAAAAAGATCGTCAAAATCTCCCATTGAAAAACTTAGGGATTTATTATTTTGATCTTGCACACTGTCAATTTTTAAATATTTAGTATCAAGAATTAATTCACTTACACTTCTTTTTTTTGCTATTTCATGCGTTACAAAACCAGATAATTTCTTTTGTTCAAAATTCACTTTTAGATTAATCTCACTATGTTTAATAGGCAAAAGAGTGTAATTGGATAATGTATGTAGATCCATTTCAGTAGTTAATTTATTAATTCTTTCCTCAGTAATAGTCGTGTAATTCTTAAAACTTAATATTCCTGCAAAAAAAGCTAACGACAGCGTTACAAGCGAAAGAAATTTTATTCTTTTTTTATCCATTTGACAAAAATAATATTTCAGATGTAAAATCATAATCTACAATGACTTAAGGTTAAATATCATTCATTTAAAAAAATGTTATATTTTCACGCCCTATATCCCAATTTATAAAAATTATGAGTACAGAAAATACAATCAGCAACAAAACTTTTTTAGGACACCCAAGAGCATTATTTGTCCTATTCTTTGCAGAAATGTGGGAACGATTCTGCTATTATGGAATGCGTGGTCTATTGACCGTTTTCTTAATAGATGTCTTTCTAAAAGGTGATTCAGAAGCATTCGCTATTTATGGAACATACACTGCACTAGTTTATATGGCTCCTGTTCTAGGTGGAAAAATAGCAGATAAATTTTTGGGATATAAAAACGCTGTTATTCTAGGTGGAATCTTAATGGCAATTGGCGAATTCATGCTACTTGGACAAACTAACTTCTGGCTTTATTTAGGTATGGCTGGGATAATTGTTGGTAACGGATACTTCAAAGCAAATATATCTAGTATTGTTGGGAAATTATACAAGGATGGTGATGAAAGAAGAGACTCTGGATTTACAATTTTCTACATAGGAATTAATGTTGGTGCACTTTTAGCTACAACAGTTTGCGTTGAAATTGGCAGAAAATTAGGATACGAATACGGGTTTGCATTAGCAGGTGTAGGAATGATAATTGGTACGCTTATTTTTGTTTTCGGAAAGAATCTTTATGAACATGCTGCTGCTCCACCTGACCCAGAGAAATTAAAAAGCAAGGTATTTGGACCTTTGAGTCAAAAAGGTTTAATCTATATTCTTTCCCTTGCATTAATACCAGCTATCTATATGTTGATTCAATTCAATCAAGTAATGCCATACTTGCTTACAATTGTAGGGGTATATGTAATTGTAAATTTACTAATGGCTGCTTACAAAGAAGACCAATCCGGTGATGAAGCTGTTCCTGGAGTTAAAATATGGCTTCATAGAATGATAGCTATGATTATCATATTTGTTTTCAACATTGCATTCTGGGCATGTTTTGAGCAAGCAGGCACTTCACTGACCCTATTTGCTAGAAGAAACGTAGACAGAATGATAGGAGGATGGGAAATGAGTGATGCTACAACTCAGTTCTTTAACCCCTTATACATTATTCTTTTCGGATCAATATTCTCTATAATGTGGATTAAACTCCAACAAAGGAAAATCAACCCAAGTATATCTTTAAAATTTGGTTTAGGTATAATTCAATTAGGATTAGGATACCTAGTCGTATTACTTGGAGGGGCATTTTTAAGCGATGCTTATTTAGTCCCTCTATGGACTCTAGCAATCTTATATTTATTGCACACTACTGGAGAATTATTCTTATCTCCAATTGGACTATCCATGGTGACCAAATTAGCGCCTAAAAAAATGACTGGAACAGCAATGGGCGGATGGTTTCTATCTTTTGCTTTTGCTAACTATGCAGCAGCAATGATTGCCATGGCGACAGGCTCTGAAGCTCATGGTGGCGCTGACGGGGCAGAAAATGAAATGAATAGACAAGACTATATTGCACTTATTCAATCTACAGCTACAATTATTGAAAATAAATGCGATAGCCTTGAGCTTTCAGCTAAACAATTCACCGAAGCCGATGGTTTCATCACTAATGATTCAGCTGTCCTAGAATTACCTAAAGAGTTAAACGACATAGCAAAAGACGTATACCCTACTTTTAGAGCTATACACAACGATGTATTCCCAATGCTGGAAGATACTTCAAAATACAACGGCAAAGAAGTGTTATGGAGTCAACTTACAGAAAATTATTCCAATGCAGTTATTGGCTTAAGCAACTCTATTGAAAAGGTTATTTCAACTACTAACAAAATGAGTAATGGAATTAAATACGATGATTTAGAAGCAGATTTTAGCGGTGGTATTGTTGGTGTTGGAGACGGATTAAATGCCATGCACGGAAAAGTAATTAGCATTATCGATAGGAAGAATCGTGGAAATGAAAACTTCAGTTCAGAGAGTGAAAAATACATCTTCAAAGGATCGGAAGGCGCCATGAAGGATTTTGACAAAAATTACAGCACCATAGCTTCACATATGTATTGGGACATATATTCAAATGTCTATATGATGATGGGATTGATAACAATTTGCATTGGTTTATTATTATGTTTCATTAGTAAACCATTAACTAAATTGATGCACGGGGTACAGTAATTTAAAAAATCTTATTGGGATTCAAAATATTTTTTGGATCAAAAACTTTTTTAATATTCCGCATTAAGTCAATTTCTGTACTTGAAAACGGTATATCCATGTAATCTTTTTGAACCCATCCAATTCCGTGTTCTCCAGAGATTGTACCTCCAAGGGAGACTGTTAAATAGAATATTTCTCTAATGGCTTTGGATAATTCATTTTCCCATTGGGATTCTGTTAAATCACCCTTAATGATATTAATGTGCAAATTACCATCCCCTGCATGACCATAACAAACAGACTGAAATCCGTACTGCCTGCCAATTTCCTTTACTCCTGCTAATAACTGTGGCAGTTGATACCTGGGCACAACAGTATCTTCCTCTTTATATATGCTATTTGCTTTTACAGCCTCCCCTATCCT
>Ga0066849_10000945_pt1 | contig 11853 bp, 9 predicted proteins | sample ETNtaG_9_FD_65492 | JGI IMG/M metagenome (GOLD analysis project Ga0066849, IMG submission 65492) | Marine microbial and viral communities from oxygen minimum zone, Eastern Pacific Ocean - ETNP201406SV69 | ecosystem: Environmental > Aquatic > Marine > Oceanic | place: Pacific Ocean: Eastern... | reverse complement strand
GCCTCAAAAAACTCGAGGCAATTCGTAAGACTGGCCGTGGAACTGCAAGGGATAGAATCTCGATGCTACTCGATGAGGAATCTTTTGTTGAAATTGATTCCTTTGTCACCCATCGAACTGTAGACCATGGCATGTTTTTGCACAAAACCCTTGGAGATGGTGTCGTCGCTGGACATGGTACTATCGATGGAAGAAAAGTATACTGTTTTGCTCAAGACTTCAGCGTACATGGAGGTAGTATGGGAGAAGTTCATGCTAAGAAAATAGCCAAAGTTGTAGAGATGGCAGAGCGGGCAAAAGTTCCTATTGTCGGAATGTGGGATGGTGGAGGGCAAAGAGCTCAAGATGGTATTTCTGCACTTGCAGGAACTGGAGAATTACTTGACCGCTTGGTTCAATGTAGTGGAAGAGTACCAATAATTAGCCTGGTTCTAGGACCAGTTGTTGGTGTATCTGCACTTGCAGCAAGTCTTGCAGATTTTGCAATACTTGATGAAGAACATGGGCAACTATTCCTATCCTCACCCCTGGAAACTCCAGAAGTTATCGAGGGTGAAATTGATGCTGCAGGTCTTGGTGGAGCGAATTTACATGCTTCAAGGTCTGGTATTGCCTGTTTAATTGCTGAAGATGATGGTGACGCATGTGATATGGCTATGGAAATTCTAAGTTACCTTCCAGACCATAACGGAGCAATACCACCATATGTTGAAACTGCAGATCCATTTGATAGATTAAATCCGAATCTAGAGAACTTGGTACCAGATAATCCAAATCGGCCCTATGATATGGTAAAGGTCGTCGAAGAAATAGTAGATGATGGTAATTTTATGGAATTATTCGAATTATATGCTGATAATATAATCATCGGATTTGCCAGACTTGGAGGCAGAACCATTGGTATTGTTGGGAATCAACCGAAGGTTCTTGCTGGTTGTCTTGATATCGATGCTTCTATCAAAGCGGCTAGATTCATACGTACATGTGATGCATTCAATGTCCCATTGGTGACATTTGAGGATGTCCCTGGTTTTCTTCCAGGAGTAGTTCAAGAATGGGGTGGCATCATTAGACATGGAGCTAAACTATTGTTTGCCTATGCAGAAGCGACTGTTCCAAAACTTACACTTGTAACAAGAAAAGCCTATGGTGGTGCATATTTGGCTATGTCCTGTAAACATTTGAGGAGCGATTATAATGTCGCATGGCCCACTGCTGAACTTGCAGTAATGGGTGCAGAAGGTGCAGTTAATATCATCCACAGAAGGGAGATAAATGCTGCTGAAGGTGGTGAAAAAGATGTGGTCCGAGCCAAACTTGTTGATGATTATAAAGCCAAATTTGGAGACCCATATGTTGCTGCTAAGAATGGATGGCTCGATGATGTAATAGAACCTACAGAAAGTCGTGTCCGATTACTAAGAGCACTCAACATATTACGCTCAAAGCGTGAATGGAGCCCCCCTAAAAAGCATGGAAATATTCCATTGTGATTACTTATCTTTATTGATTCGTGCCAACAAACCTGATGGTGAAATGTTTACTTCAGGTTCTTCTTCTACTACACTGATACTTTCATCTCTAATATCAATAACTGCAGTGTCAACTGGCTCGCTATTCATGGTTCTTAAAATTATAACGAGAACCAATATCATAATAATAAAACCAAGCGAGCCTGCAACTACAAGAGTTGTAGAAACTTCTGTTGAATCATCAACCTCTGAATCATCCTCTTGTATGGGTTCTGTTGCATTGAAATCAATTACAGTATATGCAACTATGTCAGAAACAAAAGCGGAATCATTTACTGCAACCCTAATTGAAACCGTTTCATTTCTAATTATTGGAACCTCCAGCATTGCTACACATTCTTGTGAATTGCTTGAGGTAGTGCAAGAAGGATTGATTTGCTCTTGAACAATTCCATCGAGTGAAATCTCAAGTCCATGTTCTTCAACACCGTCGGAATCATATAGCGACCAGGCCAGTGTTGCTGCAGTATCATCAATAATATTGACATTCATTAAAGTTAATATTGGCAGGTCTGGTACAGATTCTACATTAATTATTAATTTCTGTGAATAAACCGATGTACCGTCGGTTACATTAAGCCATTCATTGTCAAGTACTCCAAAATAATCCGGTGATGGTGTAATGATAATTTGTGAACCTGAAATTATGACTGATGTGGCTCCTGAATCCTCGGATTCAACTGTCCAAGAAAGACTGTCACCATCAATATCAGAGGCAAAATCACTGAGATTAAGGTTGATTGTTTCATCTTCAACCATTGAAATATTCCACATTGAGGAATTGATTGACATCGGGTCATCAACTGGTGTGACTTGTACTGGAATATCTAAATCGACTGCTCCTGTTGCCCCATCTGTGACTCTAACATGCAGAACTGTAGCACCATTGGCATCAGGAACAGGGGTTAGTGTAAGGATTCCTGAAAAATACGAAAATTCTACTGGACCTGCAATTCCTGATACCTGTTCATTTATCGAGGCGAGTAGAGGTTCACCCTCAGGATCATAAGCATACTCGGAAAGATTAACCTCAATTGAGGACCCATCCTCTATCAAAGTCTGCATAGCCACATTATCGGTCTTAACTACTGGGTCGTTATATGGTATTACTAAAATCTCCAAAGTGGTCATTGCTTCATCGATAACACCATTTCCATCTGCTCTTAACAGAACTTCAACTTCTGCTCCAATTATGTACTCTCCTGTCACTGTATGTGTAACAGACATCCCGCGATAATCTGAATCTAACTCTACTGAGAAATTACTTATCTGGCCACCACTTAGAGTTGCCTCTACAATGAAAACCTCTTGACCATCTGGGTCAATACCAATTGCTGAAGCATCTATGTGTCCAACTCCCCTCTCTGGCACTTCAACATTAGGTAGCGGGCTCATGAATGAAATTGGTGAATCTGTACGTGAAAATTCATGCTCTATTGTAGAAGGCGCACCTTCGACCATGATTGTCATGAAGGCAATATGAGTGCCAGGTGCAAGTTCTTCGACATCGTAATCACATTGAGCAGTACCATTTGAATGGATTACTCCGTTGGTTGAAACCTGTTCATTAAAACCACATTCTACGTTTGTCTGCCAGTTTGTGTCGATTTCTGAATGGTCATCACCATTTCTTAATGTCCAATTAGAAAGAATAGAAAATGTATCAAATCGCCCAAATTGATTGACATCACTTGGAAACTTGGTTTGATTGGTTATCAGCAACATCTCAGCCTTGAACATGTTTTCCTCTATGTATGATTCAGAGTCACTAGCAGTTGTAGGAGACTGTTCGCGATTAAATGCTCCCCTAAAATCCTCATGCACACCCCTAAGTGTTAGGTCGAGATATGGCAAAACATGCTCTAAAGCATACTCAATCTGTTCCTGTTGAGACATAGTAGCATCTCCATCACCAGTATCATCACCAAAAAGAAAACCATCATCTATCTCATCTTGAAACTGGTAATGATCTGCACCAAGAATATGCATCCATTGCCATGCCAAGTCTTCAGTAGCAGTGATTATTGGCAAATTATCTTGGCCTTTTGCAATCTCATCGACTGTTCCGGTAAGAAATAATCCAGTTCCTGGAGAAGCCGGTTCTATCTGCCAACCAACTGGCCTAATACTTTCCCACGCATCACTACTGCTCCAGCCATCAAAATCAAGGCCGAGTCCAAACAGAGATCGTGGTGGTTGAAATTCATTTGATAGTTGAGATTCATTCCAAAATGGATAGACGGAATAAGCAACTGCAGCGCCAGTTCCATGACCTGATACACCCCAATGATTCAAATCTACATTACCAAAAGCACCACCAATTATGCTGTTTGAGGAATTGGTAGAATTCATGAAATTAACAATTGATTCCAGCATTGCCATTGACTGTTCAATTTCTTGAGTATCATCACTGTCAAAACCATTGGTCACGATGACTATTGTACCTCGCTTCACAATCTCACTTGTAAGAATCATGTAGTCTGAAACCTCTTCGTCAGTATCACCGAAGAAAATAGTGAAAGGGAACGGGCCATTACCTGCCATAGGTTCACTTTCTCCATCAATCATAGCAGGATAAATGACTCTCAAATCATATTTTGAATCTGCTTCAAAATCATCCCAGCCAACTGGGAAATCAACACCAATATGCTTGTTTTTGAAATTTTGGTCCTCCTCTGGCAATGCTGAGGCCAACATGCTAAGAGCTGCTGTTGAAAGTAGGATAAAGACCAAAGTGAATGCCCTAAACCTCAAAATAATCATCTCAGCAATTCAAACCACATATGATTTCATATTTTGTAATTGGTACATCATGCATAAGAGGCAAGTATTGTTTCAGCATGGACTAATTTTGTCACCAATAAGTCCAATGATGGTAATTTATCTTTTACATGAGGCGCCCATAATTGTGACCAACATTCGAGATGTTGGGCGGCAAGCAGCCACCTTCCATCAATTTCTTTTCCAACTAAAGTATCCATTCTATCCTCTAAACTTCCTTCAATAGAGTGGTACATTGATTTAATTACCAAACTATTGACCATTACGTCTTTTGGAACAACATCATCATCAAAATTTATCATGGCATCGCACGACTTCTCTCCATCATCAAGATGTTCAACCCAATCCAATTCCGACAAATCCCTTTTGCCTCCAAGAATTCGAACTCTACCTCCACATTTAACCCAAGCATGGGCGGTAGACCTTGCTGCTCCTCCGCCACCAACTAATCCAAGAATCGCTCCTGATGTCACATCAATGCCAAAATATTCTGCAACTCTTACAACACCCGAACCATCGGTATTTGAAGTCCACCAACCAAATCCATCCCAACGAAGCACATTTACCGATTCTGTCAATGATGAATCATTGAAATCTACTACTGCTTGTGACTTTAGCTGATGTTTTAATGGAGATGTCAAATTAATCCAAACCTCTTCTGAAAATGATTTACTAGGCAATTCAATCTTATGCGAGAGTGGTAATAGTTTCAAAGATGCACCACGAGATTCCTTCTCAAGGGTGGGAAGTGGTTCAGTAATATCCTCAGTTCCTTCCAAAACCTTTTGCAATAATGCCCGATTTCTAAATTTTCCGAATGGCGCCCCTGTGAGATCCCAATCAATCAATTTTGGAGGTGATTTGACATACCCCCATGCCAATGCATCCTGAATAAATTCTACTTCAATCAAATCATTCTGAACCAATTTGAATCTATCGATAGGCTTGGATTGTTTGGAAACATGCTGAGCGACTATGTTGATCAATACTGGTGAAAGTGAATGGCTAATGGGGTAGCCAGCAACGCCGTAAGATACCTCCGCCATGTTTTGTCGTCCACACATTAGTTTTTCAATCACACCGTTTAATCATGCATGTCGGAAAAAACTTTGAAAAGAATCACACCTTAGCACTATCATGGCAGGGTTAATCAGCAGCAACCAAAGTACAGGCAAAGGGCTAATTGCAGGACTAACTGGTTTCTTCGGCCTTTACTTGACTGCAGCAATGTGGTTAGAATTCAATGAAGCACTCGGATTCTATTTCGGCCCAAGTATGGGTATAATTATTGGAACAATTGTATTTCTCCTATACCAAGACCGAAAGAATATCCGTGAATTCTCCGCTGGCCAAGCATATAATACATCAGAAAGTACAACATTGGTCAAGGGCTCCGATGGAAGATATACTCATGCAGAAGCCAATATTGAATCGGGTAGAAATCCAGTATTATTTGTTGCCTTTCTGTACTTCACAATTATAGTAATTAGTGAAATTGCTTGGTCTGACCTGTTTTTCTGAGGGGACAATTTGGTTAATCTTCTAGATATTTTCTTGATGAAAGAGAAGTTTGCTAGGGCTGATGCTGAATCAGATGGTAAAATGATTTATTGGATGGTACTTGAAAAATTATCAATCGTATTATCTTTAGTATTGGTATTTGCCGGAGCGTTGGCTTTGAATTTGCCATGGTGGGCAATAGGAGGTATTATTGGATTCTCACTTGGCCCAATCGTCTATGGACACTATTACTTCATTTACATTAGACCAATGATAAAACAACGGGAAGGTTGATGTGTAGAAGGTTACTGTAAGGGTTTGGTGAACACATGGGATTGATTGGAGATTTTTTGGAAATTATAGGCCTTGGCGGAATTACTGGTGTGGATATACTGTTTGCAGCAATGGCAATAATTGGTACTTTTCTTTTCCTAATATATTTCTTACTGATATTAATTGGTGACTTTACTGGCGGTTTATTCGACTTTGAAATGGATGCAGATGGAGTATTCCATCTATTTACAATTCAAGGTTTACTAAGTTTCATAATGATGTTTGGTATTTTTGGATTATCGGTATCACAAGCAGATCAAAATGCGTTTATTGCAATTATTGTCGGAACAATAGCAGGAACATTCTCGATGTATATTGTTGGAAAAGTATTCACAATGATGCAATCACTTGAGCAGGACAATACAGTGGAGCACTCTCAGGCAATAGGTGCTAGAGGTACAGTCTATCGAACAATTGCACCAGGACAGATGGGTCAAGTGCAAGTTGAATACCAAGGCGCTCTAAGAACCGAAGCAGCCATAGCCAAAGATAGCAGTTTGAATATGGCTACTGGCCAGTTTGTTGAAGTTGTTGATGCAATTGCTGAAAGATTAATTGTGGTTCCACTCGACATCAATTCTGAAGAATAATACTATTGTTCCATTGAAATTGTAAATAAATTGTGGGGTCAATCCTCTTATATGGGCGCTTTGTGGTCGTATCATGGCAGCAGAAGCACTAGCATTGATAGGTATTGCACTATTGGTATTCGTACTATTAGTTACAGTTTACGTCGCAACATCAAGATATAAACTCGCACCATCAGACAAAATTCTTGTTGTTTATGGTAATGTGAAGGACAAAGGGTCAGCAGCCTGTTACCACGGTGGTGGTAAGATAGTATGGCCATTGATACAGCATTTCGCTTATCTTGACCTTAAACCAATGACCATTTCTATTGATCTTGAGCATGCATTGTCACAACAAAACATCAGAATCAATGTCCCGTCAACATTTACTATTGGTATTTCAACTCAACCATCAGTCATGAGAAATGCTGCAGAACGTCTTCTAGGACTACCGGTCCCTCAAATTGAAGATATGGCAAAGGAGATTATCTTTGGTCAACTACGTCTAACTGTTGCCTCTCTAACAATTGAGCAAATCAACCAAGACCGTGAGGCTTTCTTGGAAAAGGTTTCAACCAACGTAGATACCGAATTGCACAAGATTGGTCTATTCTTGATCAACGTTAACATTACTGATATTACCGATGAAGCTGACTATATCTCATCTATTGGTGCAAAGGCTGCTGCTGTTGCTATTGCTGATGCTACCGTCGACAGAGCAGAGGCTGCTCGTGATGGTGCTGTAGGAAAGGCTGCTGCAGACAGAGATAGAGAAATTGAAGTCGCCAATAATGAGGCTGAGTCTGACAAAGGACAGAAAGCGGCTGAGGCTGGAAGACGTGTTTTCGTTCAACAACAAGAAGCATTAGCAGTTGAGGGAGAAAACCATTCTCGTGCTGAAATTGCTACATTCAATGCTGATTTAGCTGAGAAAGAAGCAGAAGCACTAAGACGTGCTGAAGTTGCAAAGCGTATTGCACAAGCAGAAATTGAAAAGGCTCAATACGAATTAGAAGGCGAGAGGCTACGTGCTGAAGAAATCGCTCGAGAAGAAGTATCTAAGCAACAGATTGAGATTGCTGCTGAGGCTGAGGCAGAAAGACTGCGAAGAATCGCTAAAGGTCAGGCTGACGCTATCCTAGCAAAATACAATGCTGAAGCAGAAGGTACTAAAGCGGTTCTTGAAGCAAAAGCATCTGGTTATCAAGCTCTAGTCAAGAGTGCTGGTGGCGATGCAAAGGCTGCTGCTACACTACTTATGGTTGAGAAGATTGAGGAGATTGTTGCAAGGCAAACTGAGGCAATTTCCAACTTGAAGATTGACAAGATTACTGTTTGGGATTCTGGAAACGGCGGCGAAGGCGGAAGTACTGCTAACTTCGTTTCCTCCCTAATCAAATCCCTACCACCTGTGCACGATGTTGCTAAGATGGCAGGAGTTGACCTACCTGATTACCTAGGTAGTATGAAAGAAGAGTGATTCGAACTCATAACAAAGGTGTGCTAAACACCTTGCTTGACCTTTAAGTGACCGTGGGTTTCAAAGACTAAAGCACATGCAATGCATCCATGCCTACTGACCTTGAGATTGCAAATGCAGCAACTATGGAGCCTATTGAAGCCATAGCGTGGAAACTAGGCATCTCTTCTACGGAGATTATGCCAATGGGGAGACATGTGGCAAAAATCACTTGGGATGCGTTGAAATCTAGATTTGATAAGCCACAAGGAAGCCTTGTGTTAGTAACTTCTGTAAATCCAACTCCATTCGGCGAAGGTAAGACTGTCACTACCATTGGCTTAACACAAGCACTATGCCGAATAGGTCAATCAGCAACCTGTGTAATTAGAGAACCATCGATGGGTCCAGTATTTGGAATCAAGGGTGGTGCTGCAGGTGGTGGCTATTCTCAGGTTTTGCCAATGGAAGATATTAATCTACACTTCACAGGGGATCTGCATGCAGTAACATCTGCTCACAATCTACTCTCTGCATTGATCGACAACCACATTAAACGTGGTAATGAATGCAGATTAGATCCTACTAGAATCAGTTGGCCACGTGTCATCGATATGAATGACAGAGCCCTAAGAGACATTGCTATTGGAATGGGCGGGCCAGCAAACGGACATCTTCGACAAGAGAGGTTTGACATAACAGCAGCGAGCGAAGTAATGGCAATACTTGTACTAGCATCTGATTATGCCGACCTCAAGAAACGACTCAGTGAGATAGTCATAGGCCACTCATTTGATGGCAACCCTGTCAAAGTAATGGAATTGGATGCTCAAGGAGCGATGGCACTTCTACTCCGAAACGCCTTCCTTCCAAACCTTGTACAGACATTAGAAGGAGACCCTGCATTCATTCATGGAGGGCCATTCGCCAATATTGCACATGGAAACTCTAGTATCGTTGCTGATAAACTGGCCTTGGGCGCAGCAGAAATAGTAGTTACAGAAGCAGGATTTGGTTCTGATATGGGCGCTGAGAAATTCATGCACATCAAAGCAGCAACTTCTGGAAAGGCACCAGATTGTGTAGTTATGAACGTCACAGTACGCTCAATGAAACTTCATGGCGGAGCATTTGGCACAAAGGGTGGATATAGGCCATCAAAAGAAGAACTCGAAGCTGAGAATATTGAAGCAGTAGCAACTGGTGCTGCTACAAATCTAGACAGGCACATTAGGAATATGACTGGATTTGGCGTACCTGTAATTGTATCAATAAACCGATTCTCATCCGACACTGATGGCGAGATCGCAGCTATCAGTGAAGCAGCCCACTCAAGCGGTGCTAGAGATGTCACAATAACGGAGGTACACGCCAATGGTGGAGCAGGTGGAGAACCTCTTGCTAAAGCAGTTGTCAAGGCAGTACAAGACCATGTGGCTGCAGGAAGACCATTTACTCCATTATTCCTCAATGATGCCCCTATCATGGAAAAAATCGAGGCGATCGCTACAAGAATGTACAAGGCCAAGGATGTATATCTAGAAGCCAATGCCAAGAAGCAGTTAGACAAAATAATCTCTTGGGGATATGGAAAACTTCCAGTTTGTATGGCAAAGACTCAATATTCATTCTCTCATGATGCGAATAAACTTGGCGCTCCAAGTGATTTCACTCTACCAATCCGAGAATTTAGATTAAATTCAGGAGCAGGTTTTATTGTTGCCGTCTTAGGAAACATGATGACGATGCCAGGCCTTCCAAAGAAACCTGCAGCAATCGACATGGATATGGACGATGACGGACACCAGACTGGTGTCTTCGGGTGAGTTAATGCGGATTTTGAAACGCGAGCCAATGCTATGGCGGTTACGTATTGAGAGTGAGGATGACCTTTGGTCGCTCGCTAGATTGGCTCGGAAAGGTATGTCATTGGGAATGTTAGGCGATAGGAGAGACCAAACAACAAGTGGTGAAGAAGGCGGTAGAGCCAAATCTGCAGAACGCAAGAAAATGTGGATTAGACTACGCATTGAATCTTCCGAGTATCAATCCTTCAGTGACGTTCTAAGAGTACATGGTACAATTGAGGAAGCAAAGTTCGACCTTGGAAGCCATCATACCCATAATATCTCTGCCTTCGATGAAATTGAACTTAGTAATCTCACTCCTTTTCTCGCAACAGATGTGCAATTACTACAACAAGCAGTTGATTCCTCGAAACAAATACAAATTGCCTTAGCAGTAGTTGAGAATGATGAAGTAATACTATTCCATATCACACCTAGAGGCCTTAGAGAATCCTCAACTTGGGCCATGAGAGGTGGCGGGAAAAGAGTCAATATCAAAGAGTCGAGTGGTGTTGCAAAGGATTTCAGAGAGAAAGTCATCAAGGAAATAACAGAATCTCTTTCAGATGAAACTCCCCTAATTCTTTGTGGCCCAGGACATGCAAGAGATGTCATGCTCGAAGAACTCAAACAATCTGGGCAAACTCGTTTTATGTCTTCAGTTTCAACTTCAATGTCTGGAAGGGCTGGTGCTAACGAATTAATTCGAGATGGCTTGGCTGGAAACATACTAGATGATTATGCAATTTCCAAAGAGATGGTGCTACTGGAAGAGGCTTGGAAAAGAATCTCAACAAATGGTGCAGTAGCATACGGCAAAGAAGAATTGAATAAGGCCTTGAATGAAGGAGCAATTGAAACAATGTTGATTTCTGCAGACCTACTAAGAGATGAGGAAGCCATGATAAATGGCAAATCTTGGGAAAGTTGGTGTTTAGCTCTCGCAGATATAGGCGGGGAAATGGTTCAATGCTCAACAGACCATGATTCCGGTCAACAACTTATTGGAATAGGTGGAGCAATCGCTTTACTAAGGTTCAAAATCTAGGTGATTGTGTGAAAATCATAACGTTCCCTGAATACCAAAAAAGCAGAGAATTAAGCATATTGGATGGCGCTAGATGGTTGCTAATACACCACAGTGAGTTGAATGATGCTGCAACAATAATATTTCACAGCGAAATGACTGATATTTTAGTTGCTGTTGATAATCGAGGAAACAAAATTACTGATGGTCTATGGCAAAGAGCAGTTCATTTGATTATCGCTGATTCTAAATTTGAAACCGAGTCTGAAAAAGAAATTTCAAGACGTACTGGCATCAACAAAGTGATACTAGATGCAGATGATGATCTAGAGAATTATTGCTGGTAAACTGGTGGGTCCGGAGGGAATTGAACCCTCGATCTTCGCCTTGTAAGGGCGACGTCATGAACCCCTAGACCACAGACCCAGCCATGCGTGTTGACTCTCATTATTGAATGCAACGCATGGGTTAAACTCAAAGCCAAGCGACAAGACGCAGTGTTGCATGGATGAAGATATCCAAGCAGCCGCTGCCCGTTTGGTTAGACGTCTGAAAGAAGGAGGCCACTCCATTACTGTAGCAGAATCTTGCACAGGAGGACTTCTTGCTAGTGCTTTTACCGACATTGCTGGCGCTAGTAACTGGTTTGGCCAGTCATGGGTAACATATTCTAACGAAGCCAAGATCAAGCAATTAGAGGTTGATGAAACACTGCTTGAAAAAAGAGGGGCTGTCTCTGCAGAAGTAGCAATACAAATGGCTCAAGGTGCATTGAAGAATGCTAATGCTGATATTGCAATTTCTA
>Ga0066849_10000937_pt1 | contig 11908 bp, 3 predicted proteins | sample ETNtaG_9_FD_65492 | JGI IMG/M metagenome (GOLD analysis project Ga0066849, IMG submission 65492) | Marine microbial and viral communities from oxygen minimum zone, Eastern Pacific Ocean - ETNP201406SV69 | ecosystem: Environmental > Aquatic > Marine > Oceanic | place: Pacific Ocean: Eastern... | reverse complement strand
GCCTGGGTATCATGTTCGCCGATTTTGATTACACGAATCTGTTGTTGTTTAGGTGGGCCACCTTGGTACAACTCAAATCCGAAGCGTGCATCAGCATCGGCTCTATCTAGCGCTATTTTTTCAATAGAAATATTACTCTCAATAATACTATTTGCATGATCCTCTATACGGTCTAAATCAGCCCTATTCAAGCGTTCGTAGTGAGTCACATCTAAGCGTGCATATTTCTCACCTTTGTTACTGCCTGCTTGCCAAATATGCGGGCCAAGAATGGACCTAGCAGAACCTCCAACAATGTGTACTGATGTATGGTGATCCATTAGTTGGGTGCGGCGCGCACTGTCCAGTTTGCCATTTACAGAACCTATACTCAATCTACCATCAGTAAGGTGGAGGACCACTTCTCCTTCAGTCCGTGAATCTAGGACATTTACCATTTTACCATTGGTAAGAGTCCCAAAGTCTCCCAATTGGCCTCCGCCTTCTGGGTAAAACAGAGTCTTGTCAAGTACTACGGCATGGGTAGGGGTGCTAGCAACCTCTCTTGATAGATTCAGAGAAGAAATGACTTCAGTAGAGAGTTCGAAACAGGATAACACTTGTGCTGAGAATTCGATTCTAGAGGTGTCATCATAGTAATCTCTTGAGGTGGCAGGGAAATCATGATTTTCAGGGAGGATATTTTTTGATTTTTTATTGCGCGCAGATTCCTTAGTTTGTTTGGCGTGGCGAGCAGCCATGTCTGCAGCTAATCCAAGTCTAGCCACAACTGAAGTCCAGCCTAATTTTTTTGCAATTTGTGCAACCATATTGGGTTGTAGTCCCCTAGTTTCAGCTAGGTGGAAGTATATCTCGTCTGGGATTTCAGCAGCATCTTGTGAAACTGAATTTAATGCAGTGCGAACTGCTGCTTCGCCCGCCCGCAACATCTCAAGATAACGTTCCTCTTCAAGTTGAAGTATTGTAAGAATGCCTTCTCTTGTTTGAGTGAAAATTCTACCTGCTAGATTGACATCCAAATGATGAGCACCTAAATCAGAAAGAGATACATCAATTCCTAATTCATCTCTCAATTTCAAAGTCCTACGAGCTAACATGCGAGCCAAATATCCTGCTTTCACATTAGAAGGCACCAACCCATCGCCTAACATATTGCATAGCCCATGTAGGTGATCCGGTATGGCATATATTCCAGAAAGTGGTTCAGTAATTGATTTGAGTTCTTCAAGAGAAATTGAGATGCCTCTTGATTGTAATCTTTCAACCAGTTTTTCATATAATGCAGATACATCAGTCCCTACATCAATATTGAGTATTCCAGCAAGAACTGATAATTCAGAAAGAAGCACTTCGGAATCAATGTGCTTCATGGAACCGACGCGGGCATCAAAGCCGGACAATTCACGTAACCAAGAAACAGTTTCAGGATAAATTGCTTCATAGATTGTTGGCGTTCCAGCAGCAGCCCAACAAAATCTCTCAAGGCCATATCCTGTATCGATGATTTGTAAATCCATTTCGCTGTATTTATCGCCTTTAATTTCATAATTACCTTCAGGATCTTCCTGTAGATTCATGAAAACCAATGTTGCTAATTCTAGCCCACCTACAATTACTTCCACGGCAGGTCCAGCATTGCCTCCTCCCGACCATGGATTTTCAACATAGGTAATTTCAGTGGGGTTGATGCCGAGACGCTCAACAAAAAGTTCATCACAATAGCGAACACATTCATCTATCCAGTAGACTACATCTCCTTCTTTCGGTTTATTGAAACAGTGGTGGGCCATCATCTCAAAAGTAGTCAAATGCCTTCCTGAACGACCTACTGCTGCAACATCAGTAAGTCTGATGCAGGGTTGTGAAATGGTCAAAGGATTAGCAGGTGGGGGTATTACTCCACTAGTTACGTCTGGTTGAAAATCAGCAATGGATGCGATGGTAAGGTGTATGTCATCGCGCCAGCGTGCAATTACTGGATATGGTTCAACTCGTTGATGGCCATGCTCCTCAAAATAATTCAGGAACACCTCCCTCATTTTATCCGTCAGTGCCCTGCCACGTTCAGGGAAACCAGAAATTAGAGGGTTGCCGATGAAGGTGTATTCATCAGCAACAGTATCGCCACAAGTATCTCTACTTTCATCTCTAGTCCAGAACCAAAGGTCGCTAACGCTACACCTTTTGCGAACAAATCCAGATTCATGGAAAAAGGGGATATCTATGTCTCCAAATGCCATGCTAATCACCCTCCTATGCCGCCCGAAAGCGGGTTCTCTCTTAAGTGAACTAATACAAAATGGGGGAAAAGGGCTTGAATAGGGGGCTAAGCCCCCTGTTCAAAGGAGGCCACCGTATGTCTGATGATTGGAAGCGACATCTAGAGCAGGTTGGCGATGCCAAGTTTAGAATTAGAGCGCATGGTTCTATGAGGGCTGATGCTATGTTGGTTGCTGATCAAGCACATCTTGATGCTAACCCCGATGATCGTTCTCCAGCTCAGTTAGTCAACACAGCATCACTGCCCGGCATAGTGGGTGAAGCATGGGCTATGGCGGATTGGCACTATGGATACGGGTTCCCTATTGGGGGTGTTGTTGCAACAGATTTAGAGTGGGGTGAACAAGGTGGTGTAATTTCCCCTGGTGGAGTAGGATTTGACATCAATTGCGGTGTCCGTTTATGTTCTACAAATTTAGACATAAATCAACTTCCTGATTTGCCAGGTTTAGCCAAGAAACTCTCCAATCGTATTCCAGCAGGTGCCTCAGGAAAAGGGGGTGTCAATCTTCAATCTCAGGAATTACAAGATATCCTTGAGAGAGGTGCGGAAGCCTCTGCCGATATGGGTTGGGGGTTCCATGAGGATTTGTCTAACATAGAATCAAATGGCTTGCTTGAAGGTAATGACAGGCAACTCTCTGAAAGGGCAATGAAACGTGGTTCCAAATCACTTGGCACATTAGGTTCTGGAAATCACTTTTTGGAATTACAGGTGGTGGATAGCATTGTCGATCAAGAAGCTGCTAAGGCGTTTGGGCTAAGAGTTGGACAAGTATGTGCTATGATTCACACCGGTTCTAGGGGACTTGGGCACCAAGTTTGCAGTGAACATGTTGCTGAACTAGAATCGTATTACAAATCAGATGGTGATTTATGGCATAGTGAACATTGGGATATCTCCTTGCCTGACCGCCAACTTGCTGCCGCCCCATTCCACTCTAAAGAAGGCCAATCCTATTTTGAAGCGATGCGGGCAGCTGGAAATTTTGCCTTTGCAAATCGTAGTGCGCTTACTCAAAGATTAAGGGAAAATTTGGCACGTCATTTGGGTAACGATGATGCAGAAGTAGGCGTTGTTTACGATGTATGTCACAATATTGCGAAGGTAGAGGAACACGTGGTTCATGGTTCGTCCTGCACTTGTTGTGTTCATCGAAAGGGTGCTACAAGAGCGTTAGGTGGAACTCATTCAGAACTTTCATCAAAATTTCAAGGGGTAGGTCAACCAGTATTAATTCCAGGCGACATGGGTACTGCATCATGGGTTCTTGCCGGCCCAAAAAAGGGTGCTAACGAGGCATTCTCATCTTCTTGTCACGGGGCAGGGCGTCAACTATCACGCACAGCAGCGCGCAAAAGCATCGATGTCGATGAATTAAGGGCATCTCTTGAAAATAAGGGCATTCATGTGCATACAAGAACTCCCAATGTGCTTGCTGAAGAAGCGCCTCAAGCCTACAAGGATGTTGATGAGGTAATACGTCTAACTGCTGAGGCCGGCCTAGCCCGCCAAGTTGCAAGGTTGGTCCCTTTTGCAGTCATCAAAGGATGAAATCACATACAATAGCCACGTGATGGCTGATTTGGTATGGTTGGAGCGGCTCCTGATTGTACACCATCAGCCTCTTCCATGATTATTGTTAATAGTGTATTTACTAACTTCTTCTGTTCTTCTAATCCTGCTTGCTGTTCCATTACTTGCTTCCGCAATTCTTCGACTTTAGCCGATAGTTCATTTCGCTGTTGAGTCAACTTCTTCTGTGTCATGTGCATCCCTGAGGAATCTCTTCCTCGACGGGGCCATCCATTCGCGCCAGCATATAATGTTTGATGCTAAGAAGAAAGCGCCGCGCGCGTTTCTAAACAAATGCTTCAACGCGAAATAGAATAATTGAAAATAATCATAATCACTCGATTCTGATGGTTTAGGATCTATTTATCGTCGATTTCAGCCATCCTCGCGCGATTATTCTTAGTTATGGTTGTTTAAAGCTGACTGCTCAAGAATTGTTGTTCTTCCATTCTATTAGTTGCTCTACACTCCAACCGTTCTCTTTGTAACTAAGTAGGCTTTCATCGGGCCAATCTGGCAACTTTTCCTTTGCTTGCGCTAGCCACTCATCATCACTCACTTGTGGGGGTGATTGTTCAGGTAGGGGAGCATCTGATGGTACTTCAGCAACAAATGTTGTCACAGGGCCGTCTGCTACAGTAGGGCTTTGTTGGCTGAGCATCTTATCTGCATATGATTCTGCATCATCCCAAGCATCTTCATCATCCCACTCGTCTCGATTTCGCATCATTACAGCAACTACTGCAATGACTACGCCTAGGACAATTATTGCTAGCAATCCCACTACTAATCCCATGCTACTTTCCCCGTTCAGGAACCCTCCTTCCGCTTCATCGCTCTGTACCTCTATCTGTGGGTTCACCATTGTGAGTTGGTTTTTGTCCTCATTCCACATGATGTAGAGATCAGGCTTTCCACTATCCCAAGCTTCCCAAGAGAAGGCAACCACTCGCTTTTGTAGAGGGGCGAGGTCACTCAGGTTATGTGTTTCATAAATTTGTAGAGTTCCATCATCTAATTCTTCAACAAGTGTTACGTTGATACTACCCATGGTAGTGCCATTGTTTCTGATTGTAGTTTGTATGTAGACATTCGCTCCAATTGATGGCTCAAGTTCATCAATTTCTACCTTGTATAGTACAGGTTCGAAAATTCGAATTATCAGTTGTGGGGCTCGAGGGCTGTCGGTAGTTCCTTCGCCAAACATTTCGTTTCCAGCAAGATCGGTGCCTGTTATCCAAATTGCAACTTGGTCTCCTTCCTGTAACTGTAAGTCATTTGCAGGGGTCATATCGATAAGTGATGAATATACCCAAATCTCTCCTATGTGTGAATTGAATTCAAGAATAATAGAATCATCACTACCTGGGATGTTCAATCCACCTCTACGATAAACCCAGTTTAATGTAACAGCATCTTCAGACATTCCTCCAGACTCTAGTACGTTCACTCTAACATCGATTGCACCCATGCGATCAGTCTCAATCGTAGTTAGGACCCCGGGAGGGAACTCAGCAACAGGGGGGGTGCTGTCCAAGGCTAGGGTAATACTAGTGTTAATCATTGAACTTCCTTGTCCTGGGATATTGATGATGTCCACTGTTACAAGTAGAGAGTTAGTTGATGGATAACCTATAGGTATGGATAATGTGGTATTGAAATAGGATTCAGAAAGGTCAAGGAATACATCTGATGTAATTCCATTAGCAACCATCGCAGCATATAGTTGCAAACCCTCAGGGATTGTCTCTATTGGGCTTCCAGAACCCACAAAGACAACATTTCCAGTAATTGCAAAGATGTCACCTTTTCCAAGGTAAAGTCTACTTTGATTAGATTGTGATAATGGTTCAGTCAAATCATGCAACATATCAATTGATGCTGTTAGTTGATTATCTAACATCCAACGTAAATCATGGATGTTGTTTACATTAGCAACAGTTTCGGTGTCATCGATGACATGCACCCCCGGCATAAGCCAGTTCCCTTGGAATGAACTAGGGAATTCCCAATCGAGATTGAAGTTCAATGTTATTCGGCTTGCAGTTGCGTCTATTGGCTCAATTGTGATTTGGCCAGTATTGACAAAACTACCATATGGTGTTGTAGCCGATGCTTCACGTGGATCAATATGGATTTCTCCAGTAGGTGCCATTGATTGACCCGCTAGATAGATGATTACTTCGTCGATTGTATGAATGCCATTGTGATCTTCAATAACCATTGAAATTTGGTGATTTTGTCCTAGTAGCAGATAACCATTTTCTGTGTTTAATTCAAATGAATTTTCTAATAGTACTGTTTCAGCTTCGATTCCAATTACCATAGTTCCCTTATCGTTGTCAACGCCGGGAGAACCTGTATTGCTAAATGAGTGCCCAGCCCAATCTGTTCCAGATGTGTATAGGCTCAACATTCCATTTGAGGGGAGTGAAGTGACATCAATTCCTGTAAAATGAATTTGCTGTTCGTTGGCACGTCCAGGCATTGAAATTGGTCTAGTCATGCTTTGATATTCATTTTCATCAGCAATGCCATCTTGATTGCTATCATCTACATCTTCACGCCAATAGTATAGTGTTACATCTTCACCCAATGCTTCAGTATCGCTAACAGTCATGTAGAGTTCAAGGGTTTGGTAAGGGCTCCATACATGCCCATTAGCATCCAGAAGACCGTTGGTTGTTAGGACTTGGAGTTCGGCAGCATTAGGGGCAGTGATATCGGTATTCACCGTGACAGTATCCATTGGTCCAGTCTCATCATTTCCTCCAAAAGATCCGCTTGCTGGACCTACTCGAACAATTCGTGGTTTGAGGGTGACTATGCTAGTATCGTTAGGTGTTGTCAAGGTAGTACTGAATGAGCCATTATCATGACTGTTGCTAGGGTATTCAGTACCGGAGAAATTTACTGCTACCGAGTATGCATTAGTTAGAGGTCGCAAATTTGCATTATCTTGGAAGCGTACACTGCCTGTGATGAATAGGTCTGAACCACCTTCTACATAGAAATCTTGGTTGAGATTTATTGTTACTAGTCTGTCAAACTGGTCACGCACTTCAAAGAGGTCAATCTGTAAATCATTCTCCACTGCATTCTTGCCGGGTCCGCCCGAAATAGCAAATGCAGGGGCTAATCCTTCTCCTGTGAGATTTAGGGCTCTAGCCATCCAATCTATTTGGTCAACATCATCCCAAAGCCAGCTTATTTCGAACTGCCATTTCATTACCCATTCACCGTTTACAAGGGTGGCTGTAGATGTAGGGAGAAGGGTAGCCATGGTGCTACTATTGCTAACGAAGTTTCCTCCGTTGGCCAAATCTGTGGCGTGCCATGAAAGGATTTCTCCATCTGAAGCGGTACCAATTAGCATAACCTCACCAATTTCATTATTGTCAATTAAGTGGTGGTGGCGCGTTACAATTTCGTAAACCTGCCCATCTGGGTACATTGTTTCAGGTACTGTAAATGGGCTGTTTGTAATCATTAATTCATGGAATATTCCACCACTTAGCCCGAGTGCACCAGCGTCTGCTACAAATGAGAGGGGGATTTCCACAGAGGCAGGTATGCTGCCAGCTAGTTGAGATGCGTGATAATCGAACATCTGTTGTCCAAGCCCAGTTAAATTTTCTGTGATGTCGTAACTGAAACTTAGGCTCAGTATGTTAATCGATTCTGATTGAGTGGATGTGAAATCAATTTCAATTACCTTCCAGTCGCGCCCAGTGCTTGGGTCAGTGTAAGATGCGGCAGTATTGTTTATTGCAGAAACCATAGAACTGTCAAGTGCTACATGAGTAATCTCTGATAATCCCACATTAAATGGTTGAGTTTGTATGCCTGCTACCTCCACCACTAAGGCGCTACTAGTGCTAGATGAAGGCATGAATGTAATCATCCCTGAATTAGTCATTGCGCCATCTGGAATCAATACTTCAATTCCACTTCCAGTAGATGTAGAAGTAATGCTAGCAGTGGTGGTTCCAATATTTGTTTGAGATGATTCAATCAAATTGATGTAGGATTGCCAGCCGTAATGTCCAAAGTTTGGAGCAGTAGGGAAAGTCCAATCAACAGTCCCATCGTTTGTAACATCAATTTCTGGGTTGAGTGTTGGTTGAGCAATGCTTCCATCAGCAACTGCAGATGAAAGGTGGCCATTTGATGGGATACTGAATCGTACACCGTATCCTGGTTCAGGGTTGGTGAAACTTTCCATTTGGTTCAATCCTGAATTGCCGACAATGTTTCCTTGACTATCAATTAATTGGAAAGTGACGCCAGTTGTTCCAGAACCTGAAACATTGACATATTGTATTGGTGCAGTTGATGTGACGAAATCACTCGAAATGGTAAGAGGAGTTGCAGTTGGATTTGTCCAGTTCCCATTTACTAATGCTAATCCAGAATCAATATTCCATCCGTTTTGCGCCTCAAGTCCTGTGAAGTACCGTACTGCTCCATAATGTATTTCTTCTACTAGAGGTGAGATAAAAGGATCATTAGTGCCCATGTTCAACTGCACTTTGGCAGTAGGGTAGGTATCTCTGTCTATACCTGCGAGAGATATTGGGAAGGTGAGGTTTGCATATCCATCTAGAGGGTTCCCAGCAGAATCAGTTATGGTTCCTGATACCCAAGTTCCATTTGGAGTCAATGCCGATACATCCACAAATCCATTCCCTAACTCATCAAGAGTGATTGCGGGGCTAAGCCAGTTCCCTTCGTTTTCAAAGAAGTCAACTTCAACACCAACGTCATCAATGTACCAGCCATCATATGAAATGATGGTATCTGCTGCAAATGTAAATCGGAATTCAAGATGTGAGCCACTGTAATTTGATAAGTCAGCAGTAGTAGTTTCCCAGGGGACTGCTCCTTGGGCAAATTGTCTACCATCAAAGACATCTAAGTTGGCAAGCAGGTGCCCTCCAAAACCATTCTGGGCCCCATCGTACCATGAAGAACCGTTGGCTAATACGGGGTCAAAGTATTGCCATGAACCATTATTCACACTAATGAAAACAGCACCGCCATCATAGCCCGATTCAGAACGCCGCCATTGGTCAAAACTTAGCCTTGCGCTAGCTCCCAACGGGATAGTGTATCCAGGGGAATAGAGGTGAGTTACAGAACCATCGTCGTAACTGTTGTCAAGGTCAACTCCAAAACCAAAATTCCCGGTTGACCATGCGGCAGGGCCAATTGTAGAACCTGCAGATAATGTGCCAAATTCCCAAACATCTCCATTTCCAGCATTTGCTACGTTCCAGCCACCAGGTGGCATGGTTGGTGAATCTTCAAACCCATAATGTTCGTGAAGGCCACCTGCTCCAATGATTACAAAGGTCCAATCCTCGACTGTCGTTGCTATGCCATAATGGAACGCTGTACCTGAATTGCTTAGTGTATCTTGGAAGAATATTGTGGAATTACTGGTTGTTCCTGAGCGAACTTGGATATTATTCAAAGTTAAGCCCTCTTGATTATCCATTAGGCCTCCATTTGTAACAGAACTATCGGTATCTACCCTATATCTAAGGTAAACAGTTGATTGATTTTGGAATGCTGCAGGGATTGACAGGTCTAGATTGACAAAAGAATTTGTTTCGTCTGTGTAGGTGGTGCCCCCGATAGTGTATCCATTTCCAGGTATTGCTCCGGCCCTTGAACGACATGCCGTAGTAGTTGCATTGTTGGTGCTCGAGATGTCTACCCATGTGTTGTTGTTGAGGGAGAGTTCAACACAGAAGTTATCCCAACCTGAACCCTCAAGATCCCATTCTAGATTTGTCCGAAGGATAGGGTTACCGGATATCCCAGATAGGTTGAGTGGTTGGTTTAGTTGAAGGGCTCCGGCAGCATTGTTTGAATAACCACATGTCCCAGTCTGCACATAGCACCCATGGTGCCAAAATCCAGTACCTCCTCCAATGTTTTGAAGGGTGATATTGTCAATGAACCAACCAGGTCGGACAGTACTGTTCTGATGTGTCCAAATTCGGAATCGGAAATTAATATCAGTTGCATTGTTTATGCCTGTAAGATTGTCAAGTTCAAAAATTGAGTGTTCCCAACCACTGTATGTTGTTTTTGCCCAGACGGGGAATCCATGTGTGCCATTTGCCGATTGATTTGCACCAGCAGGCACAGTTGCAGAGGGGGATATCGTGTTATTGTAGCCAGACACGGGGGGCATCCATGTCCAACTACCGTTGTCGAGACGGTATTCTACCCAAACGCCATCCATGTCACCATTGATGTTATTGGGTGTGTTAATGTGGTACCAGTGATCAAATTCTAATGTGAAGTTTGCAATTGGTGTGGGGATTGTGGTAGGGGTTGGCCTAAAGACTCGATAAACCCAAGCATCTGTTCCAGGCGGGACGCCTCCATTGGGATTGGTTCCTACAACTACATTGCCTTCAGTGGGTGATGCGGGGATAGTTCCATTTCCTACGGTATTGCCTCCACCTGGTGCTGGAGTGCCAGAATAATTCAGGTAGGTTGGCTCCCATACGGCACCAATGCCTCCTGATACGACTCCTGATGCTAAACTCAATATCGGTGCGTCATTGAATTCGTCGATATTTCCGTATGACCCGTTAGTTTCCAGTGATAGTAATCCATCAAAGTGTGTAGAAGTGCTGCTATCATAGGTGCCAGAAGTAAAATTAGAGTTAGCTGTTGAACCATCCCAACCATCACCATTGCCTAAACTTGGCAAATTTCCCGAATCAATGTTTAACCAGCCATCAAGAATAGTAGTATTTCCTGGTACACTCCATCCATCAACCGTACGCGTATTTCCCGTTGAGGCAATTACACTTGGCCCGGACCAAGAAGTGATGTCTGCTGCGCTTAAAGGCATTAATGCCATTAGTAGAAGAATGGCGATAGCCTTGATTTTACTTGCTCTTATGGCTTGCATGCGACACGCTCCTACATACTTCGGGCTACTTCTTAGTCCTTCAATCCTCGCCTTAACTGAAATTACGCCCTAAGGGCGTCTGATAGATTCGGTGAGATTTGTAAGCGCCGAGAGGGAGATTTGAACTCCCGCGGGACGAACCCACGTGATTTCCAGTCACGCGCGATACCAGGCTATGCGATCTCGGCTACAAACCGGCGGAGCAACGACCCCCCTTTCATGGTGGCGATGAATAATGCTACTTGATGCCATAGGAATCAGTATGGGCATGGTTAAATCGAATCCTCATCTCGCCCGCCTCGTTGCCACTGTGGCTTAGAGGTATAGCGACGCCTTGGTAAGGCGTAGGTCGCGTGTTCAATTCACGCCAGTGGCTCTCTTACTGTTAATTAGCCTCTAGCAAAGGTTTGCAATAATCGATAAAATTGGAACTGGGCGAGGGTGTTCTCTTAATTGCAGTAATTCCTCGGGCCCCACATGGAGGGTGACGTTGACGTTGGCGATTCTGTTCAAGGAGAGCAGATGCACACTGGCCTTAGGCTATCAAAAATGCGACTTGAGCAACGTCTTTCCGTGAGCCAACCTTGGCTTGAGCCCCTTCACGATTTGAAAGTAGAATTATCGTTTCATTACCAAAAAATCATCGAAACTTGGGGACGTTCTGAAATCATTACTTTAGTTCTTGGTTGCCTTGCATTTTTGTCAGGTTCTAGTGACCTATCCAGCGGTGAACTTTCGGGTGGCGGTGATGTTTGGAGCGTTGGTCTTGCTGGCCTTAATGCTGTAGAATGGCAAGCATTTGCTATGATGGTGATTAGTATTGCATTATGGGTGGTGTTTCTATTCAGAATATTAGGCAAATACCCTCTCATGCGTGAGAAAAGCCTCTACTTATTTATTGGCTGGTTGGCGATACAAATCGGAATCATAGTTTCTCACTCTGGCACTCCAACTTTTCCTTCCGGTGCAACTTTGATAGATTTAGTCAGTTTACTAATAGGCATGACAATCCTTGGCTTTCTAGTTTACAATACATGGCAAGCAGTTGCTCAGACTAGAGACCTTCATGTCGAAACACAACACAGCCACCCCGATCCGCGCAAGATGTTAGAGGC
>Ga0066849_10000935_pt1 | contig 11923 bp, 11 predicted proteins | sample ETNtaG_9_FD_65492 | JGI IMG/M metagenome (GOLD analysis project Ga0066849, IMG submission 65492) | Marine microbial and viral communities from oxygen minimum zone, Eastern Pacific Ocean - ETNP201406SV69 | ecosystem: Environmental > Aquatic > Marine > Oceanic | place: Pacific Ocean: Eastern... | reverse complement strand
CTCTTTTTTCGTCCCATTTGAATGGAGGGCTCATATGATCATTCATTCCTAGGTCAAGATCAGTAAGAACCATAACCATGGTTTGTAACCTGTCAGCCAAATCAAAACTTAGAGCAGTATGTTCAAAACACTCTGCTGGATTTGACGGAAATAAAAGTACGTGTTTAGTGTCTCCATGAGATGCATAAGCTGCGGGTAATACATCTGACTGTTGTGTTCTAGTTGGCATTCCAGTACTAGGACCTCCACGTTGAACTAGCACTAAAACGGATGGAATTTCGGCAAAATAAGAAAGACCTATAAATTCACTCATTAAAGATAGACCAGGTCCACTAGTAGAAGTAAATGCTCTTGCTCCGTTCCAATTGGAACCAATTACCATTCCAATGGCAGCTAATTCATCTTCTGCTTGGATTATGGCATAATTATTTTCTCCTGTTTTTGGATCAACTCTATATTTTTGAGCATAGGAGTCAAAAGCTTCTGCTACAGATGTAGATGGGGTAATAGGGTACCAGGGCAAAACAGTAGCACCACCATAAACAGCACCTAATCCACAAGCCTTATTTCCATCAATAAAAATGGCATCTCCAATAGCATTTCGTTTTTCAAGGGAAATTTCCAGTGGGTATTTTAAATTTTCTTTAACGTATTTTCTTCCAATATTTAATGCTTCAATATTTGCTTCAATTAATTTTTCTTTTCCTTTAAACTGTTCAGTCAATAATTTTTTAATTACTTCAATTTCAATATTTAAAAGTATTGATAGCGCGCCAATATAGATGATGTTTTTAAAAAGTTGTTTTTTTCTAGGATCTGAGAAAGCTTCTGAGGATAAAGCCATCAATGGAATTGGAATAAATTTAATTCCTTCACGAAAATATTTTTTATGTAATTTTTTAGTGCTGTCGTATAAGAAATAACCACCCTCGCTTAATTCGTCCAAATCTCTTTCTATACTCTGAGGGTTGATGCAAACAGTCATGTCTACACCATCCCGTCTCCCTAAGTAACCGTTTTCATTCACTCTTACTTCATACCAAGTTGGTAATCCTTGAATATTAGATGGGAATATATTTTTTGGCGATACAGGAATTCCCATTCTAAATATAGCTTTAGCAAAGAGAAGATTAGCACTTGCAGAACCTGTTCCATTTACATTGGAGAACCTTATTACAAAATCATTTATTTTACTCATACGTTTTCTCTTCAGTTATAAGGTTATTTATTTCCAAATTCGTTGATGTTTTTCTTAAATATCATCACAAGCTGCATGCGAAATTTTGTACAAGAATTTTTTCATATCCCATGCACTTGTTGGACATCTTTCTGCACATAAACCACAATGTAAACATACGTCTTCATCTTTTATCATTATTCTTCCTGTTTTTAGTTCGTCAGAAACTAATAAATCTTGCTCTTTGTTTAAAGCAGGTGCAGAGAGATTTTTTCTAAGTTTTGTTTCATCGTCATTTTCTGTGAATGTAATACAAGATGTAGGGCATACATCCATACAAGCATCACATTCGATACATACGTTTTCAGAGAAAACAGTTTGAACATCACAATTCAAACATCTTTGAGCTTCAGAGAAAGCTGTGTTTATGTCAAATCCAAGCTCCACTTCTAGTTTAATATTATTCAGTGATTTCTTTTTTTCGGCATGTGGCACTAAATAGCGTTTGTCCGATGGAACATCACTGTCGTAAGCCCATTCGTGAATGCCCATTTTTTGATTTGTTAAATTAGTAAATGGGGGTAGTCTATCGTTAAGGCTTTTAGAATTACAGTATAGGTCGATAGATACAGCAGCTTGATGTCCGTGAGCAACAGCAGTGATGACATTTTCCGGACCAAATGCTGCATCGCCACCGAAAAAAACATTTTTTATAGAGGATTGGAATGTTATTTCATCAACTATTGGCATGTCCCAATCGTTGAATTCCATCCCTATGTCTCTTTCAATCCATGGAAAAGAATTTAATTGACCTATTGCAATTAAGACATCGTCTGCATCAATAAAAACATCTGGTTCACCAGTTGGAGTTAATGTTCGTTTTCCATTGTCATCATAATTGGCTTTCATTTTCTCAAAATTCATTCCAACTAATTTGTCGTTTTTTATAACAAATTCTTTAGGTCTATGATTGTCTAAAATGGGAATATCTTCTCTCATAGCATCATCTTTTTCCCAAGGTGATGCTTTCATGTCTTTAAAAGGACTTCTTACGGTGACTTTTACGTTTTCACCGCCTAATCTTCTAGATGTTCTGCAACAGTCCATTGCTGTATTACCACCACCTAGAATTATCACATTTTCACCAATTGATTTAGTATGCTCAAAAGCAACATTAGCCAACCATTCAATTCCTATATGAATATTTTCACTGCCTTCTTTTCTTCCAGGAATATTAAGATCTCTACCTCTAGGTGCTCCTGTTCCAACAAAAACAGCATCATATCCCTGGGATAAAACTTCTTTTAAACTATTTACATAGGTTTTAAAGTGCGTGTGAATTCCAAGATTTAGTATATAATTCACTTCTTCGTCTAGCACCTCAATAGGTAATCTGAAAGCAGGTATTTGACTTAACATCATGCCGCCACCTTTTATCTGTTCATCAAACAAATGTATTTCATAACCCAATGGAGCTAAGTCTCTTGCAACGGTTAAAGATGCTGGTCCACCGCCAATTAATGCTATTTTTTTTCCATTTGACTTAAAGGGAGCTTTAGGCATATGGTTTTTTACATCCCCTTTATTATCTGCAGCTACTCTTTTTAATCGACATATGGCTACCGGTTCTTCTTCGATTCTAGATCTTCTACATGCTGGTTCGCATGGTCTGTCACATGTTCTACCTAAAACACCAGGAAACACATTAGATTCCCAATTTACCATATATGCTTCTGCATATTTTCCTGCTGCAATTAGTCTTATGTATTCAGGAACAGGAGTATGAGCTGGGCATGCATATTGGCAATCAACAACCTTGTGATAATATTCTGGATTATTAGTATTAGTAGGCTTCATAAAAATGAAATGAAGGAAAAATATACTAATTTTCTTTTAATATCAACTGTTGGGTTTAGTTATATTTCTACTAATTAACTGTGATATAGCCATTGAGCTATAGTAAAACCACATATTACTTGATTTTTCTTCTTAAATTTATTGAAACATTTATCCTATGCTTAAATCACTGTTGTTATTGTTGTCCATATTTGTAATTGGATTATCTGTAAATGCACAAAAAGTATTTGCAGTAAACTACGAAAGCAGGGCAGATGTCAAAGTTTTTGTTGTGGATTATGAATCTAGAGCTGATTTATTAGTTTATAAAGTAAAATACGAAAGTAGAGTTGGCAAAAATGATGGAAAGTGGTTTTTTGTAGATTATGAAAGTAGGGCAGATAAAAAGGTGTTTTATGTAGATTATGAAAGCAGAGCCGATTTAAAAATATTTTTTGTGGATTATGAAAGTAGGGCAGGGTGGAAAAATTCATCCAAGAAACATTTGTTATATTAACTATGCAGAATGAAATTCCATTTAAAGGTTTGCCATCTGGTGAATTATTTGATAAACTAGAAAGTTTAAGGGTTAATGATTTTGATTGGAAATCGGGAAAAACATTTGGGGCTGTCTATTATCCAGGTGATTCTTTTGCCAGGGTTATCTCTAAGGCATATGAAATGTATAAGAATGAAAATGCATTCGATCCACAATTATTTAAAAGTTTATTGACCATGGAAAATGAAGTTGTACAACAAACGGCTTCATTATTGTCTCCCAAAATTAAACTTTATGGAAATATTACCAGTGGCGGTACAGAAAGTATCTTTTTAGCATTGCTTTCTGCAAGAGAATGGTCTAAAAAAACAAAAAACATTTCTGATCCTGAGGTTATTCTTTCTTCTTCTGCACATCCCGCATTTACCAAGGCATGCAAATTTTTAGAAATTAAACCTATAGTTATTCCTACTGCAGCGAATTTAAGATTGGACTTCAATGCTTACAAAAAAGCAATAAATAACAATACAATCCTTCTTGTAGGTTCTGCACCAGCATATCCATATGGAATGATTGATCCTATAGCTGAACTTTCTCAACTTGCACTAGAAAATAAATTGCTATTACATGTTGACGCATGCATAGGTGGCTTTATACTTTCTTATCTTAGGAAGATGGGTTACGAGATACCGCCATTTGATTTTACATTGCCTGGAGTAACCTCACTCTCAGTAGATTTGCATAAATATGCTTATGCACCAAAAGGCTCTTCGGTTTTATTATATAAGGAGGAAGAACTTAGGAAGACACAATTTAGTGTTCAAGCCAATTGGCAAGGAGGGGTGTACGCTTCTACTACCTTTTTAGGCACTAAGCCTGGTGGTGTTGTCGCTTCCTCATGGGCAGCATTAAATCATATTGGTGAAATAGGTTATTTGCATTTAACTCAAAAGACATGGGATGCCACTCAGCTCATTAAACAATTTATAATCGGTCATAATTCCCTAGAGTTACTGGGAGAATCAGATATGAGTATTTTAGCTTTTAAAGCTGTGGATGTAGACACCTATAAATTAGCAGATCAGCTGAATGATTTAGGCTGGTATATTGGCAGGTTGCAAAATCCTGAAGGTATACATTTAGTCATCTCTCAAATCCATGCCGATGGTGCAGCTCAAGAATTTTTAGAAGACCTGTCTAGAGTTCTTATAAACATACAAAGGAACTCTGTTAAATCAACCCTGACCAATATTTCAGACAAGATATCCTCAGGGTTTTTAAATCTATTGTCTTACAATAAGTTGAGAAGTACTATTGTTAGATCTGCTGTTGGCAAACAACCAAAGTCTTCTAAAAAAAGATTGATTTATGGGGTTAAAGAACAGTTAGATGAAGAGGAAAGCAATGAACTATTCCGTTCTATCATGAATAGGTTTTACAGCTGATTTTTTAAAAAGCATGATGCTTTCTACGTGAGCTGTATGTGGGAATTGATCTATCAATGAAAATTTTTCTAATACATACCCCATTTCATGTAGCGTTAATAAATCTCTAGCTTGAGTAGCTGGGTTACAACTAACATAAATAATTTTATCAGCGTTTAAACGGATTACTTTACGCAAAGATTTTGGTGTAATACCTGCTCTAGGTGGATCCAAAACGATGGTGTGAATTTTGTTGTTGTAATTAGGATTGTTTAATAAGAATTTTCCAACATCGTCACAGAGAAATTTAATATTGCTCAATTGATTTTTATTTGCGTTATTTTTAGCGTTTTCAATAGCACTTGGAACTATGTCAACACCTAAAATTTTATTGTTTATTGCTTTTGCTATAAGTTGAGCAATTGTTCCTGTTCCGCAGAAAAGATCCATAATGAATTTATCTTCAGGAATGGATGATTCTAATATGTAATCAATAACCTTTTGGTAGAGTTTTTCAGCACATTTTGGATTAGTTTGAAAGAAGCTTTGCATGCTTATTTCAAATTCTAAATCGTTAATTTTTTCTATAATGGTTGGTGATCCTAGAACTAACTTACTAGCTCCTTTGTCAAGTTTTTCTCTATCAGCAACATCGTCATTAATAGTATGAATTAAACCAGCAAGTCTATCCTTAAATTGTTTTTTAAGAAATTCACCAAAGACTGCAACGTCAAATACTTGTTTATTTTCTGAGGAAGTAACTAAATTGAAAAGTAGTTGGTTGGTATAATAGCTTTTCCGAACAACTAAATGTCTAAAGAATCCAATTTTCTGGGGGGGGTGCCAAGCTTTAAATTTAGATTCAAACAAAAAGTTTTTGATTTTGTAAAGCTTGTTTTCTAATTCTTTATCAAATAACCCAGAATCTTTATTTAAATTTTCTACCATCCACCAAGTTCCTTTTCTTTTAAATCCAAGGGCAAAGGCATCATCTACAACGATTTTTTTTGATAAGTCGTATTCTATGCACGAGAAAGAATACTCCATTTTATTTCTATAATGATGAGTTGTTGGAGACGCTATCCATTCATCAAAATACAATGATGGATTTTCAAGTTTGCCTATTTTTTCAAAGACTTCCAAACATACTTGTTTTTTCATGTTTTTCTGTTCTTCGATAGGTAAGTCTATGTATGGCGCACCAGATATCGGTTGGTAGTCGTGTTGAATTTGTAAAGGAGAAGGGGTTATTGTCTCAACAATGATTGCTTCCGCAAAAGATTTTTTCTTCTTTGTGATTTTTGCATTTACCTTTTGTCCAGGTATTCCATTTTGCACAAAAATAATGAGAAAGTTTTCACCCTCTTTAAATTTGGCAATTCCTTTACCGCCAAATGCGTAATTTTCAATTGTAAGGTCAACGATGTCTCCTCTTTTAGGCATTGTTTATTTATTATTATGGAGAAAAAGGGACAGCCTTTTAGTCTTCCAGTTGTTTAAAAAGGTCTTTAAATTCATTCCAAAATTGGTCAAAATTTACGAGATTTTCTTCGAAAAAATTAAATATATCTGGCCATGTTTCTTTTTCAAATAGATTGACATTGACCAAAACTATACTTATTCGGGAGCATTTTAATCCACTATCATTTAAAGCATTTTTTTCCCATATCCAATTATCTCCCATAATACTTGTGAAAACAGTTTTTAGTTCCATAAATTGTTCGTAAAATAAGTCTCTTATTTCATCGTCTCTATGTTGTAGATCGATATATAGACTAGCTGTTTTTTTGTCTACATGTAGTCTAGCATATATATGTTTCACTCTAGTCGGATAATTCATCCATTTTATTCTCTTCCCCTCTAGAGATTTGTTTTTATTCATGTATTTGCCAAAACTTGTGTAAAACAATGTTTTGGTTTCTTTTACTTCCTCTTTACTGTACATCTTGTTTCAATATTATACTTGTTTTATAAACAATGCTCAATAAATAAAAACAGAATACTATATTTGCTTCTTATTTATAATCATTCTAGATAGAGGTTTGAGTAGTTCTATTGTAATAGCTGACAGTTCTGAACTTGTCCTTAAGGGCTTAAAGACTATAATTGAAGAAGATAATGATGTCGAAGTTATTTTAACTTGCAACTTCATTGAATTAAAAAGTGCGATAAATTCTTCTGAAAAATTTCTTTTAATTATTGATTATACATCAAAAGGGTTTTCCTTGGATCATATCCTAGAGTTGAAAAATAATTTCCCTAAATTAAAAATTGTTGCTATTACACCATATACAAATGCTCAAACAATAGTGCAAGCAGCTCAGGCTGGAATTGAAAGCCACCTCCAAAAGGAATGTTCAATAAAAGAAATTAAAACAGCTATTAAAGCCACCATCAATGGACAAAAGTTTTTTTGTGATGGCATTATCCACCAAATGAGAAATGAAAGTATTAATATTGAAAAAGTTTCATTTAATTCTTTAAAGCCAGAACCCATTCAATTAAGCGAAAGAGAACTGCAAATAATTCAATTTATTGCGGAAGGTTATACCAATTCTCAAATTGCTGCAATAGTATATTTATCCAATCACACTATAAATACACATAGAAAAAATATAATGAAAAAATTAGGGGTTAATAACACAGCAGGTATTGTCATGTACGCTGTAAAATCAAATATTGTTAGTCCAAATCAATTTAGTTTTAAAAAAACAGATAAGTAACATGGATAGTAAATTACTCTTTGCTTTTTTAATCACATTAATTGCAGGTCTTTCAACAGTAATTGGTGGTTTAGTTGTTTTATTCAATAAGTCCCATAAATTAAGTTGGCTGTCTTTCAGTATGTCCTTCGCTGCTGGTGTGATGATTTACGTATCCTTAGTTGAAATTATGCCTGGTTCAATAGAGATGTTTCAAAACAATTCCGAATCGCCTTACCTTAATTTGTTTATTTTCTTTGCATTAGGTTGTCTAATAGCAATAATTATTGAGAAGTTTCTGCCAGATCAACAAATAAGTAAACAAATTGATAAAAATTTTGCATCAAAAAAGAAAATATATAGATCTGGGTTGCTAATAGCCTTGTCTTTGGCTTTTCATAATTTTCCTGAAGGAATTATTACTTTCATGGAAAGTTACAATAATATTTTTTCTGGGATAGTAATAGGATTTGCAATAGCCTTACATAATATTCCTGAAGGGATGTCCATCTCTGTGCCAATTTACCATGCTACTGGTAGTAAAAGGAAAGCAATTTTATATACTGCCCTTAGTGGGTTAACTGAGCCCCTAGGTGCATTATTTTGCTATTTCTTAATATTACAAAATGGGTTGAATCCTTATGTTGAAGCATGTATAATGTCAATAGTTAGTGGGATAATGGTATTTATCTCTTTATTTGTTTTGTTGCCAATGAGTATAGAGTACAATAAAAAATACCAACATGTATCAGGTATCCTAGTTGGCTCATTAGTTATTGGTGTGTCAATATATATGTTGAATAATCTTTAATATAAACACTTTATTTTCCCATTCCTGGGATAATATTGAAAGCAGTACTTTTCATTTCACTTTCGTTGACGTGGTCTGCATTTTTAATGGCTTGGTTAAAAGCATCAATTAAATTATGTATTAATTCCTCTTTTGGTGTAGTTTTAAAAATATCGTCTTCAATAAATAGCTCTTTCATTTGTCTGTTACCATCCATCACAAACCTTACTTTTCCATTAAAGGCATCGCCTTTAACATAAATGTTTTCTAATCTTTTCTTAGATTCCTCTACGGCACCTTGCATATCCTGCAACTTTGCCATTATATCTTGCATGTTTTGGTTCCCAAACATAGTAGTTAAATTTTAATCGCTTTTTTTGTTTAGTTGTTCGTTCTTTTCTTCTTTCCTTTTGTGATCTTGCATATTCCACTTGAACAATCGATAGCCTATATACAATCCAATTATAAAAATAAATAGGATAAAAAAGACAATGAAAAGTTCACCTATACTTAAACTTTCAAGAAGTAATAAAACATTAAAAATCATCAAAATATATTTTGATTAATTACTTTTTCTAATTGTATTCCTCTAGATCCTTTTAGAAGAATTAGATGATCGTTTAGTCGATTTTCTTTTAAGAATGAAATTAGCCTGTCAACGTTATTAAATTTATTGAATTCACAAGCAGTTTCTTTGTAATATTCGCCAACTAATAAGCAATCTATCTTGTTTTTGATTAGGTAATCTACAATATTTTGGTGTTCACTTACAGATTCCTCACCAAGTTCTAGCATATCTCCTAGAATAGCAATTTTATTACTTTCATTCATGGAGTTTAAACTAATTATTGATTCCATGGTACTTGTAGGATTTGCATTGTAGCAATCGGCAATTACGATATTATTTTTAGTTTTTATTAATTGCGATCTATTGTTAGAAGGAATATAGTTACTTATAGATTTAACAATTTCTTCTTCATTTATATTAAATAAATCTCCAATTGTAGCTGCTGCTAGTATGTTTAATAGATTATATCCACCAAGTAGTGACGTGACACATTTAATACTTTTCTCACTTTGAATCTTTAATGAAACTTCAATCGTAGGATGGTAATTCTCAATTCCTCCAATTACCTGTCCTTTAATTTTTCCATAAGTATGGGTTTTAATATTTCCAGGTATTTCATTAAAAAGCAGCTCGTCATCGTTGTTGACAATAATTTCTCCTTGATTTTTTATGATGTATTGAAAAAGTTCTAGTTTGGTTTCTTTTATTGTTTCTAAGTCGCCAAATCCTTCCAGGTGTGCTTTTCCAATATTAGTTATTATTCCATGGGTTGGCTGGGCAATTTCTACAAGCTCTTTTATATCGCCTTTTTTACTTGCACCCATTTCAATAACTGCAATTTCATGCGAATTGTTCAGTTTTAATAATGTTAACGGAACACCAATATGATTGTTCAAATTTCCTTCCGTTATTAATGTCTTATACTTGCTTTCTAGAACAGCTCCAATAAGTTCTTTTGTGGTTGTTTTACCATTTGTACCTGTAATTCCTATAACTGGAATATTAAATTCATTTCTATGGTGATGGGCAAGCTGCTGAAGGGATTCCAAGACATTGTCAACTAAAATCGTTGCATTATCCATGCAATATGCAGGCTCATCAATTACTACATATTTGGCACCTTTAGTGATAGCCTCAGCAGCAAATTTATTTCCGTTAAAATTTGGTCCTTTTAGTGCAAAAAACACACATCCATTAGTGATCTTCCTAGTGTCAGTAGTTATTTTTTGATCACATTCAATAAATGCATTGTAAATTTTTTGGATCATTCTTCGCCAAATCGATCCATTACAGCAGTAGTTACACCAGTAGAAGAAAAACCACCATCGTGGAAAAGATTCTGCATAGTTACATACTTTGTAAGGTCACTGAATAAAGAGATACAGTAATTGGCACAGTCAACAGCTCCAGCATTTCCTAGAGGACTCATGTTTTCACTAAAACTGATAAATTTATCAAATCCTGACACACCACTTCCTGCTGTGGTAACTGTGGGAGACTGAGAAACAGTATTTACCCTAACTTTTTTGCTAGTTCCGTAGTGGTAGCCAAAGCTTCTTGTAATAGATTCTAATAAGGACTTAGCATCTGCCATGTCGTTGTAATCTGGAAATATTCTTTGAGCAGCAATGTAAGTTAAAGCAACAACGGACCCCCATTCGTTTAAAGCATCCATTTCTTTAGCTACTTGTAAGGTTTTATGCAAAGACATAGCAGAAACATCCAAAGTCTGTTTGTACCATTCGTAATTTAAACCTGTATAATGTTTTTTCTTTCTAACATTTGGAGACATTCCAATAGAGTGTAATACAAAGTCAATTTTACCACCTAAAATTTCTTGTGATTTTTCATATAAATTTTTCAAGTCATCAACAGAAGTTGCATCGGCTGGAATAACTTGAGAATTAGTTTTTTCAGCTAGATCATTAATAGCACCCATTCTCATAGCTATTGGGGCATTTGTAAGAGTGAAAGTAGCTCCTTCTTCGTGGGCTCTTTCTGCTACTTTCCAAGCTATAGACATATCATTTAAAGCCCCAAAAATAATCCCTCTTTTTCCTTTTAATAAATTGTGCGACATGGTGTATGTAGTTATGTTTTATTCAAAGATAGAAATATAGATTTATTATTATTTCTTTCATCTATAAAAATGCTTATGTTTAGACTTATATAATGAGAAAAGATTACTATAAAGTATTAGGCATTCCTAAATCTGCAACTAAAATGGAGATTAAGTCTGCCTACAGAAAGTTGGCTTTAAAGTTTCACCCGGATAAAAACAGTTCAGAAAAAGCACACCAAAGGTTCGTTGAAATCAATGAAGCATACGCTTTTTTATCCAATGAAAAGCAAGAAAAGATTCCTGTATTTAAAAAAGCAGCTAAAGATAATACTGATCTTTCAGATGAACTGCTCAAAAAAAGAATGGAGTGGGCTAGGAATTATGCTAAATATAAAAAGATAAAGGAAGATAATATTGCGGAGGTGAGTTTTCATGAAATTCAGAATTCAACGTTGGGTTGGTTGATACCGTTATTTAGCTGGCTTAGCATTTTATATGCTTTAATTTTATTCTTAGATTTTCAGGTTTTATCTACCAATTCATATTCTGTTGTTGATTTTCACGTTGACTATTCAATTTATAGTAATGGTACAATGGTATTATCTCTTGAAGGAAGAGATGAGGATGCCATAGATTTTAATGAATTTGCTATTGATGTAGATAGAGTGAAAGAATTAAATGAAGCAGTCAGAAATAATACTACTATTTATTGTGAATTTACGCCAATATTCAATCAAGAGGTTTTTTTGACTTTCATTTTGAATGAAAATAAAGTGAAGTTGTTAAATTATCATTCATCCTATTCAATATTTTACATTTATATAATTATTTTATTGCTACCCCTTATTACAATCCTTTCAAAGGG
>Ga0066849_10000933_pt1 | contig 11933 bp, 3 predicted proteins | sample ETNtaG_9_FD_65492 | JGI IMG/M metagenome (GOLD analysis project Ga0066849, IMG submission 65492) | Marine microbial and viral communities from oxygen minimum zone, Eastern Pacific Ocean - ETNP201406SV69 | ecosystem: Environmental > Aquatic > Marine > Oceanic | place: Pacific Ocean: Eastern... | reverse complement strand
GACGAAGATTTCGACGACGACGAAGGCGGTTACATCAAACTTGACGTTGCTGAACAAGACATTGTTATCCGTATCAAAAATGTGAAACTCGGCAAGCCAATGGTCAAAGAAGCAAATGGTGCACTCAACGATTCAACCCCAATGCAGTGCCGATTGCGAAAGTTGACCTACATGTCACCTGTTTCCATGGATTTCACCATCAAGCGAAACGGTGTTCCTTCCCCTACTGAGAAAGGTGTTCAAGTTGGTTCAATGCCAATTATGGTCCGCTCAAAACGCTGTAACCTTCACCCTACGCACATTGCAGGAGATCGCGTCCTCAACCCAACTACCTCTGACGAAGACAAGGCAACCTGGCACGACCTTCTTCGCAAGAAAGGAGAAGACCCCCTTGACCCAGGTGGCTACTTCATCATCAACGGAACTGAGCGTGTTCTCATTTCAATGGAAGACCTCGCACCGAACCGTGTTACTGTTGAAATCAACAAGCGATATGCAAAACAGACTGAAGTTGCAAAGATTTTCTCACAAAAAGACGGTATGCGCAAGCCATTGACCGTTGAAAAGCGCCGTGATGGAATGCTAATGGTCAAAATCAGCACAGCAGGAACAACAGCAATTCCCGTAGTTCTTCTAATGCGTGCACTCGGAGTTGAAAACGACCAATCAATTTTCCAAGCCATCGCTGGAAACACAGAGTCATTCAAGTACATCGTTGCAAACATCAACGAAGTCAAGGACAACGAAGAGTACGGAGTCGAAAACAAAGAAGAAAGCCATGAATGGCTTCAGAAAAAATTCGCAGCAGGTCAGCAAAAGGAATACCGTGAAGCGCGTGTGAATCAATTGCTTGACCGTGAACTTCTTCCCCACTTGGGAGACAATCATGAAGACCGTGACAAGAAAGCCATCTACTTGGGACGCATTGTCCGCCAAGTTTTGGAAATGGCAATTGAAGGCAGAGATCCTAACGACAAGGACCACTATGCAAACAAGCGTGTACGTTTGGCTGGAGACCTCATCGAAGACCTCTTCCGTGTTTCTGCTGGACAACTTTCCCGTGACCTCAAGTATCAACTTGAGCGCCACCACAACCGCAAGCGAGAACTCAAAATCACCTCATGCTTGCGTCCTGATGTATTGACCTCCAAAATTATGCATGCACTTGCAACAGGTAACTGGGTTGGCGGTCGTTCTGGTGTCAGCCAACTTCTTGACCGAACTACATACCTTGCTGCTCTATCTCACATGCGCCGTGTTACTTCGCCCCTCGTTCGAAGTCAACCTCACTTTGAAGCACGTGACCTCCACCCAACACAGTGGGGCCGCTTATGTCCTAACGAGACTCCTGAGGGTCAAAACTGTGGCCTAGTGAAGAACGCTGCCCAAATGATTGACATCTCTGAAAATATTGATGAAGTCGAAATCCGAGAACGTCTTGACGAATTGGAAGTTTACCAGCCAGATGATTGGACTGACGGCGATCGTATTCACGTTAACGGTGATATTTACGGCATCCACAAGAGAGGGCAAAAACTCGTTTCTCACTTCAAATCTGCTCGCCGACGTGGTGTGATTCCTTCTGAAGTTTCCATTCGTCACGACAAGGAAAACAAAGACATTTTCATCAACACCGACAAGGGTCGTATCTTGCGTCCTGTGCTCATCCTTTACGATGGAGCTCCTCGTTTGACCCTTGATCATCTATCCAAGTTAACGAGTGGAGAAATGAACTTCCGCTCTTTGGTAATTGAAGGAATTGTTGAATGGATTGATGCTGAGGAAGAAGAAGACCTCTACATTGCGCCACGACCATTCATTCTCCCTGAGACTGTCCCCGAAGGTGACTCTGCTGGCCTTGCAGGCCGTACAGTCAAAAACGAGGATATTGAATGGCTCAACCTCGGAGAACCTGGTGCTCAAACAGCTTATCTTCGTGCAAAGGTACGAATGCCAAATGGTGAATGGAATACAACTGAGTTTGATATCCCTCTCCTTTACACAGAGGAACATACCCACTGTGAGATTGACCCGCAACTCGTACTCGGTGTTTGCGCTTCTTTAATCCCATACCCTGAACACAATTCCACACCTCGTGTTACTGGTGGTACGGCAATGGTCAAGCAATCTCTTGGACTTCCAAGTGCCAACTACCGCATGCGACCCGACACTCGAGCTCATATCTTGCACTACCCACAGCGCTCAATTACCAAGACTAGAGCCATGTCAACGACCAACTTTGATGAACGTCCTGGAGGTCAGAACTTTATTGTGGCAATCATGTCCTTGCACGGCTATAACATGCAAGATGCAGTGATTATGAACAAGGGTTCAATTGACCGAGCCCTAGGCCGTTCAACCTTCAACCGTACCTACAACGCAGAACGCCGCCGATTCCCTGGTGGACAAGTTGAAGAAATTGAAAAACCTGGTTCCTCAAAGGATGAAATCAAGGGACTCAAGACACCTGAGGCTTATATGCACTTGGAAAATGATGGATTGCCCGTTCCAGAGACCGAATTGATTGGCGGAAATGTATTGGTTGGAAAGACCAGTCCTCCTCGCTTCCTTGAGGAAACCTCTGGTGGAGCTTTCTTGATGGCTCAAGAGCGCCGAGAATCATCCATGCTTGTTCGCCACGGCGAAAAGGGATGGGTTGACAATGTCTACGTTACCGAATCACTTGATTCTGGTCGCCTCGTTCGTGTCATGGTCCGCAGCCACAAGATTCCTGAAGTTGGTGACAAATTTGCTTCACGTCACGGACAAAAAGGTGTCATCGGACGCTTAGTTGAACCTGAAGACATGCCATTCACCCCCGATGGTATTGTACCTGACCTTATCATCAACCCTCACGCCATTCCTTCGAGAATGACAGTTGCCCACGTTCTAGAAATGATCGGTGGAAAGGTTGGAGCAATGGAAGGACGCCGTGTAGACGGTACCGCATTCCGTGGAGAAAAGGAATCCAGTCTCCGTGACGGTTTAGTCCGTAACGGGCTCGACCACACGGGCCGTGAAACAATGATTAACGGTGAAACTGGTGAATCTTACCCTGCAGACATCTTCGTTGGATGTATCTTCTATCAACGATTGCACCACTTGGTATCCTCAAAGATTCACGCTCGTTCCCGTGGACGTGTTCAAATCTTGACACGCCAGCCAACAGAAGGACGTGCCCGACAAGGTGGTCTTCGATTTGGTGAGATGGAACGTGACTGTTTGATTGCTCACGGTGCTTCAATGGTCATCAAGGACCGATTACTCGATGAATCTGACGGTATTGACATGTATGTTTGTGCCCAATCAGGCCACATCGCTTGGTACGACCCGAAGCGAGGAACCTACGTCAGCCCAATCCATGGTGATGGGGCGGAAGTCTACAAAGTACAGACTTCATATGCATTCAAGTTACTTCTAGACGAAATGAAGAGTTTAGGAGTGGCCATGCGCCTTGAACTGGAGGACCGAAGATGAGCAGAAGAACGACAATGATACCCAAGCGGATTGCTCAAATCCGATTTGGATTGATGGACCCACTTGAAATCAAGAAAATGTCTGCTGTTGAGGTAAAAACAGCTGACACATACAAGGACGACGGTCACGCATACAAACAAGGCCTAATGGACCCTCATATGGGTGTTATTGAACCTGGTCTCATTTGCCCAACTGATGGCTGCAAGTACGACGAGTCCCCCGGTCACTTTGGTCATATTCAACTCGAACTGCCTGTGATCCACATCGGTTTCGTGAACTTGATTAAGACTGCACTCAAAGCAACTTGTAATACATGCAGTAAAATCCTCCTCCACACCGAAGAGGGAACTAGCCCATCAAACCCAGAACATTCTGAACAGGATTACTACCGAAATCGTATCCGTGACGTCATGACCAAGCACGGTGTCGGTTCAACGGAATTCTCAAAGATGATTAAGGAAGTCGAAAAGGTAACCTCTGGAACCAAGCGAAAGGTGTGCATGCACTGCGGCGCAGCCCAAGGTAAGATTGTTCTTGACAAGCCAACCACCTTCAAGGAGAAGAGCGAAAACACTGAGCGAAAACTCAATGCTCGTGACGTCCGTGAATGGTTGAGCAGCATCCCTGCGGACCATCTCATCTTTATTGGTATGGACAAGCAAAACCGTCCAGAATGGATTGTTCTCAAGGTCTTGCCAGTTCCTCCAATCACCGTTCGCCCATCCATTACATTGGACAGCGGTGACCGCTCTGAAGACGACCTCACGCACAAACTCGTTGACGTTCTACGTATCAACCAACGACTTCGTGAAAACCGTGACTCAGGTGCACCTCAACTGATCGTTGAAGATTTGTGGGAACTCCTACAATACCACATTACAACCTACTTTGATAACCAAACATCAGGAATACCCCCTGCTCGCCATCGCTCTGGCCGTACTTTGAAGACGCTAACACAGCGCCTCAAGGGTAAGGAAGGACGTTTCCGAAGCAATCTTTCTGGTAAGCGTGTCAACTTCTGTGCACGTTCAGTGATTTCACCCGACCCCTACCTCAGCGTTAACGAAGTCGGCGTCCCTACCAAGATTGCCAAGGAACTTACCGTCCCTATTCGTGCCACTGCCCGTAACCGTGAACAAATGCGGCAAATGATCCTACGAGGACCTGACGTTCACCCTGGTGTGAACTACATCATCCGTGGAGATAACCGCCGTGTGAAGATTAACGCACGAAGCAGACTCTTGAATGCTGGATTCCGATGCCATAACCCTGAGTGCAACGAGGAAACAACACAACGACACGACCTCCACCAAGTCATGCCTGCACCAAATTTCCTGCCTGGAATGGTCATTCAAAAGCAAATCTCTCTCAGTGGAATGGACCAAAGCGTCGAAGAGATCACATACACAGTGAATGATGCTGCAACTCTGTTTAATCTTCAAGGAATTGACGAAAATGGAAAGCCACTCCCAGAAGACGACCCACGAGCCGTTCTCCATTACCGATGGATGCACGAACTCGCACAGGCTGACAAAGCAGACCCTGATCCCTTCCCTGAACATTTGGAAGTGACCTGCCCGCACTGTCTTAGCCCTGTTGACGAATTCTATGGTGAGCGAACGCAAGTTGAAGACCGTCTCGCAACTGTTGACCGCTACGGTAACCCAAAGCCTGGACTACAAGTAGAGCGACACTTAATCGACGGTGATGTTGTCATCTTCAACCGACAACCTTCACTTCACCGCATGTCAATGATGGTTCACGAAGTTCGTGTCATGAAAGGTCATACCTTCCGGTTCAATCTCGCAGTATGTACTCCGTACAACGCTGACTTTGACGGTGATGAGATGAACCTTCACGTGATTCAATCTGAAGAAGCACGTGCTGAGGCTAAGATTTTGATGCGTGTTCAAGAGCACATCCTCACTCCTCGTTACGGAGGAGCTGTTATCGGTGGAATTCACGACCACATTTCGGGAGCATACCTTCTTTCCCGCCCTGGTACACTCATCAAACAATCCAATGGACTAGAAATGCTTGGAAACATTGACTATACTGGAGAATTACCTGAAATTGTCAAAGATGATAACGGTAATGCTTGCTTCCGTGGACAAGACTTGATTTCGTTAATTATCCCAGACAACATCCATTTGCGCTTCCGCAGTCGTTCCAATGACTGGGTTATCGTCAAAGACGGTGATGTTGAAGGAACTTTGGACAAGCGTGCTATTGGTGCTGAAGATGGCCGCCTCTTGGATGCTATCGTTCAAACCAATGGCCCTGAACTTGGTGCCCGTTTCCTCGATGAATTTACCCGTATGTCAATCGCTGCATGTACATCCCTTGGATTTACAACTGGTATTGACGACGAAGACCTATCCGAAGAAGCTGTTGCTGCAATTGATGCTGCAAACTCCAAGGCAAGCGACGAAGTTGATGCTGAACTGGAGAAATTCGGAACCAACGGTAAGAACTACGAAGCACGACCTGGACGAACTCCCCGTGAGACCATGGAAGAAAACATCATGCAAATGCTTGACAAAGGTAAGCAAGAAGCTGGTGAATACGCAAAGGATGAGTTGAACAAGTCTGGCTCTACTAACGCTGCAGTCAACATGGCTATTTCTGGAGCACGTGGTTCCATGGATAACCTGACCATGATGGCTGCTTCCATTGGACAAGCAAAGGTTCGTGGAAAGCGATTAGAACGTGGATATGATGACCGTGTCCTACCTCACTTCAAGCGTGGTGGCCGTGGAGCCCCTGACCGTGGTTTCATTGCATCGTCTTTCAAGCGTGGATTGAAGCCTACGGAGTTCTTTATGCTCTCCGTTTCTGGCCGTGAGTCTCTTGTCGATACCGCTGTCCGTACTGCAAAGTCTGGTTATATGCAACGACGATTGATTAACGCAATGGATGATTTGAAGGTGTTTGATGATGAAATGCTCTCAGTTCGCAACACTGCGAACCGTATCATTCAATTCAGTTATGGTGAAGACGGTATTGACCCGTCTCGTGGTGTGCACGGTTCTCCGTTCAACATCGATGTCATCGTTGACGCAGCCCTTGGAACATCTGGTGGTCTAGAAATTGAACGTGATTCCTACGAACGAGAAATCGTTGAAGAGGATCTTGGAGCATGGGAAGATGATGCTGAAGAAGATAACGGAGGTGAGAACTGATGGTAGTAAAGAGCGCAACCAAGAAGAAGCTCATGGATTTGGGCATTGCAGAAAACTTTGCTCACATGCTGGCTGATGACCGAAAGTGGGACGATGTCAAGGTGATGACTCAAAATGATGTCGCCAAGTTTTGTGAGACCGACTCCGATACCGCAGGAACTATTCATGCAACCATCATTGCTGCAACCCAAAAGGGACGTGATTCAGGCAGTGAAGCGACTGGTCCAGTAACAAGTGTCCGACTGCGAAAAACCACACGCCGAGCACGAACCAAGACTGTCGTTGCTATGGAAACCTACGATATTGAGCGTAAAATGAAGGCTACCGAAGACGAACTTGCTGACGACCCTGTTTTCAAATCAATCAAAAATGCAGCAGAAGCTTCTGGTTCTAACAGATTCACAAACCGCATCTACAACGACCTTACGGTCGCTTGTCACAACCGTGGTAAGAAGAAATTGACTAAGCCTCAGGCAAAGAAGGTCATTGATGAAGCCATTATCGCATTGGATAGAGCAAGTATTGACCCGTATGAAGCCGCTGGAATCATTACCGCACAATCCATTGGAGAACCAGGTACACAGATGACCATGCGTACTTTCCACTATGCTGGTGTTGCTACAGTTAACGTAACTCAAGGTTTGCCTCGTATTATTGAGATTGTTGACGCTCGAAAGGTCCCTCAAACACCGACCATGACCATTCGAATGACCGCTGACCAAGAGGAAAACGAAGGTGCTGCCAAGAAACTTGCTGCAGCCATTGAAGTTACTACTACAGTCAACATTGCATCTTTGGACACTGACGTTGCTCAACGACGTTTGGTTCTCAAACTCAACAAAGGTAACCTCAAGCAAAAGGGTATGACGCCTCTTGAAGTGAAAGACAAACTTGAGCGTGCAACACGACTCTTTGTTCAAACTGATAAGGTAAAGAACCCCTCAACTTTGACCTTGATTCCTGGTGTTCACAGTGAAGATGACCTCACTGAACTTGACGCTAATCCACCATCTTACACTATGTTGTTGCAACTTGAGGAAAAAATCCGAGACATGCGCCTCAAAGGTATTCCTGGTATTGAGCGTGCCAACGTTCAGTTGGACGACAAAACTGGCGAATATTACCTATCAACAATCGGAAGTAACCTACAACGTGTAAGTGAATTGGAAAACATTGACCGTTCCCGAACCTATACCAACAACATCATTGAAATCTACGAATACCTCGGTATTGAAGCTGCTCGACAAGCGATTGTCGATGAATTGCAACTCACTCTTGATGGTGCTCGCTTGGAAGTTGACGTCCGTCACTTGCTGATGGTTGCTGATGTTATGACCTCTGAAGGTGAAGTTCGTGCTATTGGACGCCACGGTGTATCAGGTACCAAGCACAGTATCCTTGCCCGTGCCGCTTTCGAAGTTACAGTGAATCACTTGTTGAAGGCAGGTATCATCGGAGAGAAGGATTACCTCACTGGTGTTGCAGAAAACATCATCGTCGGGCAACCAATTTCACTGGGTACAGGAAGCGTAGCTTTGTACTACATACCTGAGGAGTAATTTTCCCAACCATGAGAAACACATGTGGAGAATGGAGGAATAAAAATGGATCTAAGCCGACAACTGAAAAATGCAATCGCAACAGGTAACCTGTTGTTTGGACAACGCCAAGCCAACGATGCTTGTGCCAACGGAGAAGCAAAGTTGGTGCTCGTTGCTGCCAATTGCCCAGAAGAATACACAGATGCCCTGCGTGCAACTCACCCTGAAGTGACCATGTACCGTGCAGCAATGGTGAACCGTGAACTCGGCATCGCCTGTGGTAAGCCCTTCTCTGTTTCTACCATCACCATCATCGATGCTGGAGACAGTGATTTACTTGCATTGGACTCCAACATGGAGTAAACCTGTATCATCAAGGAAACAAAGGCTTGATGGCCTTTGATGGACCCCCTCAATATATGCAGAGAGTCCGCAGTCCGAGTTTACCCTTGTTCCTCATTGCCTTATTCGTGATGAGTTTTCTTAATCCACTCGTAACCATAGAACAATCTTGGACTTCAGAATTGCAATCAATCACTGAGTCAAATGAGGCCTCTGCCCGTTCTTCGTCTCCAGAAATATTCCTCTCATCAGGTGGTTCATCTAATGGTGACGAGTTTGATACGATGATCGCGGCTGGCTTTGATGGCTATTATGTTGGAGGAGATTTCAATCGTACACTGGCTTTTGGAACTCAAACACTCCAACCAACCTCTCCTTTTTCAAATGGAAATGAATTTTACCTCGCAGGTATTGATGATACGGGAACGTGGACTTTCCTAGCAGGAGCCGACCACAGCACTGGCGGTGTTTCATTCCTAACTGACATTGCCACTATCAACGGGATGGCTGTAATCACGGGCTACATGTATGGACAGGTTGATTTTGGTCAGACCATTCTCAATACTCAAGTTCTGGATGGGTTCGTGGCAGTTGCCGACTCTACCGGAAACTGGATGTGGGCTACTGCATTCCAAACTCTTCCAAACGCCTCAACAGATGCCAGCATTCCACAAAGTATCTCGGTTGACACTCAAGGTGACATTATTGTAGCAGGGTACTTTTCAGGTGAAACTGATTTTGGCGGAACAATCATCAATGTATCAAACGAAGAAATATTTGTTGCCAAAATTGATGGAATGAACGGTGCGCTAAAGTGGGTCAAGAGCGGAGGAGGAATGGGTACACAAGTAGTAACTGACATCGTTACAGACCTCAACGGAGATTACCATGTTTCATGCCTCACTCAAGACAATGTTCTGTTTGGAACAACTAGTTACACGGTGGTGGGAACTCAAGACTCATTTGTACTCAAAGTGACCAGTTCGGGAACAATTGCTGGAATTAGTGGCTATGGAATTCCTTCACAAGTTGTCACAGTACAAGATCTAGCAGTTGATTCAACTGGCAATCTCTACCTTGGCGGAACATTCCAAGGAACCCTTGCTAAGAGTGTATGGTCAATTACTGCAAACAAGGGTGGAAGTGATGTCTTTTTCATCAAACAAGCTACCAGTGGTTCTTCAAACAGTGATTGGGCCATTTTCGGAGGAACAAACCAAAACGATGTTCTTGAGGGAATGGAAGTGACCTCAAAGGATGAAATCATATTTACTGGCTACTTGGATGGAACATTCACTGCTGGAAACAAAGCCATAACACCGAATGGAAATTATGATGGCATCGTAGGTGGAATTTCTAAAACTGGAAGTTGGTCTTGGCTCGACACCACTGATAGCCCAGATTATGAAACTGGAAGAGGTCTTGCCATCAATGGCACAGATGTCATTGCAGTTGTTGGGGCATTTGCTGGAAATAGTGGAAATCCAAGTATCACCAAGGGTACAACTACCGTAACAACTTCTGGCGGTTGGGACGTCTATGTGTGGGCATTTGATTCCACAATGAAGCAAGACTCTGACAGTGACGGAGTTCCTGATTTTGAAGACAATTGTCCAACTGTGGCAAATCCTGGCCAAGGAAACACTGACTTTGATGAGAACGGTGATGCATGTGACTCCGATGATGATAATGACGGCATTACCGACAATTCACCCGACCTTTGCGCCCGAGGTGGACAATACAACTGGACTTCGACACAAGACTTCAATGATCCAGCAAACTCAAGTGATTGGGACAGAGATGGATGCAGAGATAGTATTGAGGACGATGACATAGATAATGATGGAATAAGAAATAGCAATGATGATTGCCCCCGAACATCATACAATCCACCTCGACCTACATGGGTTTCAGATTCCTCAACCGATATTGACGCAGACGGATGCCGAGATATTGATGAAGACAGCGATGACGATGGTGACGGTTTTAGCGATGGAAGCGATGATTGCTCCAGTATTCCTGGCAACTCCACTCTAGGGGAAGTCGGATGCCTCGACAGTGATGGTGACGGGTGGGCTGATTCGTGGGACGACTGCCCTCATGAGGTTGGGAACTCCACTGAAAATAACAAAATTGCTTGCCTAGACACCGATGGTGATGGATGGGCTGATGTTGATGATGCCTTTATCAGTGAACCAACGCAATGGGCAGATAGCGATTCAGACACTTATGGGGACCATCCCGATGGATTAAATCCTGACGCGTGTCCAAATTCTGCTGGCACCTCAACTCTTGACCGCAATGGGTGCATTGACTCTGACGGCGACGGCTATTCAAACCCTGATGCACTTTGGAGTGCAGAAGATGGGGCTGACGCATTCCAAGATGATGTTACACAATGGTCGGACTTTGACGGTGATGGTTTTGGGGACAATTATGCGAATATCAGTTGGACGGACCGAAATCAAGATTGGCCTGGCACCTATGTAGAGAATGCATACAATCAGGATGCTTGCCCAACACGTGTAGGCACATCATGGAAAGGAGATACTTCTGGATGTCCTGACGCCGATGGTGATGGATGGTACAATCTCCAAGATGCATTCCCAATCGACAACACACAGTGGAGCGATGAAGATGGAGATGGATTCGGAGATAATCAATCTGGAACCACTCCCGACTCTTGCATTCAAAGACCAGGTGGTTCATTCACTGACCGTTTTGGTTGTAGCGACTACGATGAGGACGGTGTTTCTGACCCAGACCCCGACGCCAATTACTTCCCATCAGATGGGGCTGATGCATTCTTTGATGAACCCACGCAGTGGTCCGATAGCGATATTGATGGATATGGGGACAACCCACTTGGTTTCCAACCCGATGCTTGTCCGCAACTGCGAGATTCTTCTACCGTTGATCGTTTCGGATGCGCAGATAGTGATGGAGACGGTCTATCTGACCCAGATTCAAACTGGACTGTAACCAATGGTGCAGATGCTTGTCCGATGGTATATGGAAATTCAAGCGCTGACCGCATCGGTTGTTTGGACCAAGATGGTGACAATTACTCTGATCCAACCGATGACTGGGGAATTGCAGAAGGTGCTGACGCATACCCGAAGGACCCAACGCGGTGGATTAAAGAAGCCGAAAGTGAGGTCGCATCCAAGGGTGAATTGACGACATATGTCATTGGAGGAGTTGGATTGCTGATATTGGCAGGTATTGCAGCCTTACTCTTTGTTCGTTTCAGAGGGGAAGATGAAACCAAAGAGTGGGCAAACGCAGCAGCCCAGGTTGCTATGCCAAACTTCCAAGCACAGCCTGCAGCACAAGTTGCTACGCCAAACTTCCAAGCACAGCCTGCAGCACAAGTTGCTACGCCAAACTT
>Ga0066849_10000931_pt1 | contig 11951 bp, 16 predicted proteins | sample ETNtaG_9_FD_65492 | JGI IMG/M metagenome (GOLD analysis project Ga0066849, IMG submission 65492) | Marine microbial and viral communities from oxygen minimum zone, Eastern Pacific Ocean - ETNP201406SV69 | ecosystem: Environmental > Aquatic > Marine > Oceanic | place: Pacific Ocean: Eastern... | reverse complement strand
ATTCCAAATCTCCATCTCAATTTCAATGTCTTGACCGCATCCACCCATGTCGGAGAATACCAAATCCACAATCAAGTCGTTGCCATCTGCACTTAGGCTTGGGGCATCCAATTCTGTTTGTGGATAACAATTATCATCGAATACTTCGTGAGTTTCGGGCGAATCCCAACCCCAATGTGAACCATCGTCTGTTTCAAATCGGAAGTGGTTACGATACACTCCCGGTTCCAAATCCACGAATTGATGCTCTAACTCGTAATTATGCTTGAATCTAATGTCCTCCCACTCGTCTTCATCATAGTATTCATTGTCTTTAATGAGTTCAACAGTAAAACGCCCTTCCATTTCATGCGGGCATGAATCATCACCAAAGTTAGCACGAATTACCAAAAAGTCCCCATTGTCTAAATGCGAATTATCACTCCATGACCATTGGCAATTTACAGGTGGGCCTCCGCCTCCGCCATTGTTATCTTCCCAATAACATGAACCATCATCCATCGTGGCTTCTTCCATGTAATTTTCAGCATCGGGGGCGGTGCAACCATATATTTCAGCGAAGGATGGGTCGTAGTGGTCATCTTCTTCGCTATCCATTACATCAATAATACCAAGAGCCTCAAGACCACCTCCTGTGAGTAATAAGAATAATGGAGTCATGGTGATGATTAACTTCTTGATATTCTCGGATTTGCGCTGAATGGATTCAATCGCCCTATCCACAAGGTCGCCCTCAAGTGTGGTTTCCAATTTCACATCTGTTTTGTTATCTCCGCCATTCAAAACTGTGTTCTCCGCCACATCTTTGTTAATGGCTTGAACCGTAGTAATCAATTCAGCCGCTTCTTTCAATTGGGTTACTAAATCCTTCCCCGATTCGTGATTAGAGCGATTGACTACACCATCGTCAAGAAGGTCTGCGAGAACATCTTGTTCATCACGCCCCGTTGCTTCTGCAACGATTTTAGCCTTCTCAACCAATTCCGAAATATCGGACTCGTCTTTCCCCATGTATTTAATTAGTATGTGCCGCTATCTAAGGATTCTTGATAGGTGCTTCGGGGTCTTGAGTGACTTTGATAATTGAAATGGCCCCTGCAACCTGTTCCATAGTCGCATCTTCAAGGTTAATTTGCTGTCCATCAGCAAGGCGAATAATGTATTGTGCCATGTCTTCAAGACCTCCTGTGAAGTATTTATAGTTTTGCATTATCCCACTCATCAATCGCCTTTTTATTGGCCTCATCAATTTCTGCATTTTGGGGTTCTTGTTCTCTTGGGTCAAATCCGAATTCTTCCATAAATTGCTCAAGCCCCATGATGCGAACATTCCCTTGACCATCTTGGACTTGAATCTCGTCATCCTCGTTGAAAATCCTGTCTTCCAAATTGTGCAAACAGTCGTGAACCTCATCTAAATGACGGGCTAAGAACCAAATACGCCCGGATATTCCAAAGAGCATGAAAAGCACAATTGCTTCAAACCAATAATCCCACATGGGAATCAAATTATCCGAAGGTGTATTTGAATACTACGCTGTCGGATAGCCAAATCCTCTTGCGATAGGCCATGCAAGACCCGCACCCAACATAGCGAGGGCTACAACGGATGCTGATAAAACCAAATTGGACTTCTCACGAAGGTTGAAAAACTTCACGCCTACCATGACTACTGCCATTGGAACGGCAAAGCCGATAAAGGCAGGGACTAAAACTTCAAGTATCATAACCATATCTCCCTTGTCTTACTATCTATTAACGCCGACCTGTTTTACCCCTGCGCTTTCGTTTTTTATTGCTTGTTTGGCTGAATGGATTCGTAGGATTCTGTCTTTCCCTTCGTTTCCTTTCCCTCTCTTTTTGCTTGTAATCAGCCTTCGCCTTCCTTCTTCTCGCATCTAATTCCTCTTGGTCTTTGATTTCTTGGAGAAATGCTTGAGTTCGTTCTTTTGTAGTTTTGTCTTGGCGGGCCAAATCCTTTTCTCTTTTTTCTTGGATTTTTACCGCTTCCTGTTGCCCAATAACCCTGTTATAGTCGGCTGTTTTATATTCATCATTTTTTCGCTTGACCTCATCTTCTTGGACTTGTGTTTGATTTTCAAAGAATGCTTTGACTTCGTTCTGACCATCCTCATCCTCTTTCTTTTTCCATTTTGGTAAGTCCGTGAGCATAGGGTCGGGGATGTTGAATCGTATTCTTTGCATAACTGCGTCATAATTCAGCCATTCGAGGGTGTTCTCGTCATAAACAAGAGTTTGAACATTAAAACTCCCTTTAGGTTTTATCTCCCCGGTCTTCTTCGTTCCGACATCGGACTGTTGTGGGAGGGATTCTATCTTTTTGTAGTAGTGTTTTCCCTCTCCTATCTGTCGGTGTCTTTCTATCATCTTCGTCAATGAATCTTTTTGGGTAAAGTATGAAAGTGGTTTGACTTGCACCCCTGCCAAAACAATATCGTCCAATCCTTTCGGCCTTACGAGCAAATCAACCTTATTCTTCAAATCCATGCTCGCACCTGTGAAAGTAACAACGATGTCGTAGTAAGCATGAATCTTCACACCATCTCCTGTCTTATTTCCGTCTTCCTCCACGAAGCGATAGATAGGGGTTATCCTCCCCATGTAAGAATAAGTCATATCTTCAATGGCTCGTTCTTCTATCAAATATCCTTGATAGGTGTTCTCCACATACAGGTATTCCAAAAACCTTCGACAAGTATCAATATCAAACGGCATGGAGAAGCCTTGACCTCTCAACCACTTCCTGTTATTCTTGGTGAATTGCTCAAGCCATAACCAATGTGCATATTCGTCTAAGGTTTGACCATCCATCAATTCCTCTTGGATTTTCGGGTCAAAATACTGCGCTCGCAGTTTCTCCAATGGCTTCATGTTTTCTCGGATTGAATAGTATTTCCCTGTTTCGTGCAGGGTTTCCCTTGCTAAGTGCATAGCCATTGGTGTATCGTGTTTGAGATAACCACTCCTTTCAAAGAATTGATTCAACGGGCCACCCGAACCTATTGCTTTATCCTGTGTCCAATATGTCTTCTGTCCATCCTCCGTCAATTGATAACATCCCCCTGTTTTCCACCCTTTACTTGTTGGAAGATAGCCTTCGGGACATTTCCCATAGGTGTCGGCATAAACGGTATAATCATTGAAAATCAATGGAGGGTAATTGACTAAACCCTCTCGCTCTCGTTTTTTATTGTAACCATCCAAGACATCTTGAAGGGTTGCCAAAGTCGAATCCACTTTGATGTTTCGGGTGTTGTATTTACCACCGTGTTTCTTCAACCATTTGAGGTGTTCCACCATCTTCGCCACATTCATTTCCATGAAATCGTCTAATTGTGGCCTTTTATCGAGGATTTCGTCTTGGATGTCCGGGTCAGGGACTTCAATGGATTCAATTTCCGCCTCCATAGCCTTCTTACGATTCCGAGGGTATAAAAACCAAAAACCGACTAATGCGGTAACAAGTAGGCCGCCCCACTTTGAGTCCATAGGATGATTTCAGTTCACTTGTTATCTAAAACCACTTAGGTTTCCGAGATGGCACTTTATTCCATTGTGGGCCTTTGCCTTTATTCATGTAGCCTTTTCCGTGCCGATAGTAATTGCGATACGATGTGACTACATCATCCCAATTAGAACCACCTGTTTTGTATTCAAGACCCATGCACTTTGGCGGAACGGTCAAAGAACCGTTGGGAATCCACTCTCGCAAATCAGCGCAACGATAGAGGATTTCTTCGCTCTTGTGAAACTTTCCATACCGTGCGGTATATTCACGACATAGGGCCAAAGCGTGTTCCAACAACCACTCAAAATTAGCAAGGGTTCTCCCTGCCCATATAGTCGAAGGGTGCTTGGCATGAGTGATACCATAAATGTAAGTGTCCCCATCGTAACCATGCTGTCTAAGGACTGTGGATAGCATCTGTGCGCTTTCCAATATCATTTTGATAGAATGCCTGTCGCAAGACATTTCTGCGGCTTCTTGGGGGTCTGCGGAGAGAAAAAAGATATTCATGTTACCACTTCGATTTTAGCCAAATCCCTATCTTCTCAAAAATGAAACTGCCTCCGATGAGGGTTCCAAAAACAAGAAGCATGGCTATAATTTCAGTAAGCATTAACAGGTATTTTAACCTGCTTGCTATCTAATCCATTGTATCACCGTAATGGAATGTTGTTTTGATTGCGTGGCTTGGAGATGTGGATTTTGAATTCGTGTCCCTTCTCGCAACGCCAAATCAATTCATTTAGGGTCACAGGAGAGGGAACATGAAACTCTCCCCCAATGAGATTAACGCCACCATCTTTGCGAAGACAAATGGGACACCAATTCGACATGACGGAACAGGTGTAATCATAATTGCGAGCCATCAGTATTCCCACCTTGCCGCCATTCGATAGATTGCTTCAATAGGAACGCCGTGAGAATTGCGCTCGGCATAGAGAGGAATGGCCTTCGCATCCCAATCAATAGAGATGATTTGAACCATGAAGCCGTTATTTTGGGCTGATTGAATGTATTTCTCATATTCCCAATGTTGGGTATTGGTATTATCAATAATACAAATTGCAGAAGTGGAAACTACCCCACCCTTGAATCTTTTCATGTAGTCATCTGCGGCATTCAAATTCTTTTGATGATATTCACCGAGTTTGGATGGGTCAAATTGATACTCTCCCCTAACCATAAAATAATCATCGGTGGAAAATGACTTCGCATTCCCCCAACCCATTTGTAATTGCCGAGATAGTAAGGACTTCCCTGTTCCGGGCAGACCACGCAGTATGTAGCAGATTTTCGTCATAGTATCACGGAAGCGGTTCGGGTTAATAAAGATTTGGAGGTTGGAGGGGTTGGTGCAGGTCGGATTTTCACCGAGTCCTATGATGTGAAGGCGGAGGGAGGAATGATTGGGAAAATGATAAACCCAAAAGTGGAACCTTCCAACGGACACCAACCCCGTCCTATGAATAGGAAAGGGTTGAGGCTGATGGCGGGATTACGGGAATGACCCTAATCCGAATATCACAAAGAGAGGTGTTGGAGTGATGGGAGAGGTGGAGAGCCTGTGTTGGAGTGGTGTTCTGTCCCCGTTGGAGAATGGGGCCATTACATCGCAAAGAACAGGATTGCATTAACATCGCATTATGTCGCATTTACATCGTATGGGTTTAGACGGGTTTTATCCCGCCATCACTTAGCCCGAATTCTCCGAAGACGGGCCGCCTCGGTCTTCCAACCCCTCACCGAATGCAATCATCGGGTATTAAGGCTTTCCAACAAACTACCCTACCCCTTACAGGTTAATAAAGTTTAGTCAAATGAAGTGTGAAATGGTCGCAAGATAATTAGTCCACTTACCTTCGGAATCGTAAATGAGGTCATACACAGGGTAGTCCAATGCGTCATGTAATTTCTTCACATAGGGCAATCTCATGTGATAAAATGAATCGGGCTTAACTTGAATCCCTGCTTTGACTTCACCGTTTTGTTTGATTACCAAATCAACCATGTGGGCGACATCAGTTTCCTCATCTGCCTTTTCCACTTTGTATTTCCAAATGTGAACCTTGAGTGCCTTAATTGCTTCATCTTCCATGCGTTTTCCCTTGAAGGAGTTTTTGCCCATCAAGTTACACATCCAACGATGGCAAGTGTCCAAATCCCACTTTTGCTCTCCTTTTTCTTCTAAAATGGCTTTTCCACTCGCTTTATCTTGGGCTTCATACAATTTTTGAGCCATCTGTTCTATCGTAGCCGCCGATTTCATACCACACTCACAATCTTCGTGATAGTGTCGGTCAATTTCTGTGAGCAATTGTTCAGCAGAAGCCATCTTATGCTTTTGTTGGAGTGCGATAACTGAAATGGATGCCTTGCGAGTAGCGAGCCTAAAGGCTTCGCAAATGTCGTTCAAAGTGCCTCCCGATGAGTCACCATATTTCTTGAAGTAATCCATCAATAAACATCTCCATTGGACTGTATCTTTTCGTCCTCGTATGGACTCGCCACACGGCGATACAATTCCAATTTGGCACACTCAAGAACGCCAATCAATTCGTTGATGTTATGATAAGACATACCGTTTGTCTTCAAGACCTCGTTCAAGAGGGCTGAAATGCAATAATTCAAGACACCTGCTTGATTTTTCTGTTCTTCAACAATTACACTTGCGGCTAAAGTCGCCAAAGCGTGTTCAAGCATCATTCGCTTCTCTTGGGCGATATATGGCATCAATCTATGATTGACTTACTACCTATCTAAACCTTTGATTGAGTTTGAAGGAGTTTCAATCCCTCACCAATGCAACCATCACAAACATAGACACTACCAAATGTCCGATGTGCTTGTGTAAATCGGTGTGGGGTGTCTAAATAGTATTCGTCAGCACAGGTGCTTCCGCAAAACTCGCAATCGCTCATAGACAGTCCGAGAGGCTTTTCCTATATGAAGATTACTCAAAACAAAAGAGCCTTGACCCAAAACCATTTTGATTTGAAGGCGGTTTGAGATTCTTTGTTATGCAACATATCTGTTAGCACTTCTTGGAGAGCAGGTTTTCGACTCGCCTTTTTGAAGAAGTAATTCATTAGCCTCTTTCGTTTCAATAACTTTTGTAATCTGTGTGAATTGGTTAATTCCTTTCCAATCATCTTCCATAACTCTTGTTGATATTCAACCCCTGTTTCATCGTTTATGATTGGATATTTGGCGGTCAATTTTCCCGACACCAAAGCATTTCCAATACCTTCTCCTGTAAATGGGTCAATCAATGAAGCCGAATCACCGATGAGAACACAATTGGGAATGAAGTTTTTGCGAGGGTGTAATTCTAATCCTCTTGGTGAACCCATTGGTAGCATCCAACCCTTTCTTGTTCCTTCAATTGGCGTTGCGTTTGCGAATCTCGAAGACAAAAAGGAGGAATTAACTACCCAATCTAACATTTTCTTCAATTTCACATCTTGATTGTCCATATCGGACAGCAACATTCCAAGCCCAATGTTAAACTTGGTTTCCGAAATTGGGAATATCCAAAAGTAGCCGGGAAGTATGCCATCAATGAAATGAATCTCAATTTGGCCTTGATTGTCTGCAATACCTTCCCAATACTCCCTTATTGCTGATGAGTAGTGTTCTCGATTTTGTTTTGGTTGTTCATTCTGTTCCATTACATAGCGTGAGATGGGGCCATTAAATCCATCAGCACCGATGATTAAAGCAGAACGGTATTCCTCATTCTTGGCTACTACTCCAACCATAACTCCGTCTTCAATGAGGGGTTCGGAAACTTTCTCATTAAGGATTTTACCGCCATTTTCTAATACTGTCGCTACGGCCTTTTCATAGAGTAAATTATCAAAGATTTCTCGTTCAATACAAAATGAAGTGAAGGGGTCATCGGGACTTGCGATAGGAATGGACAGCATGGTTTTGTTTGGACTACTCAAAACTACTTCTCGACAGGAAATCTTCTTGATGTGGGCTATATCTTCCGATAACCCCATTTCGTCAAGGATTCCCAATGCCTTTCCCGTCACACCATCTCCACAAATCTTATCTCTTGGAAATGTGGCCTTTTCAAGCAGTAATACTTTACGGCCCTCAATTGCGTTAAAGTAAGCGGCTGATGCACCCGCAGGGCCACCACCAACAACGATTACATCATAGTGCATAAAAAAGAATTATCCCATTACCTATTTATATCTTCAATCAATTGTCTGAAAATTGAGCGATTCTAAATTGTCGGTTTTGGATGTTATACACGGACAAATATCCCATTTTAGGTTTGTAACCCATCATTTGCATGAAATCTGTTTCACCTTGAAATGTTGATGATACTACGAGAGGGATTCCACGATACCATTCGGTAGCATGAGCGTGAGTATGTCCTGTGACGAAAATATCGGGAGGGTTTTTGATAATCATTTGGTCTTCTTCTTCGGGACTCAAAGCGTTCCTTTCACCCCACATTGGCGCAAGGTGTCGCTTTTGAAGCATTAACTTCATCGCTTCTTGGGGTTTATCATAGGTTACATCTTCGACTCTCGGAACAATGTCGTCTATTCCTTTTCCGTGATATGAAAGAACATCAATACCGCTTAGTGTAATTCGTGCGGGATTTCCAACATGAATCGTGGAATTAAACTTCTGCTGAACATTCGGTTCTAACATTGGTTGAGGTTCTGCGGGACGAACCGCATCGTGATTTCCGGGAAGGAGAACAGGCGTAATATGGTCGGGTAATTCATCTAATTTCCGAGCGCACATTTCGTATTGGTCAAAAGAGTTAGCGATGCAAATGTTTTCTTCGTGGCCGGGATAAATCCCGATTCCATCTATTACATCACCACTCAACACTAACCATTTGATATTCTGTGCGGTTTCATCATCGGTGTTCAACCATTTGACCATATTATCCCAATCGTCTTCCAAAAACTTCTTTGAACCCATGTGCAAATCCGAAATGAAAGCAATTGAAACAGGGTCATAATCCATTCCACCTTTATTCATGTGATTGGGAAGAATGTCGGGATAAACCACTCGATTCACCCAAAACATTCTGCCGTCATCGCCAAACTTTCCCGATATTCCAAGCACTTCATCTTTGAAGATTGTAGCACTTGCAGGGTCGTCCTTTCTCACGAAAACATCCATTGTTGAGGTTAAATCCTCAATTGTGACCATCTTACCGCCTGATTTTGTTCTTCTCACATCGAGAACGATGCCTACGATATTGTATGTTCTATTCTTCCTTTTCTCCTTTTGAATCTGCTTGATTGTTCCCGATGCTTTGAAACCTGCTTGATTCCGAAGTAAATCTGCGATGCTTTGATAGCGGTCATAGAATAGATTCACAATGTCGTCTAATTTCCCTTTCGTGTTGGTCTGCCCAACCTGCCCACCAATGGTGAAATCATCGGGATAATCAGAAGCCTTCGCTTGCCATGACTTCGCAGGGTCTTTAATGTCCCAATGGGGAGAGCGAATGGACTTCATACCCAATCATTGTCCGAAGGGGTATTTATGCGCTCACACCGCAGACAAGTCAGCGATAAGACCATCCACCGCATCTTGGGCTTCTTCAAGGGAAGTGTTGCCTGTGATAACACATTTGCCCGATGAAAAGATTAGACATACTGCGGAAGCATCCTTCAAACGATAAATCAAACCCGGAAATTGTTCGGGTTCCCATTCGGTTCTTGCCATCGGCAACGAAAGAGTTAGATGAGCAAGGTTCAATTCCTTGCCTAAATCGTGTGTAACCACAACATTTCCAATAGAATACTGATAGTCATTCCATACTTCACACCCATTCTCCCGAAGGGCTTTGTGAGTTATTTCAAGAGCCGTTTCGACATCCTCAAGGGTCTTCGCCCCTGTGATAACGATACGACCACTTCGGAAAATCAACGCACATACTTTCGGGGTTTCAATTTTGTAAGTAAGACCCGGAAATCTGTCGGGGTCAAAGTCCAAATCCACTTCTGCTGAAAAGTGGTCGAGGTCAAGATATTCTGCAAAGCGAGAAGTCGCCAATAGGTTCACTACATTAAGAGCCATGTCCTATCTAAAGGAATACCACCTTAATAACTGTTCACAATTTTCCGGGGTAGTGAGATTTGTTCGGTGAATCACATTTTGGGCATCTTGGTTGATACAATGAATAGGGGATATTGCACTCATCACATAGGATAAGCCCTTGCATTCGCAACATTTCTTTTTGAATGTCTGAAACCGAATCTTCGGGAGCATCCTTGCGGCTTTTGTTCTTTTTCCAATCTTTTTCTTTCCAACCCATGATTACCCCTCATGCGTAATATCCGTGAAATGGCCTATCGAAATCAATTATTGGTGTGCCACATATACATTTGAAAGTCACAATTTCCCGCCCATCTTCGGCCACTTCTTCCTTGAAAAAAATGGTTCCCCATGAACCACATTTACACCGAACCGACAATTTTCGTTTCATCGCCTTTCCCTTTCCAATTCACGAATTCGGTCTTCTAATTCATCAACCTTTTTCATCAGCGTTTCCACAGTAATGAGAAGGACTTTGATTCTATCGTCATCCCATGTAGCGGGATTGTATGGGAATGGGGGCTTGTTAGGGTCGGGAATGTTCAAATCGGCCACCCCTTTGCTTGCCTTTCGGCATCTTCCAAATCGTCACATTTGCGTTCATACCAAGCATAGACAGGCATGAGATAAAGTGTGCAAATGATTGAGAAGATACCAAGATTTTGAAGGTAATCTATATTGAAAAATAGACACCACAGGATGACCAATGGTTGTAATGCGATTAGGCCGAAAATAGGTCGCCAAAAATCCCGCTTACCCATGTCCATTACCACACCTTCCACAAAACGATTGTTGAGGCTAATGCGGCTAATGCAGAAGTGACGGTTCGCATCAATTCCATTTTATGATTATGTCGGTCAAGCCAACACTCAAAATTACCCCTTGCGCCCAAGTAATCACCTATTCTTCTTCGCCAAGCCAATTATCCAATCTCATTTGCATATCATCGGATTGGGATTCCACTTGTTTTCCGTGTATCTGTGCAATCAATTTATCATTGACCTCAAGCACAGCAGAAACCATCGTGTGAAAATAGTAATAAAACCAAGCAAACATACCAAGCATGAATACATCGAATGCTATAATCGCAACATCAAAGTCCATACTCGCACATTCCATCTAATCCCTTTATTAAGGTTGGCTCTCAAAGGCTTCAAAACACCATTCAGCCCACTCTTTGCTGATTTCCTTTACGACATTTGCATAATCCCTCATTTCCTCTTGGGCATCATCAGCCGTTCTCAACGACAGGAAATTAAATAGAGAGCGAAGATTCACAGTCCAATAGAACTCCGTATATGTGCCAAGAGGCAAAATCGCCCTTGCCTGTTCTCTCGCTACGCCCTTCTCAAGAAGTGAATGATAAGTGGACTCCACAATATCCAAAGCATAATCCCATTCCGTCCTCATCGAAGCCACATCGTCCTCGGAAAAATCCCCTGCAATTGAGGCTTGATGATTAGCAGTTTTGTTCTCCCGAAACATCTCCGGGATGTGGAACTCCGTGCATAATTCCGTATATCGGCCCGAAATCTCGTTAAATGACCCGATTCGATGTCTGAACCATTGACGAGCCACAAAAATTGGACACTTGATATGGAAGGTAAAAACAATATGTTCAAAGGGCGTTCCATGATTGTGATTCATCAAATACTGAATCAATTTTTGGTCTTCCTTTTCTCCTTTGCTCTCGTTGCCATAGGACACTCTTGCGGCCTTTACAACGGACATATCATCACCCATCGCATCAACAAGACGGACGAACCCGTAGGTATCAACCTCATGGATTTCGTTCATGCCCACTTCCCCTTTTCTATCATCCATTGGGTCGGGGCTTTGACTTTGAGGGTGGTCGGACACTTGACCATCGAGTTACAAAAATAACTGCCGAAAACATAGCCGCCTGTTTCCCATTCACGGCGTTTCACCATAGACCAACCGCAGGTCGGACAATTAACCATGTGTAATCATTGTGGTGTGAAGTATCTCAATCTTTGTGGCTTTTCACCCAAGTCGAGTAGTATTCTGTGATTGGAACGGTTCGATATTCTTCTTTACCGATGGCTCGGAATTCGCCTTCCTCACCTGCTTTCAAATACACCGCACAGGTCTTTCGACAATCATCAATACAGTAGCGAATCACTTCTTCGTAATTCTTCTTAGCCCATTGAATAGGGGCGTTAGCGGCATCCATCAATTTTGATGAATCCTCGCCAAGAAGTCCGTGTATTAGATGATTCAAACGATAGCGAACCCCTGTTGCCTCCGTCAAGACCGCACAGGTGTCCATCATTTGATTCTTAGGCCACTTCTCAAAGAGTGCCTTAACTTGACCCACTCCACC
>Ga0066849_10000929_pt1 | contig 11957 bp, 9 predicted proteins | sample ETNtaG_9_FD_65492 | JGI IMG/M metagenome (GOLD analysis project Ga0066849, IMG submission 65492) | Marine microbial and viral communities from oxygen minimum zone, Eastern Pacific Ocean - ETNP201406SV69 | ecosystem: Environmental > Aquatic > Marine > Oceanic | place: Pacific Ocean: Eastern... | reverse complement strand
TTCTAAAAGTTGCTGACTTGGGTCTTCCCATTACGGGACCAGTAAATAAGTCAACTTCAGATACAGAAAGATCCAACTCATTAACTACATGAAAAAGTTCTTGAATTGCATAGACACCAACTCTATTAGCTATAAATGCTGGTGTGTCTTTACATAACACGGTTGATTTGCCCAGTATTTGATGACCAAATTCCATCATGAAATCGACAACTTCTTTTTTAGTGAATTCTGTTGGTATAATCTCTAGAAGTTTTAGGTACCTAGCAGGGTTGAAGAAGTGAGAACCGAAAAAATGAGCTTTAAAGTTTTCAGATCTGTCTTTTAGCATAGATTCAATAGGTATCCCTGAAGTATTACTTGATACTAATGCATCTTCTTTTCTGTATTTATCTACCTTTTCAAAGATGATATTCTTTATATCTAATCTTTCAACTACTACTTCAATTATCCAATCGCATTCATTTATCTTGGTCATATCATCGGAAAAGTTACCCGTAGTAATGTTTTTAACCATAGAAGGATGGTAAACGGGCGATGGCTTAGACTTAATTGCCTTTTTTAAGGCATTGTTTACTATAAAATTTCGTTTTTCAGAATCCTCGGAAGATTCATGATCTTTGGGAACCATATCTAACAGCAAAACTTCAATTCCTACGTTCGCTAAGTGACAAGCTATTCCAGATCCCATTATACCAGAACCTAATACCGCTACTTTTTTAATGTTATTGATCATTTCTAATTATTGAAAATATTATTTCTATCGATTAATTTATTTATATGTTTTAATACTTTAAAACAAGTCATTAGATCTTGGTCATCAATCTCTTCGTATATTCTTTCATTAAATTTTATGACGTAATCCCTTGTTTTTTTTCTGAGGTTTTCGCCTTCTTTAGTTAAGAATATCTTCACCATTCTTTTATCTCTTTTATCGGGTTTTCTTTCTATCCATCCTTTTTCTTCAAGTGATTTTATCATTCTTGTAAGACTTCTTGGTTCCATTCCCATTTTTGGTCCCAATTTAGTCGATGGAGTTCCTTCTTTATCTATGTTCAATAAAGCATATCCATTTGCCATGGTTGCCCCAAATTCATTCGCTTTTAGATTGTACATTCTTGAAATATTGTACCACGACCATCTTATATGAAAATCTGCTGTATCTTCCGATCTCATAATTTTATTTATTAATTGACTGTAAAAATATTAAAAAAAAGTATGCATGCATACTAAAAAGGGAAATTTTTTAGAATTATTCTGCGTTGGTCTGAATAATTTTTCCGGTCATTTTCAATAGGGTAGCATTGGATTCTAATAGATCATAACTAGCTTGGAAAAGACTAACTCCAGCTGTGAGGTATGCCATTTCAATATCTCTAAAATTAAAAGAGCTTATCAGACCACTTTTTTCTTTTAATCTAGCAATATCTAAATTATCTCTTGCTACAAAAAATGCTTTTTTGTTGAGTTCAAATATCTTTAATCTTGTTTGGTACAGTTCGTAAACATTAGTTAGCTCAAATTCCAATTCTTGTTTTACCTGACCCATTTGTAATTCATCAATTTCTTGTTGTATTTTAAGTGCTTTTATTCCTCTCCTTACCTTACCTCCATCGTAAAGTTTAAAGTTCAGTGAAAAATTACCATAATAGTTTAGGTTTTTACTTTGGGCAGAAGGAAAAGGTGCATTGGCATCGTTAGTTTTCAATTGCCCTACGCTTTTGTTAATTCCAGAGTTAAAGTTAATTACTGGATAAAATTGAGATTTTGCAAGGGTAATATCTTGTTGTGTTAATGCAATGTTTATAAATTGATTTTTTATGTTGGTATTGTTGGCTAACATTTCCTTTTTAAGATCAATTAAAGAGCTGTTGTTTAGATTAGGCTTAATATCTGAACTTAAAAACCATTCTTTATCTACATTCTCACCCATTAATAGGTTTAAGTTTCTAAGTGAGTTTTTGTAGGACAACTCTTGTAGGATAGTATTTGAACTATCTGTATACAAATTTCCTTCGTACTGTAATAAGTCAAATCTAACACCTATTCCTATTTCACTTTTGAGTTGTTGTTGTTCAAATTTTTCTCTAGTTAATTCTAAAATATTCTTCAGAAGACTATATTGCTCTTTTTGCATTTTAGCTTGATAATAACCTAGAATAATTGCGTGTATGGTGTTTTCAATAGCCAGTGTAGCAGTATTTTCACTTTGGGATTGAAGCTGTTCAAGTTTGATCTTATTAGCTTTGATACTAAAACCGCTAAATATGGTCCAGTTAAGGGTTAAATTCCCACTTGCATCGTTAGATTGAATCATGTACGGTAAAAACGATGCGGGGTTATTTCGTTGATCTGATAGTGTGTTATTTTGTCCTGAGCTTAAATTTAACTGAGGAAGTCTTCCGGCTTCTCCCCAACTATTTAAGATTTTGTTTATTTCGACATTTTTTGCGGTTAATTGTATGTCGTAGTTTTTTTGCAAACCAATTTCAATAGCTTTTTTTAAGCTAAGTGAATCTTGCCCTGTTACCCACAATGGAAATAATAGAATTATATAGATGACTTTATTCTTCAAATTCTGCAATTCTTTTTTGATGTTTTAATACGGGTTCTACTTCTGACCAATTAGGCGGTGTTTTACCACCTTCCCAAATCCATTTTCTAGATCTTTTTATATCGTTAAAATATAAGATAAGTGGTGGGAAGTAGACTAAAAGTATGAGTGTGCCAAATAATACTCCATATGCTACAGAAATAGCCATTGGAATTAAAAATTGTGCTTGAAAGCTTTTCTCTAGTATTAGAGGGTATAGACCTGCAACAGTAGTAATTGTAGTTAATATAATGGCTCTAAACCTAGATTTCCCTGCTTTTAAAACAGCCTCTTTGATATTCATGCCAAGCGCTAAATTTTTATTAAACTGGTCTAGCATTACAACAGCATCATTAACTAAAATTCCTACTAAAGCTACAACCCCCCATACACTTAGTGTTGAAAATGGTTTCCCTACAATTCCATGACCTAATAAGGCACTGAAAATACCTACAGGAACAACCATTAGGATTAATCTACTTTGATAAAAAGATTTGAAATTCAATGATATAGTCATCATGATCAAAACAATACTAATAAGAAAGGCAATGGATAGCCTTATCCCAGAGTCTGCAGCTCTTTCAGCTTGTCCTTTTATTTGAAAATTCACATCTGGATATAGGGTAGATAACTTGGGTAATACGCTCCGTTCTATTTGAGCATTTACTTGTCCAGAGAGTTCTGCATCAATTAACGATGCATCTACTCTAATTTCTTTTTTCCCGTCAATATGGTTAATCTTAATCCTTCCTCTTTCAATAGTGTAATCTGCTAATTCATGTAGTGGAAATTCTTCACCAGAACTTGTTTTTATTCTAGTATTTTCAATATCTGCAACAGAGTTTCTATCCTTGTAGGGGTACCTTAACCATATTTTTATTTCATCTCTTCCTTTTATTAATCTTTGTACCTCTTGTCCAAAAAATCCTTGCCTAATTTGATTGGAAATAGTCATTTCGTTTAATCCCAATAAGTATGCTTTAGATTTTAAATTCAAGTGTAGTTCTCTACTTCCAATTCCACTGTTGTCTAGTACACTTTTAACTTCTGAGAAACTTCTAATTTCTTCTTTCATCCAATTTGCAGCTTCTTCAAGTTGTTCGCCATTTTCGCTTTGTAGAGAAATAGAAATAGCTTTGCCAAATCTTTGTTGGCCGCCAACAGAAAACTTTTCTAATAATCTGGTGGAATCTTTTGGAATCATAGCCTTCAATTCATTGGACATGTCTATGGTAGATATATGCTCATTTTCTTTGACGGATATTCTAATGGATCCCACATGGCTTCCAACTTCGCCCATATTTTCAGTGCTACCAACACTTATGGCTTTGTATGTTATTAGAGTATCGTTGTATTTTGCTATAAGTTCCTGATTGTACTCATCTACAATAGAGTCGCAATACCATAAGAATTTTTCTGTTCTGGTCTCTCTTTCGCCTGGTTGATAAGCAAATTCCACTAAAATACTATCAAATGGAATGCTTGGAAAAAAAGTCCATCTTATCCAACCGGAATAAAATAAGCCAATGATTAGTACAATGAACAACATTGGTCCCCATACATGAAGGCGGTAACTTTTAAGAATCCATTCTAATAATCTTCCGTAAATATTCCTTATTTTATTTACGATTTTTTCTAAATAAATTCTGAGATAATTTTTTCTTTCATCTAGTGGTTTTAGTATTTTTTTGCTAGCTAAATGAGAGGGTAGTATTAGGAATGCTTCTACTAATGAAAAAAGTAAACAAGCTATTACGCTGAATGCCATTTCTTGCATCATTTCCATTTCACCACCAACAAAAAGCAATGTAGCAAAGGCAAATACTGTGGTTAAAACAGAGGTAAAAACAGCACTCATTACTTCTGTTGTCCCATCAAGTGCTGCTCTCATAGGGGATTTTCCTTTTTCAAAATGAGCATAAATGTTTTCAGCTATAACAATTCCATCGTCTACAAGTATTCCTACCACCAATATCATTCCAAATAGAGAAATCATGTTGATGGTCATTCCGTATAAAATCCCAAAGGAAAGCATACCAATGAATGAAAATGGAATTCCAAAGGCAACCCATAAGGACAACCTTAGATTAAGAAAAAGCCCTAGTACAAAACAGACCAAAAATAAGCCAATAATTAGGTTGTAACTTAGCGTATCAATTCGTTGATCTAATAAATCGGCAAATTGAAATAGCGAACGCATTTGGAAATCCTCTTCATTGTCATTGAATTCCCCAATATATGCGTCCATTTCACTCGCAATTTTATCTAAATCTTCATCTGTTGTTTTTTTGACTATAAAACTTATTCCTCTTTGGCCGTTTACATAGTTTTTAAGTGGAATTTCAGAGAAATCAAGCTTAACATCAGCTAGATCTTTTAATCTTACAACATCCCCATTAGGAAGGGCTACAATAACTATTTCTTTAATTTTTTCAGGATCAGTAGATCGGTTCATGGATCTAATGATTATTTCTTCGTTATCTGTTTTAACACTTCCGCCAGAAAGATCAATGTTACTCATTTTGATAACATTGCTTATGAAGTCAAAGGAAAGGCCGTATTTTAATAAATCATTTTCTCTTATGTCAATTGCAATTATTACTGGAGGATAGCCAATAACGTCAACTTGGCTAATTTCCTTAGAAGCTAATAAGTCTTGTTCAACTTTTTCCGCCATTTTTTTCAGCTCCCACAGATCATCGGGACCAGATAAAGAGTAGAATCCAACTACGTTACTTAATCCCCCCATTCCTCTAGATGTTTGAGCAAAAACTAAAGGCTTTTCAGCTCCAGCAGGAAATTGTGTAATTCCATCTACAGAGTTTTTCACATCCTGAAGCATTTTATCCACATCAATACCCTCTACACCTGTTATCGTTATATTAGAAATGTTTTCTGAAGATTTTGAAGTGATTTCTTTGACTCCTTGGATTCCATTTAGGGATTCTTCTATTCTTGTTGTTATTCCTTCTTCTATTTCTTTAGGTGATGCTCCAGGATATGCTACGTTAACATAAACTCTGTTTGGATTCATTTCAGGAAAAAATGATTTTGGCATCAAAAATAAACTCAGTATACCTGCTATAGCTGTAATAACTATTAGGGCATTTGCCCAGATAGGATATTTTATGAAGTAGGCTATAAGTCTATTCATTATTTTATTTATTGATAGGAATAACTTTTATACTGTCTTTCGCATTTATCAATGGTTGGGTGACAATCATTAAAGAATCTTGTAATCCAGTTATGAAATAGTAATTGTCATCGCTTGACCTTATGTTTATATCTAACTCGTGAATAGTACTATCCTCATGAACAGTATATATTTTATTCTTGCTAAAAACAGCTTTACGAGGGATTTTAACAACGGAGTCATTAGCGTCAAATTCTAATTTAGCTTGCACATACATTCCATAGTATAATTGATGTGAACCACTTGGTCTCACATATACAGGAACACTTTGGGTTTTAGGGTTTATAAATTCACCTTTTCTAATCACATTTCCTTCAAAATATTGATCATTTTCTGTAAGTGAAACGGATTTACCAATTTTAATATCGTCCATGTATTTAACCGGTACGGGGATTTCTATCTCTAATTGATCGTTTCTAATAATTTGAATGATTGGGGAGCCAGGATTTATAATTGCTCCTTCATCACTATAGGCTTCAACAATTGATCCACTAAAAGGAGCAATCTGTTGAAATTTTGATAACTTATATTCGTCACTTTTAATGTTTAAAAACTCGGCTAATATATTTCTTGAAATGATAAAGTTTTTTTCTCTGCTAGTAGCAAAACTTGGAAAACCCTTTAAGGGTTGATCCACGCTTATTGAGTTAAAGAAATCGTACCATTTATCGTATTGGTCAGAATAATCGGTGGCTAAATCAGGTAGGATTTGTGAAAGAAGGCTTAAAAAAGCACTTTTACGTGCAGCTAGAGCTAATTTGGCATCTGTGTCTTTAATTTTAAACAGTAATTCTCCTTTTTTAAAGGAAGTTCCTTTTTTAAGGGATATGGGACTTGTAAGTAATCCCTGAACTTCACTAGAAACATTTATAATAGTGCCAGGGTTAACTCTTCCAGATCCTTTAATGAAAACAGGAGACAATTCATTAATGACATATTTTACGGAAGCATATTTCTTAGAATTTACTTTATTAACTTCTTTTACTTGCGATTTTCTTATTTCTTCAGCATGGGATTCACCATAACTTACTCCGGATTGATAACTTACACTTCCAACAAAGAATACCAATCCTGTTATAAGAAGAATAATTACAAAAACTAAAATTTTACGAGCTTTCATTTTTCAAAATTCGCCTAAAGATAACTTTAATCTTAAATCTATGTGTTAACCTATGTTAAGAAAAATAACTCTTGTTTAATTCTGTTTTAGAATGACTTTTATTTTTCTTTTTAATGGATTAGTTTCCTTTTACGCCCCTATAAAGGTCACTGAAAACAACATCCATGTTTTTAAAATCGGGTTGTTTCCTAGTAGCACTTATTTGATTTTTATCATCAATAGTCAATTCGTAGAACCATAAGAAAGGGGCTATGTTTATATCCATTCCAAGTTGTCCAAATCTTAAATCCCAAAAAATTAAATTATTGCCTTTCTTTTCTATGAAGTACCATCCGTTAGAAATATTAATCAGTTGTTTAATTATTTTTTGATCCAAGAAAGGTTTTAATAGGTGATGATTTTTAGGAAATTCTTTAGAAAATTCAATTTCCTTTTTATCCAATAAAGAGTAATAGGCAGTTCTATACCCATTTTCAGTTTCTATTAGCGCTGACCATAAAATAGAATTAAATGGAGTTGGTTTTGTGTCTATTTCAGTATATTCTATTTTTTGATCGTTTAAAGATACTTTGAATTCATTGTGTGCAACCCACTTAAATAATAAAGTTAGAACGATGTAAGATGAACTTATAATTAATCCTAGTCTATTGAGCTTCCTTCTTTTAGGGTTTGTCTTTTTGTAAAACATTGCAACAACTAAAAAGCATAAAAATGGCAAGGTGTAAATAGGATCAATTACAAATATATTTTGATAAGCAACTCGATAATCAAATGGCCAAAATAATTGTGTTCCCCATGTTGTATGAGCATCTAATAAAGAATGAGTTATTGTTGTCCAAAAAAAGAACCACATCCAGTTTTTATAGTTTACATCCTGTTCTTTTTTGTGGATTTTTTTAGCAATATAACCAAGAATAGGAGTGATTAATATTGCAAATAAAATAGAATGAGAAAAACCACGATGCATTTCAGTTGCAGATATGTCATCCGTTAAAAAATTTAAAACAACATCTAAATCGGGGATAGTACCAGCTATGGCCCCCCATAGTATAGCTTTGTTCCCAATTTTTTTTCCAAGAACTAATTCACCTACAGATGAACCTAGTACAATTTGCGTAAGTGAATCCATTTAGTAATTACTTACCTTGATTTAATAGTACAGCTATTTATCCGTGTTTATTAATACAGGAGTTTTCCCATCTGTAATTATCAATTTTGCATTGGGAGAGGTGGAGATTTCTCTTAATACTTCTAAACTTCTCCATTCTATATTTCCTTCGCTTATTCCTTCTTTTATGATTTGTTGTGCGTCTCTTATTCCTTCGGCTTCCACTCGTTTTCTTTCGGCTTCTTTTCTTTCTCTTTGAAGGACAAAATCCATTTGTTGTGCTTGTTGCTCCGCTCTTAGTTTGGCTTCAATAGCTGAATATAAACCTGCTGGAAGTGTTATACTTTTAAGTAGAACAGCTTCAATGACAAATCCTCTATTTTCCAATAATTTTGTCATTTTAGTTTTAATTTCTTTTTCTATTTCAGACCTTTTTCCTGAGTGCATGTCTTTTGCGAAAAATTTTGCGCAAACGTCAGCAGATGCCGATCGAAAAGTGCTTAGGATTAATACTTTTTCAAAGTTTTTTCCAGCTTCATTTATTATATCAATTGCTTTTTCTTGCTTAACGTGATATAAAATAGAAATTTCAGCGCTAACATTTAATCCTTCCTTGGAGGGAAGGTTAAGTTTTACTTCTTTGTTTACAGTTCTTGTTGGTATTATAACCATCAAAGTCGTAAAAGGGTTAATAATTGCAAGTCCTGGATTAACAGGCTTACCTCTTAGTCTTCCTAAACATTGTCTTACGCCAACCTCGCCAGGTCTGACGATAGCACAAGAAGTAAATAAAATTGCGATTAATAGGGATAATACGATTGATTTTTTCATGTGAGTTATATTATATAACTAAATTAACTAAAATATCTTTCTCTTTGTGTTGACAATAAAAAAAAGCCCGCAATGCAGGCTTTTTTATTTTTTGCATAGGACTTTTACTCGTCTCCATTAATTAAAACGGGAGATTTTCCATCAGTAATAATTAATTTTGCATTTGGAGAAGTTGAGATTTCTTTTAAAACTTCTAAACTTCTCCATTTTATATTACCCTCAGTGATGCCTTCTTTTATGATTTTTTGAGCATCTCTTACTCCTTCAGCTTCTATCCTTTTTCTCTCTGCTTCTTTCTTTTCTCTTTGCAGAATGAAGTCCATTTGTTGGGCTTCTTGTTCTGCTCTAAGTTTAGCTTCAATTGCAGAATATAATCCTTGTGGAAGTGTTATGCTTTTTAAAAGAACTGCTTCAATTTCAAACCCTCTATCTTTTAATAAATCAGACATTTGAATTTTGATCTCTTTTTCTATTTCTGATCTTTTTCCTGAGTGCATATCTTTTGCATAAAACCTTGCACAAACGTCTGCCGCTGCTGAGCGAAAAGTGCTTAATATCAGAACATCTTCGTATCCTTTTCCAACATTATTAATTATATCTATGGCTTTATCTTCTTTTAAATGATAAAGAATAGAAATTCTAGCAGCTACGTTTAACCCTTCTTTAGAAGGTAAGTTAAGTTTCACCTCTTTGTTTACTGTTCTTGTAGGTAGTTTAATAATAGTTGTGGTAAAAGGATTGAATAATACAATTCCTTGATTTTTTGGATCTCCTTTCAGTTTTCCAAATCTTTGTTTAACACCTACTTGTCCAGGTCTAACAACTGAACATGAGGTTATAATAAAGGATAGTAATCCTATAAATAAAATTGATTTTTTCATGATAATTGGTATTAGTTTAATAAAATAGGTTCAGCATTACCTATGCCGAAAAGGATAATTTTATTAAACTAATTCTGGAGGGGGTGATTCAATTTCTAAATATTGAGGTTTCTCGATAAAAAAATGCTTAGAAAAACGTAAATCTATATAATTATGACTTGGTTCAACAAAGTCAAAAGTTAATGTTAAGGCATCTAATTCCTCAATCTCATTATCAATTACTTCATTTTCTGACTCGTATTCATAACAAATAGTAAAAGCCTCATTTGAACTTTGATTAATTAAAATGGGAATACATATTAATGAAACAGAAAATACAATCCCAAAACAGATAGTTAGTTGGGATTTGTTGAGAAATATTTTAATTAGGTTATTCATTTTGGTAATAACATAATAAATCTATGAACTTACTACTTTGTATTAAAATTTTTCATCATAATATATGTGTTAATATTAGTTAAAACAGATTGGTAATAGGGTAATTTATTAATTAAACTAACCCAAAGGATATAGAATTATTTCATTAAATTTAGTATCTCATTATTTTTAATGAGAATGTTTTATAATATCACATTATGTCCTCGAAAAGCTTTATTTATTCATTTATTTTCTTTCTTCTAATTTTTCATCAACAGGAAGGGTTTATAGCACAGAATAAAATAGAAGTTCAAAATTTAAATTCAATAAATAAACCATGGACTAGTGAGATTGCAAATGATTATAAAGGTAAATTTCACTTTGTAGTTGTTTCAGATAGAACGGGCTCTCATAGAGAAGGAGTATGGGAGGATGGAATTAATAAAATTAATTTAATGCAACCTGCATTTGTTGTTAGTGTTGGAGATTTAATTGAAGGTTACACAAGGAATAAAAAGGAGATTAATAAACAATGGAAAGAGTTTAATAGCTTTATTAATAAGCTAGAAGCTCCTTTTTTCTATGTGGCTGGAAATCATGACTATACAAATAAAACCATGGAAAATGAATGGTTAGAGAGGTATGGAGCTTCTTATTACTATTTCATATATAATAACGTGCTTTTTCTCTGCTTAAATTCAGAACACGGTCATACTGCTCTTAAAGATCCCGATATTGGCTCAGATCAAGTTGATTTTGTGAATAGAGTGTTGACAGAACATTCAGATGTTGCATGGACCATGGTCTTTATGCATCAGCCATTGTGGTTAAATGAAAGTGGATTAAATTGGCTTAAGGTTGAAAAATTACTTTCTTCCAGAAAGCATAGTGTTTTTACTGGGCACCATCATAATTACACATTATATGAAAGAAATAATAACGATTATTTTGTTTTAGCCACTTTAGGAGGAAGAAGTGACTTAAGAGGTAAAGAATACGGTGAGTTTGATCATTTACTATGGATAACTATGACTAATAAAGGACCTTATTTCTCTAATTTAATGTTAGATGGTATCTACGATAAAAACATAAGAAGAGACACAGTAAAGTAGCTGAAATGGGAATTTCTAAATGAAAAATATTAAGCTTATTTATTCATGATTTTAGTCTGTCTATTTATAGATTCTTGATGAACTGCCTTAAGTAGTTTATTCATGAATTCTTCACTTAACCCATTGTTTATCCCGTGCTGAATTCTTGAATTTAATAGTTCCTCCCATCTTGCAGATTGCAAAATTGTAACGCCATTTTCTTTTTTATGTGTTCCAATTTTTTCGGCTACATTCATTCTCCTTTTCAGTACGTCTAACAATTCGTTATCAAGATCATCAATTTGAATTCTTAGGTTTTTTAAGGAAGATTTAAACTCATTATTTTCAGTATCAGAACTTCTAATGATTAAGTTGCTAAGTATTTTATTTAATTCTATAGGAGTTACTTGTTGCGCATTATCGCTTAGGGCTTTTTCTGGATTAATATGAGTTTCAATCATTAATCCATCAAAATTCATGTCAATTGCTTTTTGAGAAACTTCATGAATTAAATCTCTGTTTCCAGAAATATGACTAGGGTCACAAATCATGGGTATTCCAGGTATTCTTCGCTTAAGTTCGATGGCTAATTGCCACTGTGGTAAGTTTCTGTATTTAGTATTGTTATATGCAAAAAATCCACGATGAATTGCGGCTAATTTTGTTAATCCTGCGTCATAAAATCTTTCAATGGCACCAACCCATAAGTTAACTTCAGGGTTTATTGGGTTTTTTACCATAATTGGTTTATTAGTTCCTTTTAAGGCATCTGCAATCTCTTGAATA
>Ga0066849_10000927_pt1 | contig 11975 bp, 13 predicted proteins | sample ETNtaG_9_FD_65492 | JGI IMG/M metagenome (GOLD analysis project Ga0066849, IMG submission 65492) | Marine microbial and viral communities from oxygen minimum zone, Eastern Pacific Ocean - ETNP201406SV69 | ecosystem: Environmental > Aquatic > Marine > Oceanic | place: Pacific Ocean: Eastern... | reverse complement strand
TTATTTGGAGAAAAATATGGTGAAGAGGTAAGAGTACTTTCTATGGGTGATGAAAATGGAAAGTATTTTTCTACAGAACTTTGTGGTGGTACTCATGTTAAAAATACTGGAGATATAGGTAAATTTAAGATTATTAATCAATCATCAATTGCAGCAGGAGTTAGAAGAGTTGAGGCGTTAAGAGATAAACAGCTTGAAAATTATTTAAAAAATAAAGAAAAATTATTGAATATTTCTTCTGATAAAAATGATGAAATTATTAAAGATTTAAGTCAGCAAATAATTAAGTTAGGAGGAAAGCCAACTTTGGAACAAACAGATCAAAAAACATTAATTAAAAATTTAACAAAACAATTAGAAACAATATCGGTTAATTCAATTTTACAAGACAAGTCTAAAAATATAATTAAGGATGAAGAGATTAATGGAATTAAATTAAGACTTCAGAAAGTTGATGGATTACCTCCAAAAGAATTAAGAAAACTTGTAGATAAAGGTAAAAAAGAATTAAGTGAAGGCATAGTGGTAGTATTTGCAAATAAAGATGAAAAAGTTGGAATAGCTGTTGGCGTAACCGATAAATTAACTGCTAAATTTGATGCAGTCCAATTTGTTAAAGTTGGTTCTGAAATTATTGGAGGAAAAGGAGGAGGAGGCAGAAAAGACTTTGCTCAAGCTGGAGGTCAAGATCAATCGAAAATCGAAGAAGCTTTTGTAAAGCTTAAGACTTTAATTTAATTTTTTATTAAGATTTCTATCAATTTCGTCTAAAAATTGATTAGTAGTTAAATATTTACTTGAAGGACCAATTAAGATAGCCAGATCTTTTGTCATTGAACCATTTTCAACACTTTCTATACAAACTTCTTCAAGTGTCTGTGCAAATTTAATTAGTTCTTTGTTACTATCTAATTTTCCTCTATGAGCCAATCCTCTAGTCCAAGCAAATATAGAAGCAATAGGATTTGTAGAAGTTTCTTTTCCTTGTTGATGCATTCTAAAGTGTCTTGTAACTGTTCCATGAGCAGCTTCAGCCTCCATCACTTTTCCATCAGGAGTTAATAGTGTACTGGTCATTAATCCTAAAGAACCATAGCCTTGTGCCATTGTATCAGACTGCACATCGCCATCATAATTTTTACAAGCCCAAATATATTTTCCACTCCATTTCATTGCACAAGCTACCATATCGTCAATTAACCTATGTTCGTATGTTAAATTATTTTTTGCAAATTCTTCTTTATATTCATTGTCAAAAATTTCTTGGAATATGTCCTTAAATCTACCATCATATTGTTTTAAGATTGTATTTTTTGTAGACATATAAACAGGCCATCTTTTAATTAGCCCATAACTAAAACAAGATCTTGCAAAGTCTTTAATTGACTTATCTAAGTTATACATTGAAAGGGCAACACCAGGACCAGTAAAATTGAATACTTCGTATTTAATTTCATCTTTACCATCTTCTGATGTCCATTTGATTTCCATTTTGCCTTTGCCGGGTACTTTAAAGTCAGTTGCTCTATATTGATCACCAAAAGCATGCCTTCCAATAATTACAGGATCTGTCCAAGAAGGAACAAGTTTTGGGATATTTTTGCAAATAATTGGTTCTCTAAAAACAGTACCACCAATAATATTTCTTATAGTTCCATTTGGAGATCTCCACATTTTCTTTAAATCAAATTCTTCAACTCTAGCCTCGTCAGCAGTGATTGTGGCACATTTAATTCCAACGCCAATTTTTTTAATCTCGTTAGCAGCATCAATTGTAATTTGATCGTTTGTGTTATCACGATTTTTCATACTTAAATCGTAGTATTCGATACCAAGATCAAGATAAGGAAGAATTAGTTTTTCCTTAATGAATACCCAAATAATTCGAGTCATTTCATCACCATCTAGCTCAACAACTGGGTTTTTTACCTTGATTTTACTCATTAAAATAAATTTATCTTATTAATTGAATTTGATTGGTTTATATACATATTAATCAAAAATTATCAAATAGAAGAATATGTTTAGCAAAATATTTCCAGCAATTCATAATGAAGGATATAAGTTTATAGTTATCTCTGCATTTATAACTATTGTTCTATTAATCTTTAATGGTTTTTTAGGATTAATTGGATTGTTACTATCTATTTGGGTTTATTATTTTTTTCGAGATCCAGAAAGAGTTATTATTGAAGACGAAAATTATTTAGTAAGTCCTGCAGATGGAGAAGTAGTTAAAGTTGAAGAAGTGGATGGACCAAAAGAAGTAGGTTTAGAAAATAAAAAATTTAAAAAAATCAGCATATTTATGAATGTTTTTGACTGTCATGTAAACAGAATTCCATGCTCAGGAATAATTGAAGAAATTTTATATAAGCCTGGTAAATTTTTAAATGCTACATTAGACAAAGCTAGTGAAGACAATGAAAGAAATTATTATAAGATTAAAGATGGGCAAGGAAATGAAATTGTTGTTGTTCAAATTGCAGGCTTGATTGCAAGAAGAATTGTTTGTGAAACAAATATAAATCAAGAACTTAATCAAGGTGATAGAATTGGCATGATTAGATTTGGCAGTCGTGTAGATGTATATTATGAGAATTATGAACCACTTGTTAAAGTTGGTCAAAAAACAATTTCAGGTGAAACTTTATTGGCCATAAAAAAATGATGGAACAACCAAAGAATAACTTAAAAATAGTAGCAGAAAAAAAAAATGCTAGAGTAATTTTGCCTAACATGTTGACTTTGATAGGAGTTTGTATTGGTTTAACTTCAATTAGATTTGCTTTAGATGGTAGATTTGAATTTGCAATTATCGCAATTATTATTGCTGCATTGATTGATGGTTTAGACGGAAGAATTGCAAGACTGATTAAAGGAACATCTAAAGTTGGTAAAGAATTAGATTCTCTCACAGATATGATAAGTTTTGGAGTAGCTCCAGCATTTATTATGTATTTTTGGAAACTAAACACCCTAGAAAGATTTGGATGGTTATTATGTTTAGTATATGTAATTTGTGTAGCATTAAGATTAGCAAGATTTAATATAAATTCTAAACAAGAATCTTCTTGGAAAGATAATTTTTTTGAAGGAGTGCCATCACCAGCAGGCGGAATATTAGTTCTAACACCATTAATTATTAGTTTAAGTGGATTTGACTATGTAAAATTAAATTACGATATGATTGTTCCAATATTTTTTGTTTTAACATCTTTTTTATTGATTAGTAAATTTCCAAGTTATTCTTTTAAAAAAATCGTTATACCAAGAAGGACTACAATATTTTTGTTATTTGCTATTGTTTTATTTTTTGGACTTTTGCTGATTTATACATTTAATGTGATCGCAATTAGCAGTGTTATTTATTTATTTTTATTACCTATAAGTTTTTTACATTATAAAAAATTAAAAAAACTTAATAAAAATGAAAAAAATCAAGACGATGATGATCTTGAAGATGAGCTTTAATGAAAAGAAATGTAATAGTTTCGTTAGCTGACGCTAACTATTTTTCTTTATTAGAAGAGTTAATTGATTCAATTAAAAGATATAAAGAAAGCGAGAATGTTGCAATTTGTATTTTAGATGCAGGATTAACAAATGATCAAAAAGAAATACTATTAAAAAAAGTAGATGAAATTAAATCTGCTGAATGGGACATTGAAGTTCCGGGATATAAAGTTAAAGGAAAGGAGTGGCTAAAAAGCCAAGTATCGAGAGCTTTTTTGCCAAAGTACTTTCCTAATTATGAAAAATATTTATGGATTGATTGTGATGCATGGGTAAACGATTGGAACTGTATAGAATTATATTTTAAAGCTTGTGATGATGGAAAACTGGGAATTACACAAACAATTGGACCTGGGTATAAAATAACATCTAAAGTTAATTGGTTAATTGGAAAGTTAGCGGTAATTAAATCTCAAAATTTCAAACATGCTGTGAAATCAAAAATTGGATATAATAAAGCAAGAAAGCTGGCTTTTGCTCCGCATATTAATATTGGAGTTTTTTCTTTAGAAAAAAATTCTAAAGGATGGAGTTCATGGCAAAATAATTTATCAAAGACATTAAAAGCTGGAAATATTTTTGGATCTGAGGGACTGGCTATTAACATGTCTGTATATATCGATGATTTAGAGACTGAATTTTTACCATTGAATTGTAATTGGATTACTAGCAATTTACTTCCAAAATATGATGAAATAAAACAAACATTTGTTGAACCATTTTTACCTAATTATAAAATAGGAATAATGCACCTAGCTGCGGGAATTTGGAAAGATGGTAAAGATATGAGAATTGATAAAAATATACAAATTAATATTGAAACTTTAAATAATAAAAAAATTCTTAAGAGCCTAAGATATAATAATTAATTGAAAAAAAACAAAATTTCCAAAAACTGGGTAAACAAACAAAGACGAGATACTTATGTTCGTCAATCAAAAATTGACGGATATAGAGCAAGATCAGCATATAAGTTAATGGAGATAAATGAAAAGTTTAAAATTTTTAAAGGTGGAATATCTGTTATAGATATTGGAGCTGCTCCTGGAAGTTGGTCACAGTATGTAGCTAAGACTGTAAAAAGTGGAAGATTAATTTCAATTGATTTAAAACCAATGGAACCCATAGACAACAACATTCAAATTCAAGGAGATTTTATGGAGTTAACTATTCAAAATGAAATCAAGAAATATATTGGCAATAAAGCAGATGTTGTTATGTCTGATATGGCCGTAAATACTACAGGAATTAAGAATATTGATTCAATTCAAACAGGTGAATTATGTAAAGAAGCAATGATTTTTAGCAAAGACATGTTAGCAAAGAATGGTTTTTTTATTTCTAAAATTTTTATGGGAGGAACGTTTAATGAAATAGTTGCAGAAGGAAAAAGAATTTTTAAAGAAGTTAAAGTTTTTAAACCAAAATCTAGTAGGAAAGATTCCAAAGAGAGTTTTATAATTTGTACAAAGCTTAGATAGAGACTTTAAATTTCAAAGGAATCATATATAAAAGATTATGGTTCCTATTAAAGAAGCACTGACGTTATAAAATGATAGCAAATATTAATGAATAAAATATTAAAATTAGTAATTTCAATTTTTTTAGTGTTTCTCACTACCAATATTGCTTTAAGCAAAGAAAATTTTTTTAATAAGGCTTTAAAAATGTTTAAAAGTGAAAAATATGAAGAAGCTCGTTTCTTATTAGAAAGAAATATAGTTTATAATCCAAAGGATGCGGACTCATATTTGTATTTAGCTAAAATATATAATCACGAAGAAAATCAGAGAAAAGAAGAATATAATTTAGAAACTACGTTATTGATTGAACCTGATAATGAAGAAGCTTTGTTAATGATGATGAAAATAGCATTAAAAAAATCCAATTATTCTAAGGTCAAAGAACTTTCCAATACATTTGTAAAAGTTTGTGAGAAGTTGTGTGATGAAAACAATCAAATATTAGACTCTTTAAAAAATATAGAACCAAAAAAATGAGTCTTGATCAAAATCTAAGTAAAATCTTAATCATAGATTTTGGTTCACAGTTTACTCAATTAATAGCTAGAAGAATAAGAGAACTAGGTATTTTTTCAGAGATAATAAGCCACAAAAAAATCAAAATAAAAGACATAGACGAAACAATAAAAGGAATAATTTTATCTGGTGGACCTTTAAATGTTTACCAATTAAACAAATATTCTTTTGATAAAAAAATATTAAATCGAGATATTCCAATACTAGGAATTTGTTTTGGACATCAAATATTATCAAAATTAAATGGAGGCAAAGTTAAACAATCAAAACATCGAGAGTTTGGACTAGCAAATATTTATAAAAAAAAAGATAGTCTTTTAACAAATAATTTCTTTACTAAACAAAAGTTTAAAAAAGTTTGGATGAGTCATGCTGATCATGTATCTAAGCTTCCATTGGATTTTAAAGTAATTGCATCAAGCAATAATTCAAAATTTGCAATTGTTGAAAATAAAATAAAAAAATTTTATGGAGTTCAATTCCACCCAGAGGTAACACATACAGAAAATGGAAAAAAAATAATTAGTAATTTTATTTTTTTAATTTGCAAAATTAAAAGAAACTGGTCTTCTAAGGATCAAAGAATTAAACTTATAAAAGATATAAAAAACCAGGTAGGCAAAGACAAAGTTATTTGCGCTTTGTCAGGAGGAGTTGATAGTAGCGTAGTTGCACAACTACTTAATAAAGCAATAGGAAAAAAATTATATTGTATTTTTGTTAATACTGGTCTCTTAAGAAAAAACGAAGAAATTCAAGTTGTCAAAACTTTTAAAAAAAAATTAAGGATGAATTTAATTTACGTTAATGCAGAGAAAGAGTTTTTAAAAAAACTCACAAATATTTCTGATCCAGAAAAAAAGAGAAAAATTATTGGCAATCTTTTTATAAAAATATTTGAAAATTATTCTAAAAAAATAAAAAATGTAAAATATTTAGCTCAAGGAACGCTTTACCCTGATTTAATTGAAAGCAAATCTGTTACAGGTAGTCAAACTTCTAAAATTAAATCTCATCATAATGTTGGTGGGTTACCAAAAAAAATGAAATTAAAACTTGTAGAACCATTAAAATTTTTATTTAAAGATGAAGTTAGAAAATTAGGTTTGGAATTGAATTTAAGTAAAGATATTATTTCAAGACATCCATTTCCTGGACCTGGATTGGCAATACGAATACCCGGTATAATTACAAACGAAAAAATAAAAATTTTAAAGGAAGCAGATTATTATTTTATTCAAGCTTTAAAAGATTATGGTCTTTACGATAAAATATGGCAAGCATATGCCGCTCTATTACCGGTTAAAACTGTTGGTGTAATGGGAGATAACCGTACATATGAATATATTTGCTTATTAAGAGCGATTACTTCTGAAGATGGTATGACCGCAGATTTTTTTGAATTTAAAAAATCTTTTATGCAAATTATTTCAAATAAAATCGTAAATAGTATAAGAGGTATTAATAGAGTGGTATATGATGTTACCTCGAAACCACCTAGTACTATTGAATTAGAATAGATTTATAACTATAAATTAATTTTATAAAGTATTTAAACATAATGATTAGAATTAAAAAATCTTGATTGAAGAATTAATTATTTTAACTCAAATTATCTTTATCGATATTATCTTAGCTGCAGATAATGCTATAATAATTGGTTTAATAGCTGCTAATTTTGTTCCTAAAAATAGAAAACAAATAATTCTGTGGGGTGTTGCAGGAGCTTTAATCTTTAAAGTTATTTTTGCAGTTTTTGCTACTTATTTGTTTGAGTTTTATTTTATTAAAATTTTAGGAGGCCTTCTTTTAATTTGGATAGTTAACGATCTAAGAAAAGATTTGTTAGAAATAAAAAAAATAAAATCTCCAACGAAAAAATCTAAAGAACCTTCCTACATTCAAAGCATTTATAAAGTATTGTTAGCAGATATCACAATTAGCTTTGACAATGTAATTGGTGTTGTTGGTGCAGCAAAAGGCTATTTTGGATTTATGATTTTTGGTTTAGTTTTATCAGTAGTTTTAACAGGAGCTCTCGCCACATATCTTGCGAACTATATTCAAAAACATCTTTGGATAGCTTATTTAGGATTAATTTTTATATTAATAGTTGGTCTACAATTAATTATAGGTGGGTTAGTTGATTTAGAAATACTTGAAATTAATGAAAAATTTATTAAATATTTTTAATTAGTAAGAATGTTTTTTTAAAGGAAACTTTTTTTTTCTTACATCTTTTGAATAATTATATACTGCTTTAGTAATTTGTTTTCTTATATTTGTATATTTTTTAACAAATCTAAAGTTTATTGGATTAAGTCCTATTAAATCATCTATAACTAAAATTTGTCCATCACAATTATTTGAAGCACCTATTCCTATTGTTGGAATTTTAATTTTTTTTGTCACAATTTTTGCTAAAGAAGTTTCAATACATTCTAATACAATTGAAAAAACTCCAGCAGTTTCAAGAAGTTTTGCATCGTTTAAAATTTTATTTTTTTCTGAAATTTTTTTACCCTTAAATTTGAAGGTTTTTTCTGACTGAGGAAGCAAGCCTAAATGACCCATTACTGGAATTTTATTTTTGACTAAATTTTTAACAATTTTAAATATTTTTTTTCCTCCTTCTAATTTAACGGCATCACATTTAGTTTTTAAAATAATTTTTTTAGCATTTTTTAAAGCTTCATTTGGATTTCTATAAGTGTTATGAGGCATATCAACGACCATTAAACTTTTTTTAATTCCCATTCTTACACTTTTAGCGTGTTCTATCATAGTATCTAAACTTACTTCTCTAGTGGATTTGTAATTATATAAAACTGATCCAAGTGAGTCTCCTACTAGAACTATATCGCAGAAGTTATCTAAAATTGTTGCAATATTTTTTGAATAAGCTGTTAAACTTACAATTTTATATTTATTTTTTTTTTTAATTAAATTTAAAATTTTTTTTTTCATATTTTTTTAATATTAAATAAATTTTTTCATTAAATTTAAAGGTTTTAATTTAAGTCCATTATCTATCAAATTATCTTTAATTGATTTTGCTGTAGCTAATGAACTTTCATTATCACCATGTATGCAGACAGAGTCTATTTCACAAGGTATTTGCTTTCCACTGTGACAATTAAGTGACTGATTTTTAACCATAATTAACACATGTTTTTTAGCCAATTCAGGATCAGTTATTAATGCATGAGATTTTTTTCTAGAAACTAGATTTCCATCATCCTCGTAATTTCTATCTGCGAAGATTTCACATGCAATCTTCATATTAAATTTCTTAGCAGCTTTTTCCATTTTTGATCCTGTAGGGACTAGATAAATTAAATCCTTACTTATTTCATTTATTGCTTTAGCTAAAATAGTTGCTAGCTCAATATCTTCACAAGCCATATTATTAAGTGCACCATGTGGCTTGATATGAGTTACGTTTCTTCCATACTGAACTGAAATTTTTTGCAAAATATCATATTGATCAAAAATTAATTTTTTAATCTCTGAAGATGGTAAATTCATTTTCTCTCTTCCAAAATTGTCAGGATCTTTAAATGACGGGTGTGCTCCAATACTTACACCATTTTTTTTTGAAATCTGCACAACTTGATGCATTGTTTCTACATCCCCGGCATGAAATCCACATGCAACGTTAGCTGAATTTACTATTTCAAGTAAATCTGGATCATGCTTATTCGAATGATGTTTCGATTTTTCACCCAAATCACAATTTATATTAATTTCCATAGCCTTAAATGATGAAGTATAACATGGCATGATAAAAAATATATCAAATCTTGGTGATGCAGCATTGTACTGTGATTTTGGTATAGAAGTTAATAAAGAGGTTAATTCTGAAGTAATAAAATACTTTAAGGCTATTAAAGAAAAAAATATTGAAGGAATAAATAATCTAACACCATCGTATAACAAGTTGATAGTTTCTTATGATTTGCGAACAACAAATTTTAAAGAAATTAAAGATAAAATTCAAAATCTTGATATTAAGAATACCAAAAAGACAAATAATAAAAAGTTAGAAATCCCAGTTTGTTGTGATACTTCTTTTTCTAAAGATATTGAAAGATTAGAAAATAAATTAAATTTAAGTAGAGAAAAAATTTTAGGAAATTTTTTTGATAAAGAATATTTCTGCTATATGACAGGCTTTATTGCGGGCATGCCTTTCTTAGGTGATTTAGATAAAAATATGAGAGCTCAACGTTTAGAAACTCCAAGAGTAAAAGTACCAAAAGGCTCAGTAGGACTAACAGAACAATTTGCAAATATTTATTCTTTTGAAAGCCCAGGTGGCTGGAATATTATTGGTAATACCCCTTTAGATATATTTGATGCTTCAAAAGAAAAAGAACCAAATTTTATTAATCCAGGAGATATGGTTATCTTTAAGCAAATATCATTAGAAGAATATAATAATTACAATGAGTAAGAATTATTTTGAAATAATAAGAGCAGGAATTAATACAACCTTTCAAGATAAAGGGAGAAATAATTTATATCACATAGGTGTTCCTTTTAGTGGAGCTATGGATAATAGAAATTACTTGTTAGCCAACAAATTAGTTGGCAATAAATTAGATTTACCTGTCATAGAGTTTGCATATCAAGGCCCTTTATTAAAATATAATGGTGATAAAATTAATATCGCAATTACAGGAGATGTTATTTTTGAGCTAAGGAAAAAAGATAATAAAATTAAGGGAAATTGTTATGAAAGCTATCAATTAGAAAACGGAGATGAGATTGACATTATGTCAACAAACAAATCTGTTTATGGTTATTTAGCTATTAGTGGTGAGTTTAATGTAAAATTGCAATGGGGAAGCTGTTCAACAAATACAAAAGCTAATATTGGTTCTAATGATGGTAAAAAATTAGATAACGGTCAAAAAATAAATATTTCTAAAATAAATTTAAGCCAAGAAAAAAAGAAAACTAATTATTTTAATTCGAAAGTAGAAAATATAAGAGTAATTAAAGGAACCAATTTTAACTATTTTTCTAAAGAAGGAAAAAAAAATATTTTTGAAAAGGAATTTACTGTTTCAAAATTATCTGACAGAATGGGTATGAGATTAGAAGGACCTAAGATAGAAAATATTATTAATACTAATATTAAATCAGAAGGTTTGTTGAAAGGAGTAATTCAAGTTCCAGCAGATGGCAATCCGATTATTATGCTTTCAGATCATGGCACAATAGGAGGATATCCAAAAATTGGTGTTGTAGTAAGTGCTGATTATGACAGGTTAGTACAAATATCTCCTGGCTCAAAAATAAAATTTAAAGAAATTGAATTATCTGATGCAGAAACTTTATTTAAGCTGTATGAGATGGAAACTCAAAATTTAATTTCGCAAATATAATGAACATAATTCAAAAATTGCCAGGTCCATTTTTGGTATTTTTAGGCGCATTTTTTTTAAGTTTTGGTGGATTAATAGTTAAGTCTTTTGAAGGAGCTACACTTTGGCAAATATTATTTTGGAGACAATTATTTTTTGTTGTTTTAGTTAGTATTTTTTTATTATTAACTTACAAAAAAAAAGTATTTATTGCATTATATGAATCTGGATTACCGGGTTTATTTGGAGGTATAATACTTGGATTTGGTTTTAGCGCGTATGTTTTTGCTATGTACAAAACAACAGTCGCTAACACTAATTTTATTATTCAAACTCAAGCAATTTTTTTAGCAATTTTTGGTTATTTGTTTTTAAAAGAAAAGATATCCAAATTAACATTACTTTCTATAATTCTTGCAATTACAGGAATAATATTAATGGTAGGTAATTCTTTATCACCAGGTCAATTATCTGGAAATCTTGTTGCTTTTATAATGCCAATCTCGTTTGCAGTTTTAATAATAATAGTAAGAAAATATCCAAATGTTGATATGGTACCATTGCAACTTTTTGCTGGAGTAGTAGCTATGTTAATAGGTTACTTTGTTTCTGCAAAAATAAATATATCTACACATGATATTTTGTTAGCTTTTATTGCCGGTTTCTTTCAAGTTGGACTTGGTTTTGTCTTTATAACTATAGGAGCAAAAAAAACATTATCATCAGTGGTAGGAATTTTAATGATGACTGAAGCTGTCTTTGGTCCTTTATGGGCTTGGATGTTTTTAGAAGAAACTCCACAATTTATTGCATTAATAGGTGGTTCAATCATAATTATTGCAGTTTTAATTCAAATTTTCTCTTTGTTTGAAAAAACAAAAAAAACCTAAAATAATTTAATTATATATGATATAAGTTTCGTACGGGAGAGACTACATAAGTGTAGCGCCGAAGGAGCAACCACCCCGGAAACTCTCAGGCAAAAGGACCGTACATATTAACTCTGGAAAGAGAATTATTCTCGCCGAAGGAGCAAATCTCTCAGGCA
>Ga0066849_10000915_pt1 | contig 12025 bp, 7 predicted proteins | sample ETNtaG_9_FD_65492 | JGI IMG/M metagenome (GOLD analysis project Ga0066849, IMG submission 65492) | Marine microbial and viral communities from oxygen minimum zone, Eastern Pacific Ocean - ETNP201406SV69 | ecosystem: Environmental > Aquatic > Marine > Oceanic | place: Pacific Ocean: Eastern... | reverse complement strand
TTTTGTTGTTATAACGTCATTAACTTTTGAGTTCCTATTTTCACCACCTATCAATGTAACCACCCTACTCACAGCCGGAGTAACCTCAAACTCTTCTTCGTCTATAAGGAATCCTTGTAGTTGGAATTGATAGTTCTGTTGGTAGTATCTTCTTTCTTCCGTATCTACAACACTCTCGTCACCAACCGAACTTAATATCATTGGTATGTAGTGTCCTTTAACAAATGTGTAGGCTTGTCTAGATGTGAACTTCTGTAATACTATCTTATTAAATTGGTTCAACTCTCTCATTCTATTACAAACAATTTTAACATCATATATAACATCAACTGGTACAGGTTGTGGTATCTTGTAAACATCGTACCCCTTTCTATTGCCGTCCCATGTTGGTACTTTGGCGTAATGGAATTGTTTTCGGTCTGGAATTGTATATTGTAATGCTGGGTTACTTCCAGGTTGTACGTCTGGTTTTCTAACCACAACAACGAATGGTAGTGAAACATTTCTATCTTTATCTGAGAAAGACCATGTTTTGGAAAACTCACCCCACCTTTGTAGTGTTAGTATTCTGTCTATAACAGGAATCTTTTTTCCAGATACTGATGTCCTTAAATCCTTTTGTACAAAATCTAACATACCTCTGTCAAGGTCTGCATGTAATACTGACTTAGGTAACATAGTTCCGTGTTCAGATATTAGGTCTGAAATCTCCTCCCTTCTGTTTGGTGTTACTATTCCATTATATCCATAAGGGTAGTGACCCTGAACTTGTGAGGGTGTTATATTAATATTCTTTTTATTCTTCTTTGGTAATGCCATTATATTCCTTTAAATTCGTTTTCGTTAACAAATGAACATAATATGGTTCTATAGAAAGCTTTGTATCCACCCATACTATGTTTCATATCTGAAGTTACCCTACCATCATTTGTAACAACATAGTACCTAATTGTTGTTTCGTTTTCAGGATAACCTATATAGTCACCATAAGATATGTCAACACCAAGCTCCTCAAGATGTTTTATATAAACATTTATTGTCATATTCCCAGGCTCCATCTGGTTAACTAATCCGGAAGCATAACTTTTATTCTGTGGGTCAGCAATTTCAACCTGAGCGTTAAATTCAACCGGTGGATGATACCTGATTTCTTCTACTCCTGATTCACCATAAACATCATCAACATCCGATAGCTTTTTATCAACACGGAACAATACCATTGTAAAATGCATATCACCATGTAACCACTCCATTCCAATATCTTGCTCCAAAGAAAAATCCTCGGAACCAAAGAATTTGGATATTCGTGTAATTGGTATCTTTTTTGCCATATTATATAAGTTACTTTATTATAAATACAATTTGACTACGGTTTATACGTTTCGTATATTTTATAAGTATGGATATAAAATTACCCGAAATTGTAGCTAAGGACAAACTTATGTCCTATTCTGGTGCCAACAACCACATATTGGAATTAAAAGACCGTATGATGAATGGTAAGGTTAAGATGTTAACCAAATCACAAGCGTCATATATTATAGATAATTACGAGTCTGTACCAAAGGTTGTTAGGAGATGGGTTGATATTGATGAGTACTTATCGACAGAACTTATGGCTACAAAATTTCTTTCAAAAGCACCTTCGAAAATATGGGTTGAGAAACTACTAGTTTCAAAAGAAAAATCATATCATATATGGGGCAAGATATTAGATACAAGTAATCTTAACTCTTTCTGGGTACCTAGAAGCCAATTAATACCAGAAGATAAAAAAGATGTTATTGTGGATTTCACGTCTTTTGAACAAAGACCCCCATTCGAGCACCAGAAAATAGCTGTAACAAAACTTGTATCAAATAAAAAATATATTTTAGCTGATGATATGGGTCTTGGTAAGACTGGTTCCGCTGTTATGGCTACAATAGCTTGTAAAGCAAAAAAAATATTAATCATATGTCCCGCTTCACTTAAACTTAACTGGAAACGTGAAATAGAGTTTTATTCTGACGAACCTGTTGGTATCGTTGATGGTAAGAAGTGGCAGGACGGAAAATATGTTATAATAAATTATGACATACTTAAAAACTTTCATAAAATACCAAAGGGGAGAGAAGACCATAGTCTTATATTAAAAGAGGATTTTGACCTTGTGATTATAGATGAAGCTCATTATGTATCTAATGGAAAAGCTAAAAGAACAAAATTAGTTAATCACCTAACTACAAAAATTGACAGGTTATGGTTACTGTCTGGTACCCCTATGACTTCAAGACCAATGAACTATTATAACCTTTTAAAACTTGTTGGTTCACGTGTTGCTGAAAATTGGATTCATTTTGTTAGAAGGTATTGTGATGGAAAACAAATATTTCGTGGATATAGGAAAATATGGTTAACTTATGGCGCTACTAACCTAGATGAATTAAGAGATAAAACTCAGGATAAAGTTCTTAGGAGGTTAAAAGAGGATGTTCTTGACCTTCCGGATAAGATTATAACACCAATCCAAATGAATCTAACATCAAGAGAATATAAACGTGAAATGGGCGAATACCAAGATTGGAAACGTGAAAACAAAACAAAAGGGCTATCAATACAATTAGCTAAACTTATGACGGTTAGACAAATAATATCTATGGAAAAAGTTAAGGAAACAGAACAACTTATAGAACAAGCTATAAACCAAGACAAAAAAGTTATTGTGTTTACTAACTTTACCGAACCACTGCTAGCTATACACGAAAAATATAAAAATAATTCAGTTATACTTAACGGTACAATGAAAAAAGAAGATAGACAAAAATCTGTAGATAGATTTCAAACTGATGATAATATAAAAGTTTTTATAGGTAATATTAAAGCTGCTGGTGTAGGTATAACGTTAACAGCGGCTGAGGTTGTTATATTTAATGACCTATCTTTTGTACCATCAGATATGTCTCAAGCGGAAGACAGAGCTTTCCGTATAGGTCAAAAAAAATCTGTGTCATGTATATACCCAATTTATGAGAATACAATAGAAAGAAAGATATTCAATATTGTGAATAATAAAAAGTCGGTTATAGATACAGTTATGGGTGATAATATAAAAGAAGAAGATATTATGTCCCAAATATTAGATTCCTTGTAAAAAGGTAATTTACCGTATATTTATAATAAAAACATTTATTATGCCTAAAAAAGAAATTCTAAAAAAGAACTTAAAAGCTTTAACTGAGTCAAAAACACAACAGTTAAGAAAAATAAACACGCTATCAAGACAAATAATGAATTTAAAAACAGAGTTAGTTACCGACCCATCTAACCCGTTAAAAAATAATGACTTAAAATATTTAACTGATACTGTTGGTAAATTACTTAAGACTTTCGACGGAATTGATGATGAAAGGATTGATGATGAGTCTGTTCAGGATGATGAGAATGTTGTAGCTGATAATGAGGGGTCCGAAGCTCACGGTAAAATGCCTGAAGAAGTTATGGGTGAAAATGTGGTTTCTATTTCAGAAGAAACATTAAGAAGTGTTGTTAAAAGGGTAATCCAAGAAAGAAAAAAATAACAAAATACCATATATAGTGTGAAAGGTCCTTAAGGGACCTTTTTTTATTGTATAACTCCAAGTATTTATATAGAAAGGATTAAACTATGCCATCAATAAGTTCAGCGAAAAGACTAAAATTATTTACACAAGTCAAACATCTACTGGGAGCACCTATTAGAGGTGTCGAACTTGAGGACGAGATGTTAGATACAGCTATAGAGATTTCTATATCAGATTACGGACAATATGTCCAAGATTGGTTAATAGAGAATCAATGGTCGTCACTATATGGTCAAGACATGAGTGTCATTTCTTTAACTAACGCTTTCCTAACAAGAGACCTTGATTTTGAGACGTCATTTACTTACGCCTATTCAAAAATTGTAGGATTACAAGCTGGTGGACCTTACCAATTAAAACAAGATTTTATTACATTATCAGCAAATACACAAATTTATGAAATACCAGCGGGTAGAGAATTAAATGAATTGTTGTGGTATACAAGAGCTGAACTTAATGAATCATTTATAGACCCTTTCCTAGGACCTTTTGGTGGTATGGGTGGAAACATGGGTATGGGAGGAGCTCAAATGGGTATACAAGGTTCTTACTTCTTAATGCCAGCATTCGATATATTATTAAGAATGCAAGATAGGAATTTAAAAAACAGAATGATTGGTGGTGATATGACTTATCGTGTTACCGCTGGTCCTGGAGGAAGACACGGTCCAAAATATGTACATCTTTATAATGTACCTGGTGGTAGATTTGATTTTGGTAATCTTAAGGTGAACTCAGAAAGGGTTTATTATTGGTATTATGATTCTGGTCCAGATACTTTGGATGATTGTTTGGCTGATAATTCGGATATAATTCTATTACCTAGTGATGTTGACTTGGACGAACTTAATTTTGGGGATTTAAATACACCGGCTCAATCGTGGGTTAGAAAATACTTCTTTGCTAAAGCTAAGGAAATGTTGGGTAGGGTTAGAGGTAAGTTTGGTGGTAATGTTAAAACTCCGGGTTCAGAAATAACAATGGAGTTTGATAGTTTATTGGCTGAGTCGAAAGACGAGGTAGCTAAACTTGTTGAGGAATTAACTTTGCGTCTTGAGCGTTTAAGGAATGATAAAATGTTAGAACGAAAAGCTCTTGAAGCTGAAAACTTAAATAAGTCGTTGAATTATCGACCTATGAACCCTGGTTCAATATTTACAATATAATATGGGATTTTTCACAAAAGTAGATTATAGTAGACAATTACGTCAACACTTAGATACATCAGTAACTTTTTCTGGTTCTTCTGAGTTTGAACAGATGTTGTCTGTTGGTTCTGGTGTAACAATAGGTGTTCGTGGTTCATACGAGGCACCAAGTGGTTATGGTGACTTTCATGGAGGTTCTAGTTCTACAGGATTTCTTGATGTGGGTGGTTACATATACTCTGATGGTCCTTTTACATCTTACAGGCCATTCTGGTCTGGTAGTTGTGCACCATGTTCATCATGTTCAACAGGACATACATTTATGGTTGGTGCGTATTCAGCAACATCTGGTACTTGTAATGCCGCTATAACATCATTCTCCGGTGTTAGTGCTAATACAATTGTACTTTCTTTAGGGCAAGCACCAATAAATCCATTATCATTTAATTTAGCGATTTCAGGTTTCAGTGCTAGCACACTACAAATTAATCGTGATGATTTATTAGATGCTACTGGTAGTTATTCTGACTTATCTATAGACACAAGTGGTAACGTTGTTATGGGCGGTAGTTCATCCGCTAGATATAAAACAAATCTTAATATAATAGAAAAAGGTCACTATATAGACCTTCTTAAGTTAAACACATACACATTTAACTATAAAGCTAACGGTATAAGTAGATATGGTTTAATAGCTGAGGAGGTTGATAGGATAGGTATTAATGAATTGGTTATGTATGATAACGATGGTAATCCAGACAACATACATTATAAACTATTGTCGGTATCATTACTTAGTTTATTACAGTACATATATAAAGATGGTATTAGTATAGAAAATTCTTTTGTTGAACGTGATAGTATAACAAAAGTTGTTAGTGGTGGTGAGTATACAACGAATGGTGAATACCTTATTGTGTCTAAAGAACACACTACAATAACACTTAATTCAAAATCCGATACTAAAATAAAAATAAAATCACTTTCCGGTGTAGATATAGTTCCTGACAACGGGCTTATCGATGGTAAGTGGGAGAACATAAGTTTAGATGGTGATAGTTCTGTTGAACTTGTGTTTGTTGACGAGTTGGGATATTGGGTTATAGTATCATCCGACGGACTCAAAAATTCCTAATTCTTCCATAAAAGAGTTTTCACTTAATCCTATACTATTCCAGAACATTTGTTCTTCTGGTGATAAAGTTAATATCTCATCTAATTTATCTTGGTCGGCTTCTTTCCTTGGTATTCCATTTATTAGTTCACATTGTGTCTTTGTAAAAAATTCCCTATCCTCAGGTTTTGTTTTTAATAATGAGTCTCTAACTTCTGGTTTGAAACACACTAATAAAGGCTCAACCCTCTTATTGTATATTGAGACGTATCTAGCTACATTATATTCACCTAACTTATCTTCTGTAAGTTCATTCTCATCAACAAGATAACAATTAAGTACTATTTTATCTGGTTCACCTTTCTTTTTTTTCTTTTGTACGTCACCGTGTGATTTGGCTTTACCATTATTAACGTAATGAATTGTATCACCTAAAGATACTGATAAATTATTCTCAATAGCTAATTCCATATGAGCTTGTCTAGCCATTAATGAACCAGATTTTGTTCTTTGTTTACACCTTGTTTTATAAGCTTTTAAACTTTGTTTAACTCTAGCTTTATTAGCAATCTTTATTAACGGAATCTTCATATCATAAATTTCCTGTAAATAATCATAATAATATTCCACAAACTCATCTCCTTTACCCTCCAATAATAATCTAAGGCCAACATCAATAAATGTCTCCATATACCCCTGAATCTTTTTTGATTTAATTGAGTTTCCTGTTAATTTAACCTTTCCAGTATCGGTTAGTAAAGCGTAATTCTTTCTAGCGACATTTATACATGACGGCCATTGTCCATCAGTGTCTAGTCCCATCTCACCCCTCATAAATAAATCATTGTATTCGGCAACATCAGCTTCACTACCCTTATATACCATATCCTTAGTTACCAACTCATTATTACCAAGACCAACATACTCTCTAACATCAATATCTTTAGGACATGAAAAGTTTACACCGTCAGTGTCCATCACAAGTGGGTCATAACCCTTGGACATAAAGTACCTTACAAGTTGTCTAAGATATTGTCTTCCAGTACAAGTAATTTTTTCACCCATGTCCATATCACCCCAAGGAAATACATGTGGTGCTGATAATGAACCAAACATTGAATTAATAAAAATCTTAATTGGTAATTGCTTTCGCCCAAAGGATTCTGACTTCTTTTTGTCCATCTGGTACCATTGTGAAGCTAATTTTTTATATTTTATACGAGTATCTCTAAAATACTTTAACATAGATTCCATTGTATGTGTCACATCACAATCTGGGAAAACATTATGCACTAATTGTATTGATGGGTATAGGGAGCTAAAGTCTAACTTTAATACGTTGGTTGAGTACCCTGTTTTAACTAGCCTAGACAAACCACCAACAAAAGGTCTTTTACTTTGTTTTGCTGGTATAGCTAGATTATATTTATACGACCAAGCTAACATAAGTGTTTTCCATAATGTTGCTGTTCCCATTGTAGATACTCTTTGGTATGTTGTTGGCATCATTCCAGCCAATAAGAATGACGCTTGATTATATTGTTCGTCAACAACCATGGTTTCCCAAAGGTCATCTAATAGGTATTGTTCAACTATATATTCTCCACCAACTCTTTTATAAACATCTGGGAATTTATGGTCTAACCCACCCATACCCTTTTCATCTACAGAACGATATTGGCCATTATTAACATTCAAATAAAAGTCCTTATTTTCTTTATATGTAGACGCAATCTTGTCACCCGGAACATAAACTCGATTTGGTTTTTCTGCGTTTGAGAACTTGGTTATGTATTTTAATCCCCATGATTTAATACTTGAGTTAATTGTTTGAGCTCTACGGACAGCGTGAGCTATGTCAATTGAGTTTGTTCCCCATATATTAACTTGATTATATTCCTCCATCTCAGCACCTAATTTAAGTACTCCTTCCCTCATCTTATAACCTTCGTTAGGGTTTAATGTTTTAAATCTTTTGGTGTCCATTCTTAGTATTTCAGCTCTTTTAAATAACCAGTCCCAGTCAAAGTTTGCTGAATTATAACCACCTATCATAGATGGTCTAAGTTTTGCTATCTCGTCGAAGAACTCATATATAGCTTCTTTTTCAGACTCATCATTATCGGGTATCTCAATAACCCTTTCATAACCACGATTATCTTTCATACCAATCATGAATATTCTACCTTCTTCAGGTAATAGCGATGTTGTCTCAAGGTCAAATACGAATCTATGAACAGCATCATAGTCTTCAAACCCCTTAAATAACCTTTTTTCTTTTTGTATTAGATATTGTTCTACCGGTGATAGTATCTGAATTAAGTCTCTATTGTCTCTTCCCCATGGTTCTAGGCCACCTTTTTTAAAGAAGCTAACTAAGTCTCTATATGTTTTTGTTGTTTTAACTAAGTATTGTAACCCATTTTCTAATCTTTCGTTACCCTTAGTGTCTAGTTTTGAAATCATTATTCCGTGAGTAGACATAGCTTCTTTTTGTAGAGCTTTACTACCCTTATAAAAATTCTTTTCTCGTAAATCCCCTACCCAACAAAAAGGAATGAAGGTATCTGTTTTGATAACCTTACCATGTTCTGGGTCTTCTATAATTTTGTAGATTTTGTTTGTTCTCCATCCGTATTCTACGGCAACAATGTATTTTTCTGGGTCATTTCCGTGTAGGAAATCTTGAATTTCTTCTTGTGTTGGTTTTTCCATTTATATATATATTTTTCGTTTGTGACATTATCTTCACATGGTTTATGTGAGTTTCACTTAACATTCGATAAAAATATAATAAAGGTTTTTGTAAAAATCAATTAAGATTAACAAGTGGTTTTTGTGAAGGTGTTTGAAATATTAATGAATAAGTCTTCCCTGATAGGAGCCACCAACTCACTACCTGTATTATGGAATTGTATCATAAACTGACCTTCATATCTTCCCTCCCTTTTAACATCACTAGCTGTCCATTGATAATATATATAATATTCTGTTGGTGCGTTTGGTGATGTTGGTGTTTTGGCTACTATACCACCAGGTTTACTAGCTATTTTTAATATACCGGTTTCAACATCTCTCATTGAGAAGTAAACTGATGAGTTAGCTACCTCAGTATGGAAGGTTTGGAAATCGTGCCTGCCATCTAATACTAGTTGCATTTTAAGAACTGGTTCTAAAGAGTCTCTTCGTATAAAAAATTCCATTGTGTTTTTCTTTTATTATAAATATCTAGTTTAACTGAATGAGGTCCACGCGTCAATACCTCCCACGTGATTTCCAAAATTAGTGTTGGCTATGGCTAAGTCAACAGAGTCAACATAACCATCACCATTAACATCACCATCTTCCCAAGCGTTAACTAAACTCCCTAACTTACTATTGATTAAAGCTGTATCACCGTAACCAACATGACCCCAACCTTCTTTGTTTGCATCACCAATAGCCAATGGCCAATTACTGGCAGACCAGGACGCATTATCTACATGAATAGTTGAAAGATTATAGTTACCTATAGTTACAGGCCCTAGTCCTGTTGGTCCTCCGGGAACCGTGTAAGTCATATTAGCGTTATTCCCATTTGTTAAATCAAGACTGGTAAGTTGGTTAAAAGAACATCTCAAATAAGTTAAAGCAGGATTATTACTTACATCAAGAGTTGTAAGTTGACCTAAACTATCACCATTAGTTGCTCCATAATTATTTGCGGTGGATTCATTACTACAATCCAAATAAGTTAAAGCTGTAAGCATGCTAACATCAAGAGTTGTAAGTTGGTTGAATCCACAATATAAGGTCTCCAAAGAAGTATTATTACTTAAATCAAGACTTGTAATTAGATTAGTGGTACCCAAATGGGTGTCCCCACCAATATGTAAATAAGTTAAAGCGGTGTTATTACTCACATCAAGACTTGTTAATTGGTTACCAGCACAATTCAAACGAGTTAATGCTGTATTATTGCTTACATCAAGAGTAGTTAATTGGTTAGTGTGACACCTAAAATCTTCTAAAAGGACATTATTACTTATATCAATACTTGTTAATTGATTATCTTTACAGAGGAAAGTTTCTAAAATAGTATTATTACTTACATCAAGACTTGTGAGTTGATTAGATTGACAGTGAAAGTCTTTCAAAACAAGATTATTGCTTAAATCAAGACTTGTGAGTTGGTTATTATCAAGTTGCAAATCTCCTAAGGCAACATTAGTACTTAAATCAATAGTTGTTAAATTCATTACGTACCCTATGAATCGCCACATTTGAGTACAATTAGTTAAGTCAACACTTGTGATTGGGTTATAACCACAATTTACACCAACCATATTAGGATTATTACTTAAATCAAGACTTGTGAGTTGGTTGCTTCTACATGTAAGATTTTTAAACGCGGTGTTAGAACTTAAATCAAGAATTGTGAGTTGATTATTGGAAACATTCAAAGTTAATAAAGAAGTATTATTACTCAAATCAAGACTTGTGAGTTGATTATTGGAACAATGTAGATGGGTTAAATTAGTACAATAACTTACATCGATAGTTGTTAATTGATTCTGTCTACACTCAAATTCCTCTAAAGCGGTAAAGCCTGATATTCCTGTTAAATCAGCTATATTTTTATTAAAGAGGTCCAAATCAGTTATTGTGTTAACTGATGTACTTGGTGTCTCGTTATTTGCATCGAATGTCACCCCATGAGAAGCAATTAACTCTGCTCTAAAGTTTGCGTCTGGTACATATACCTGATATATTGCTGTAAATGTGGTCCAAGTGTCAATATTAACCGATTGTAACCAGTTAGTGGTTGACCAAGTTATGTTGTCCACATTAATAGTTAAAAGAGAGGGGTTACCTAAAGTATTAAAGTAGGTCATATTATTATTATTCCCATTTCTTACATCAAGACTTGTTAAATTATTATTTATCACATCCAACCAAATTAAAGCGGTATTATTAGTTAAATCAAGACTGGTAATGTTGTTGTCCTCACAAATGAAGTAAATTAAATTGGTGTTTTGACTTAAATCAATACTAGTTAATTGGTTGTCACTACATTCAAGTACAGTTAAAGCGGTATTATTGGTTACGTCAAGACTTGTGAGTTGATTATTCCCACAACCAAACTCTTCTAAAAGGGTATTATTACTTATATCAATACTTGTTAATTGATTGTCGTTACACCAAAATTCTTCTAGATTAACAAGATTCTCTATCCCTGTTAAATCAGATATACCAAGAGCTGAAACATCTAGTGAATCTACTGATAGAAAGTTTATTGTTTCTGTTCTATAATTAGAATCAAATGGAATGCCGAATTGCTGTGTTAGTGCTGCCCTGAATCCTGCGTCTGGTATGTAGGTTGTACTCAACCCATAATTCTGTATTTGTGTAGTTCCTGTAGGTAATTCACAGTCTATACATCCTTTAGGACAATCTTCACACTCCTCACAGTCTATCATTGAGTATCTACCCTTATTAATTTTAAAGTTGTGGTATATTTCGTCAGCTTGTAACGGTTTAACATAATACATCATTTGTGAAATACCCCCAACAAACGAACCACCAAAATTATCAGAGATTAACTTTTCATTTACTGACATTGGATTATCCAACCAAGGAGATTCTGCTCCTGTTAGAGTTGTTCCACTACAGTCTGTAAGTGGGAAAGAAGTTGTCCCTACTGGAGCCACCATATTTCTTAACCCCTGTGAACCACCACCCCAAGACATATTATAAGCAACACCAACCTGAGTTTCCTTATTTGTATTTAATTGTCTAGGTATTATTTCTTCATAATTATTAACAGTGTGTACAATCCTACCATTAACATAAAACTTCAATGTTCCCATTCTAAAATCACGTTCACTAAACCATTTCTGAACCTGAGGTTCTTTACACTCATAATTAAAATAAGCCTCGTCAATAAATTCTGGGTACTGTTTGTCGTCACAGTCACATAGGGACCCCCAACTATCACCATCCTCAAAATGTTGGCCGTATCTATAGAATTTATCATGCCTAACTTTAATTAAGTCGTTAACACCACCATCATTGTATAGGTCACATTCATCAATATATAAATCACGTTCAAAAACAACATCAACTTGTAACCAAATATCAGCACATGTACCACTAAGCATTGCGTATGGGCATATAGGTTC
>Ga0066849_10000912_pt1 | contig 12032 bp, 11 predicted proteins | sample ETNtaG_9_FD_65492 | JGI IMG/M metagenome (GOLD analysis project Ga0066849, IMG submission 65492) | Marine microbial and viral communities from oxygen minimum zone, Eastern Pacific Ocean - ETNP201406SV69 | ecosystem: Environmental > Aquatic > Marine > Oceanic | place: Pacific Ocean: Eastern... | reverse complement strand
CCAGCAAGACCTTGAATTTTTGTAAAGTCCTTTGACCCATTTCTTAACACTTTACCAATTTCAACAATTGTTTTTTCAGCTTCTGATAAACATATCAAATCTGCCCCTGAATCAAAGAATCTTTGCATTTGATATCTAGCATTTACACCACCTAAAATTATCAATTTTTCAGGAAATTCTGTTTTTATTGATTTTATTACATCTTCAACCATTCTTGTCTGTGCAGTAAAAATTGATGTAATTCCAATGGCATCAAAACCCTCTACTTCTTTTTTTATGTCATTTAGTGTCATACCTATTCTAATCATACCATTATCTTGAACCTCTTCTTTATAAAAGGTTTCTGATAAAGAATAATTATCATTCCCAACAGCGGCATCTAATAAGGTTACTTCAAAGTTTTCATTTCTTAATGAAGATGCTAAATATATGAGGCCTAATGACCCTTCTGGTTTAATCGCTCCAAATTTTGGATCAAAAACCTGTGGGGAATAAATAAGTATAAACTTTGGATTCTTCATCACTATTATTTCTGAAACCAAAAACAGCCACAACCATAATGCTGATTGTCTGATAAATTTTGAGGTGCGTTTACTATAAGTCCTGAAGAACTAGCATCATCAGGTATCAAGGCAAATTGAATTAATGTTAATGCTGAAAAGTATTTGATGATTTGTTCATAAGAATAAATCCTATGCGCATTAAAAATAATTTTTGGTTTACCGACCGGAACTACTATCATCAAATCACCACCAGGTTTTAATACTCTTACCAATTCATTGATTGCTTTTATATCACCATCATAATCCAATTTATCACCATATCTTCCAAGACCTATATGCTCTAAAACATGCATTGTTGACATTGATGCTATACTACCATCTGGGAATGATAATTTTAATAAATCTGCTTGTGAGACTTCTAAATTATCTAGTTCAATATTTGGGGGTCTATATTCAAAATATTTTATTTTATAATTAAAAGACATCATTGCAGGGAAATAAATATGAGAACCAATATCTATATGTTCTACTGGATCTATTTTTTTTAACACACGTGCAGCCCATGCCAAATGATAAACATAATGTTCATCAAAAGCAGTTTTACCTGTCGAATCATAAAGGCAAGGAAATCGATCTTCCCATTTAAAATCAAATCTTTGCTCTAATTGTTTGGAATCCTTATGAAATTGTCTGTAGGATCTTATAAAGTGCAGATATTTTTTTAAATATCTATAATTCTTTAAAAAAAAGTAACTGAGGGTATATTTCTTTGCCATAATCATCTGATTACCGTCTTCTAGTCCCCAACCATATCTTGGTCATAAGAAATAGTCTTAACTATCTTATTTAATGTATTTATAATTTGGTGATTAATTAAGGTAGAGGTGTAATAATTTCTTTTTGAGAGGATAAAAACAGTCCACCTCCTTTCGAAACATATGGCATTTCACTAATGGATTCTTCAGAAATTCTCACCATTCCGATACCATCTTCATAATAAAAGGACAAATCATGGGACGTAAGACCAATTGCAAAAGTAAGATCAGTGACTTGGAGTTTCAAATTACAATTAAACTTCACTCTGTATTGTCCTTTGTCCAAATCTTTGGCTTTTGACCAATAGGTAACTAAGCCAACGCCAGAAGTTGTGAATACTCCTATTGCTGCAATGACATTTTCAAGTGGTTTTATCATTTCAAATTCAAGAATTATTGCCCAAGTCTCAAATAATTTTATTTCTGCATTTTGTTCATTATTTGAATTAAGAAAACCTAATTTTGTAGGATAGCCAAAACTATTTCTAACCTTTGGCATCATTATCTCATTTGATAATCTTTTATTATTGATATTTAAATACGCCACAATTCCTTCTTCAGTCTTACCATCATAAATAACAGTACCCTTATCAAGTACAATAACCCTATCGCATAGTTTTCTTATAGCATCCATATTATGACTAACAAATAGTATCGTTTTACCTTCGTCCGCAGATCTATTCATCTTTTCGATCGATCTTTTTTGGAAATTGTAATCTCCGACTGCAAGCACCTCATCAATCAATAAAGTTTCCATTTGTAGATGCACTGCAACTGCAAACCCAAGCCTTACTTTCATACCTGAAGAATATCTTTTTATAGGTGTATCGATATATTGCCCAATACCAGAGAAATCAATTATTCTGTTTAAATTTTTATCAATTTCAATCTTTGCCATACCAAGTATAGATCCATTTAAGTAAATATTTTCTTTGCCGGTCAATTCCGGGTGAAAACCTGTTCCAACCTCTAGTAATGATGCAATTCTGCCATTAATAAATACTCTACCTTTAGTTGGTGCAGTAATCCTAGATATAATTTTTAAAAGGGTAGATTTTCCTGATCCATTTTTACCAATAACTCCAACCTTTTCTCCCTTATTGATTATTATATTTATATCATTTAGTGCCCATATTTTATTATAATCTTTACCCAAATTTTTTAAATTATTTTCTCCAACTATAGAAGAATTAGGATCTTCTATGCCTATTTTTCTTGCAACAAACGATTCTATATCTCTACTTAAAGTGCCTGTATTAATAACTCCCAAGCGGTACTGTTTTGAAATATTTTCTACTTTTAATACCTGATCATTCATACTGTATCTATAAAATTTTTCTCAACTTTATTAAACACCAATAAGCCTGATAAAAATATTACTATTGTTAATATTACTGAACTAATAAGCATATTTATTTCAATTACACCTGCACTAATAAATGCTTGCCTAAAACCTACAATAATTGGTGTTATTGGGTTGGCAATTATAAAAATCCTATATTCACTTGGAAGGATAGAAAGCGGATAAATAATTGGCGATGCATACATCATTAATTGTGTGCCAAAACTTACTAGATATCTTAAATCTCTATACTTTGTTGTTAATGAAGAGACTAACATACCCATACCTAAACCGAGCATGGCAAGAAGCAAAATGAAAAAAGGTAAATAGAATAACGTTAATAATGTTGGTTGTATATTCAAATTTTCGACTTTCAGATAGTAATAGTAAAAACCCAAAAACATAATTAACTGTACAAAAAATCTTAATAATCCTGACATTATTTTTGAAAGGGGAATAATAATTCTGGGGAAATATACCTTACCAAACAGATCAGCATTCATTGTAAAAGTACTAGATGTCTCAGTCAAACAATTTGCAAAATAATTCCATGCTATAATACCTGACATATAGAATAGAAATGGAGGGATGCCATCGGTTGGAATCTTCGCAACTCTATTAAATATAACTTGGAAAACAATTGTTGTAATTAATGGCTGCAAAAAGAACCAAATTGGACCGAGTAAAGTTTGTTTATAAAAAGTTGTGAAATCACGCTTTATCAAAAACCAAAGTAAATCCTTATATGATAATATCTCTAATATATCTATCTCAAGCCAATTCCTATTGGGTTTAATTACATATTCCCAAGTATCTATTTTTTTATTCACAATTATTTGTGTTATCCGTTAATATCTTTGTCTATCCATTCATAAGTCTTCTTAATTCCAACCTCTAATGATTGCATAGGACTCCAACCAAGTTTATCTCTTATTAAAGTATTATCTGAGTTCCTACCTCTTACACCCAGTTGTTTTACTTCTATGTTTTGTATACCTATAGATTTTTTTGATATTGAGATAATCATATTTGCAAAATCATTAATTGATATACACTCATCTGATCCAATATTTATTGGATCATTAATACTAGAGTCCATTAGTCTTCTTATTCCTTCGATACATTCATCAATATATAAAAATGAACGCGTTTGATATCCATCTCCATATACTTCTATATCCTCGCCATTTGACATTGCAACTTTTCTGCATAATGCAGCAGGTGCTTTCTCCCTACCACCTTGATAAACACCTTCAGGACCAAAAATATTATGAAATCTGGCTATTCTAACATTAAACGAATGATTCTTCTCATATGCTTTATATAGCCTCTCACTAAATAATTTTTCCCAACCATATTCAGAATCTGGATTACCAGGATATGCCATATCTTCACTCAATGCTGGCATATCTACTTCTAATTGTAAATTCTCTGGATATATGCAAGCCGATGAAGAATAAAATATTTTATTAATACCAATATCATTCATCATTCTAAGAATATTAAGATTCACAGTCGCTGAATTATTCATAATGTCAGCATCATTCTCTCCTGTAAAAATAAAATCTGCTCCACCCATATCAGCTGCTAATTGGTAAACTTCATCTATTTCATTAGTAATTGCTTTTTTTACAATATTCATATCAGTTAAATCACCTATAATAAACTCATTTGCTCTTGAATCTGAAAACAATGGATACTTTAAATCAACCCCACGAACCCAATAATTCTCATCTTTCAGCCTTTTTACTAAATGTGACCCAATAAAACCTCCAGCACCACATACTAATGCTTTTTTCATAATTTTTCCTTTTAAAATTTTGTCAGTTAATTATATAATACTTTAGGGAAGACCCTTGTGATTCTATATATGAAATAAGCAAAAAGCATCTTCAGACATTGCAAATAGATTGAACTAAATTTTGATTTGATTTTACTTTTGTTTCTATAACTTCTCTCTTCGCCATTATGAACAAATATATTATTAATCTTTTCAATCGAGGCTATGGTGGCTTTATTTTTTAAGCACCTCATTGAGAATTCTGTCTCAGTCCATTCCATTTTGGGATATTCATGGTATAGACCATACTTTTGATGGAATTCTATCCTTTTTAAATGAGGGGTATCAGAATACAAATTAAATGAGTATGGGAAGTTTAATATTGGATTATTATCATAAATCAATATTTTATAGCCTCTGTAAATTCTTGTTTCCTTGACTCGTAGATTTTTTGGTACACCAAAAAATCTAATTATATCTATATCCTGATTGAGATTCATAACATTTGTTATTATTTCAATAAGGTCACGATTATTATTTCTTATTTCAAAGTCATCCTGAATTTGGAAGATATATTTATTCTTTATACCTAGTAAACCACTATTGGTATTACCACCTGTTCCTTTTGTCCCCTCATTTTGTATTAATTTAATTTTTAAATCATTTATTTGTTTTATTATTGTAGCAGAAGAAGAATCATCTGCTACAATATAGTCAACCTCATTCTGGAAAATTTTTCTAAGAGAACCAAGAGTCCTCTTTAGCAATTCAATGCGGTTATAATGTATGAGTAGAATAGCTAAGTCATTCATTATTTAAAATAAATAACTATGTAAAAGTAAAATTAATTATCCTCGCTAGATGATTTGTCTGAACCATAATAATGGTAGTATTGATAATAGTAATAATAAGAACCGTAACTATTTTTATGTGTTACTGCATTCAATACAACTCCACCAATGGGTGCATTAACATTTTGCAATGACTGGATTGTATGATCAAAGGCTTTTTTATCAGTTTGACCAACTTTAACTACTATGATAATGCTGTCAATTTCTTTAGATACCATAGTTGCATCTGTAACAGCCACTAGCGGTGGACTATCAAATAATACCATATCCCAATCTTCCTCTAACTGTTGAATAAGATTACCCATTTTTTTTGAACCTAATAATTCAGAAGGGTTGGGAGGTATAATTCCAGAGGTAACTGCATATAGATTTTTAATTCCAGTCGGTTTAATAATTTCATTAATATTATCAATATTCCCTGAAAGATAGTTTGTTATACCAGGCTCTTTTTCTAATTCAAATACTTTATGTACAACTGGTCTCCTTAAATCTGTGTCAACTAAGAGCGTCTTCCTATCTAAATTCGCATAGGTTATCGCCATATTTGCTACTGTTGTAGTTTTTCCTTCACCAGGTCCTGCACTTGAAACCAATATTGATTTAGTTTTACTATCTACATTATTATAGAGCATACTAGTTCTTAAAGTCCTGTATGCTTCTGATACTGGTGACCTAGGATCCTCTTTGGTTATCAACCGCCTTTTCATTTCTGAACTCTGCTTGAAAATCCTACTTTTCTTTCGTCCTCTATTCTTAGTATCTGAATTATTAGAGATTGAGGGAATGACACCCAGTACAGTTAGATTATATTTTTCTATATCGCCTCTGGTCTTTATTGAATTATCTAATTGCTCAAAAATAAGCACTAATAAAATACCACTACTAAAACCTAACACTAGGCCCAGTAATAATATCCTATTATGATTTTGGCCTGATTCATTTGGGTATCTTGCATAATCAATTATTTGGACCTTCCCAACCTGAGAGGCAACATTTATTTTTGCTTCCTCTAGTTTTTGTCTAAGCAAATTGTAATTTTGATTAAGGACAAGATTATTTCTTTTAAGTCTAGAATATTCTAGTTGTTTTGGCGGAAGTTTATCTATTTTTTCATTATAAATACTGAGTAGATCTTTAGATTGTTTTTCCTTTAATCTTAGAGTAGTTATTTCCGTATCCAATGATATCAATTCAGAAATAATTTCTTCTCTAGATTTTAGTGGGTCTTGAACGACAATTCCTTGCTTGGTCAACTCATTGACCTTAAAGTTTAACTGTAACTTTAATGTTTCTATTTTCTTCGTTATGGCTTGAATCGCAGTATGTTCCTCACCATAAAGTGCTATATTTTGAATAAGTTGCCCCTCTAACACGCCAATCTCATTCCTTAAAGAAATAACTTGGGCATTTATTGTATTTAATATCTTTTCGGCAAATTTTTCTTCATCTTCAGATAATTTAGATTTCAATATATTATATTTTTCTTTTTTTATGTTTATTTCAGAATTTGAATTATAAATATTTGATTCAATATTCGCTATTTGTGATACTATATCGATTGCGGGAGCATCTAAGTCATACATCCTTTCTCGTTTTTTAAAAAGAGTCAAATCTTTTTCAGATTCAATTAATTTTAATTCCTGATTATTAACTAGTTCTTCAAGAAATAAAACAGATGTTGATGCTTTCTCACTACTTAATTTTTCGTCAAATTCCTTATAGGCTTCAGCAATAGTATTTATTATCAACTTTGCTTCCTCAGGCCACACACTTGTATAGGAAATATCAATAATATCTGAGTTTTGCCTTAGATTCAAATCAATTCCTTGAATAAGTCTATCAGCAAAACGTTCCCCAATATCATCTGAGTAATCTGATATGTAATGAGAAGGAGAATCATTTACTGGATTATATAGGCCAAGAGTGATTAATTCTTTCAATAATTGCCTGACTCTTCTACCTCGAGGATAAAAAGGATAAGAGTCAAATAAATCAAGACTATTCTTTTTAATGGTCCATAATTTTTCAATTGATACCTTAGCAACATATCTTGACTTTATTAACTGTAATTGATTTTCAATTCTATTACGATCATGATTACCCGTCATATCCATTATGACATTTGCACCAGGCTTTTCACGAACAACAATTGTCGCTACAGCAGTGTATTGTGGTGGTGTCGTAAAAACAAGATATGTGCTAATTAATAATCCTATTATTGAGAAAATGACTATTTTATTTAAATGGATCCTAAATAGGAATAAATATTCTCTAAAGGAAAGATCCTGAAATTCTTTATTTTCAACTACCATAGTTCATTTTTCATTATATACCATCTTTTATCTGAAGGTATAAGGTTAATACTCCAAGTAGGGTATTTAATGAATTAACTTTGTTAAGAATTATATCAGATAATTTTTGAGGAATCAATATAGTATCATTTGGTTTTATTTTAATAAAATTAGACCTGTCTCCAGTTGACATAAAATCATTAAGGTCTATTATATGCACTAATTTTCCATCACCATCATCAATTTCCCTTATTATTTTAATTTTACTCAAATTAGCACCAATTTTTGGACCACCAACAATTGAAAATAAGGTTATGATATCGATTCCATCAAAGACTAAGTGATTTCCAGGAGCATTCACATGTCCCCAGATATTCACATTTATCCTTAATTTACCATTTGAATCAGAAATATATCTTTCACTTGATACTTGATGATTGAACAAAATCTGATTTGTCTCAATTTTATTTTGACAAAAAATTTGTTCAGATATAATAATTGTTAAAAAGTAAATTATTATTTTCATTTCTTCTTTTCCCAACCTACCATTTCCTTTAGAGAATCAGCAAAACTGAAATTATCTAGATTATCAGGGTAATTTACATCTACAATAATTGGTTCACCTCTTAAAATCTTTCCTGGATTTTCCTTTACCATAACATATTTATCTTCACCAAATTTTTTACAGATATAGTCTATAGATCTTTTAAGACAAAAATTTCGATTTTTATCATCATGTGCATCAGATCCAATAATTTGGGCCCAATTATTATATAATATTTTTTCTGAGGCTATTTTTGCTTTATGGCCTAATAACCCCAAGGGACTCCCTGCATCTACTTGGACTAAACAACCAGCCTCTAACCAATCACCAACTAAGTTTATGTTATCCTGAACTTGTAAATATCGTTCAGGGTGTGCAATAATAGGAGTGATGCCTTCCATTTTTAAATCAAAGAATTGTTGTTTATGAGACTCTGGTATGTTTGTAGGTAAAAACTCAACTAATATGTATTTACCATTGCCGGTTGTTGTAATTGGATCATCTATTATTTTCATTAGATTTGGAAGGTAGAACACCTCAGAACTAATATGTATTTTAATAGGGATTTTTCTATCATAAAGCAATGATTGTAGTTTATCTCTTTCAAAATTGATTCGCTCGTATGAAATGTCATTTCCTTCTACTTTTGGATGTTGATAATGCACAGTATTAACAATATCAGTGATTCCTTGATGTAAAGCAGATTCTAGCATTGATAAGGTCATTTCAATGGATTTTGATCCATCATCAATTTTTGGTAGAATATGATTATGAAAATCTATCATTTTTTACATAGCTCCGCCGTGTCAGTCACAATAACTGAAAAAATAAAATTCATATTACTATTTTTTTAATTAAGGTGACTTAAAGCATGTTTCATCAACAAATCAATTGTCTCATTACAATTAATCCATTTTATACTTGCTGTCTTATTTTTTAATTTAGTCTTCCTTACTAATTCATCCGCAAAGGCTGGACCAATTAGCTTAATATTATTGAAATCAAATTCAATTTCATTAATATTATCAATATTATTAAAAATACAATTTGCTTGTAACCTAGAATTAACAGAGTTATTTCCTGGCCTTTTTAATAGATTTATTGGTATAGAAACACGATTATTATTATTAAATATTCTCAAGAAAGTTTGTTCACATGTCCTTTTTGATTCAGGATTAATTTGTAAATGTATGCGCGTTCCTTTCTTTTGTTCAGATATTTCTATTCCCCATAAATTATTTTCTTTCTCATATGTTAAAGATATACCATTTGCATCAATTTTGACTTTATCAAACAAGTGAATAACAGTGTATAATTCATATCCTGAATGGCTTTCTGGATCAGTGGTCACTTTCCCTTTACCAATTTCCAAAACCGCAGATTGAATATTCCTTAAATTGAGTTTTGATTTTATCTTTTCAAATAATCCATTTCCATTATCTCTAATAATTATATGTAGGTCATCCAATGTTAGAAATAACTTAAAATACATATTAGATGCTTCTGCATGATCGACAATATTGTTTAATAGTGCTTCAAGAGAATATTCACAAATACCATAAATATTTTTTGGTAATGATTTTAAATGTACAAGGAATTTTTCATTTACAATTTCATAAGGTAGAAATTCACTATTTAATTGTAGGGTGCTATTAAAGTTAACCTGTGGTCTTAAATGATAAGTTCTATCCCTTGTTTTACCTTCAGCCACCACAATATTATCTTTAATTAAAGCATGCATATGTTTTAAAACAGCTTGCCTTGATATACCAAAGTGAGTAATTGCAGCAAGGATTATATCTTTTTTATGCTGAGATAGGTTATGAAGTATGAATTCCTTAATATTTCTGGTAGATTTCATATAGAGTATTACAAATTTTATAAACTTAATTATATAATATTATTAACCAATATAGGATTATTTATCAATTAATCATATATAATTTATTTTCCTAAAAAATACATTATTGAAATCAATAGTTATGGATAGAATGTTTAAATCAAAACAGTGGTTAGTCTTCTACACTAAATCAAGACATGAAAAAACGATTCGAGATCATTTAACAAAGCAAGGGTACAAAGTTTATCTACCACTTTTAAAAGAAAGAAGAAAATGGAGTGATAGAAAAAAATGGGTAGAATTTCCATTATTTAAATCCTATCTTTTTATAAAAATTATTCCAAAGGATGTGATTTATGCTCTTAAAAATCCAGGGATAATAAGATTAGTCAAATTCGGTGGAAAACCAGCAATAGTCCAAGATAAAACCATTGCGGACCTTAAATTAATTAACGAAGGCAATTATGATATAAAAGTGGTCGATAATTTTATGAAAGGAGATAAAGTAAAAGTCCGATTAGGACCATTGAAAGGCTTAGAAGGGGAAGTTATAACAATCAATAATAAAAAACGATTAATGATAAATATTGAAGCAATCAAACAATCAATTCATATTAGAATAAAAAAAGAATATTTATCAAAGATAATAATCAAATAATTACTCCTTTTAATTATTATTTTTTGAATGCCTTTTTAGAACAACAACCAAAGATACTCCAACACTACCAAACATAGTCTTTAGCTCTGGGAATGGTGGTGCTTGAGGTATAAAATAACTATTTCCAAAAAACCTCAAAGCAATGGGCAAATTGGGTAACCAGTAATCAATTGAAGCCCCAGCATTAAAACCAATACCTCCATATACTTGTCCTGGATCTCCATAAATAATAGTTTCTGCAAAGTAACTACCTGTCGTTGTATCTTGATCTGAGTCAAAGGAAATATTATAAGATAAACCAACATCAATGGAAGGGTGCAAGCCATCTGGTAAAAAATAGAACACTGGTTTGAAGTCAATGGAAGAGAATACCGCTGCTTGAATGCATTTCCACTGACCATTATATGAATTTTCCCACCCGAAACTCATGAATCTAAAACCTGGGGAAACATCTATTGCTCCGATAGGATAATAAGGCAATTGAATCGACCCAGATAAATTTGGATATATGGTTTCTTTCTTACCAGCCCATTTTTCATTTTCCTTAATTGATTGGGCAGCCAAAACCGGAAGACCTAAAGATGCTGATATTTGGTAATACTGCTGGGATGATTTTTTAGTTGCCTCATATTTATATTCTTCTTGTAATGAAGCATAATCCTCATATTTAAAATCATCATATTCATCCATCCAATCATCATCATTTGCCATAAATTCACCATTCTGGTAAAAATATTTAACAGCACTACTTATAACAGGCACCATACCATTTTCCATTTTTAAAGAATCTATATTGCCCACTAACACACCTTCTGGTGTATCTAAACCAATTGGCACTATATAAACTGTAGCCTCATCAACCTTTGTTACTTTTCCAACCACATACGTACCATCATAAAATACAATTTTGCCATGCAAAGCAAAGATAGCGCCTGTTAAAAGCTGTATAATTAATGCTTTTATTATATTTTTCATTATTAGTTTTACTTACCTCAGAATTAAAATATAGAATAAATATTTTGGAAAAAAAAGTATATCTGCATTTTTATTTCTTTGAACAATTAATGGTAATGTGTGATAATAGTATTAAGCAAAGGGCCGAGAATTAATAAATAGTGGTCAATTACCAATATTTTTTACCACTCTAATATCAAAATAAAAAGTTATAAAGTATAAATAAAAACCACATCCCTTCATTCAACACAAAAAATTAATGAACAATCTTTTCTTTTTTTAATACTTCAACAATAGCTGGATAAATGAAGTCTGCTAAATACTATACAATATAATTTTTGAAGGCTTTGTCATATGATATTTTAATTATCCTACTTCAATCATTTAATATCTTATTAACGATAAAATGACTCAAACCTTTTCCTAACATATCATTACCGTATTCAGTTAAATG
>Ga0066849_10000906_pt1 | contig 12057 bp, 11 predicted proteins | sample ETNtaG_9_FD_65492 | JGI IMG/M metagenome (GOLD analysis project Ga0066849, IMG submission 65492) | Marine microbial and viral communities from oxygen minimum zone, Eastern Pacific Ocean - ETNP201406SV69 | ecosystem: Environmental > Aquatic > Marine > Oceanic | place: Pacific Ocean: Eastern... | reverse complement strand
ATGGTGCAGGGGACAGGATTTGAACCTGCGAAGCACTACGCACTGGGACCTAAACCCAGCCCCTTTGACCACTCGGGTACCCCTGCTCGTGCTCACGCAACCGATGATACATGAAGAAGTAAACGCATACGATGTGATTTCCCCATAGTGTCATAACAGGTTCTATGTGCCCGGAGTTCGGTATCATGGCACGAATTGGAATCCTTGGGTTGGGTAACTGGGGTACTGCCTTGGGACTAATCTGGGACCAAGATGGTCACAATGTAATGGGTTGGACTGTAGAGCATGAGGTTTACGAGTCGCTAATGAATTATGGCGAAAACAAAAAGTATCTGCCAGGGTATGAAATAAAAGGACTTCAGCCTACATTGGAAATTTCCGACATAGCTGATTCTTGTGAAATATTAGCTTTGGCGCTCCCTAGTGGGGTGATCCTGGATGTGGTGGACCTACTGATTCCTCATCTGAGGCCTTCCCACTTACTGATTGACCTTGCAAAGGGACTTGCCCCGCCTGAGGAAGGTGGTTCTGGAATGATTTCTGATGCAATAGAAAGGCGCTTGGAAGAATCAGGGAAGTCTAATGCCGTTGTCGTCATGACTGGTCCAACTATCGCCCCAGAGGTTGCAAGAGGTGTAATTACCAGTGCATTGGTAGCTTGTCATGACAAAACTGTTGCAGAAAGGGTAGCTGATAGGCTCTCGACTGATTCTCTGCTGCTAATACCAACATCGGATCCAGTTGGAGCTGAGCTCTGGGGAGCGTACAAGAATTGTGTCGCATTAGCCTGCGGGATAGTTGATGGTCTGAAAGAAACCATTGGTGGGGACAATCTGAAGGCGGCACTTGTACTTGCGGGATACAACGAGGGGATTGGCTTACTTGGGGCAATGGGGGCAGACCCGAAGACTGCATTCGGGCCTGCTGGGATTGGTGACCTTTACGTGACTGCCACTAGCCCTAGGAGTCGGAACAGAACCTTGGGGGAAAAATTGGGATCTGGATTGAGCTTAGAGAATGCATTGGATGAAATGCACATGGTTGCAGAAGGCGTTCGTGCTACTGAGATGTTCCTAGATAGGGCTAAGGAGATTCCTTTCAATACGCCATTCATAGAGTCACTTGGAAGGCTTTTGAAAGGTGAAGTTAGTCCGGAAAGGGCTGTAAAGAATATGGTGGAGTCTTACGAATCTCGATGATCCGTGCCCCCTTGATCGGGTTGTAAGAAGTACTCGAGCATTACATTAGATGGGACATGCCTAATTGTCTCAGAGAATTCCCCCAGATGTCTTTGCGAATTTGTTCTAGATACAGCGGAAGAATTGAAGAGACCGGAGAGGATTTCAGAGCCACAAGATTCCATTGAAGATTCAGAGTCTACCTTGTGTATTGAGATGTCGTAGCAACCGGTGAATTCCCTTCCCAGAGTGGTGTAATTCTGGAGGAAAATCTCATTGTTTAGCTCCATAAAGGAGTTTAATATCGCTGTTCTTGTGATGACATCCAATGATTCTGGGTTATACAATATGGATGTTGATGGTAAATCGGTAAAGCTGGGCAATATGGAATACTGATCCATATCCCAGCACCATTCTTCGTTCTCAAATTCATCTGAATTCCCACAAAACGATGCCAACATCCCTCCTTCTACAAATGCGATGTCCCCCTTTCCTTCTGAAAGACAACGGATCGCACCTTTCTGACCATAGTATGTAGAATCTGGAGAGGGGAGACTGTGATTATTACTGAAAAATGAGCCTAGATGCCATTCCAATGAACCTTGGTCATCCGGAAAATAATAACCTTGGCCAATCAAGAATCCTAGTGGCACGAGAGTGTTCGCTAGGTCAAGCTTTGCGGGGAAACAGGGGGACTTGTCTGAAAAATGCTGGAAAGGACCCCCTGCATAATCATCAGAATAAGCTTCGTATATTTCGCCATCCTGCTTAATAATTGCATGAGCTGTACTATGTGAGCTTTCGTCTATATTTTGTAGTGAGGCGATGACTGAAAGTCCAAACTCCTTCCAACCTAACCACGCAGAAGCTGCATCCATTAATCCAAAATCTATATCACCAGAGCTGAGATTTTCAATTACCTGAAGGCGACTCTCGAAGAGTATTACTCTCGTGGTTACATCAAGCCTTTCGAGTAGAAAACCTTCGAGATGCTGGAAATCAGAATTAGTTTTATTCTGAGCCGATATGGAGTCGATTCCTATGCGAATTTCACTCAAATTTAGTTCGATTTTGTCTAGGCTTGGATCTTCGAAAAATAGCTTCAATCCAGGGACATTATAAACTAACTTTGAATATTCACCAAGATGCTCCGAAGAGCTTGTTTTGGCGATTTGTGGTGTGTTGAAAATTCGTTCAAAAAATTGTTGAAGCTCTTCATTATCTGAAGCACTGATTAGAACGTTGGAAATCTCATTGGCAGTCTGATTTGACAAGTGCTTGGGATTATACATCACAGTATTGCTTGGGGATCTACCAAAGGTAGGTAGGAGGAGGTATTCACTGGATCTTAAGCACCACTCCATTCTTTCTGAGTCATCATCTGCACAGTATTTTTCTACTGTGGAGCCCTTGAGGAAAGCAACGTCACCTGTTCCGTCTGAGAGGCATCTTAATGCTCCTGAATAACCATAATAGGGAGTCCCAGATGCTGGAATAATTGTGTCCTCACTGAAATAATCGGTAATGGTTAACATTAGCGAATCTAGTTCATTTGGATCGCCCAAGACATTTGCATATCCTAGACCGAGTAAGAAGCCGATCGGCAATAGCATCCCCACTGAATCGAACCATCCAGTGTGGCAAGCGGTTTTCCCGACCAGTAATTCCATTGGGTCGGTTAGAGGATCCCCATCCAAGTGGGCTGTGGCAATTTCGCTATCTGCCCTTACCCAAGCATGTGAATTGTAATACATGCGTCCTTCTGTTTCATCCGCGGCCATTGCCTCCAGTCCGTATTGCCTCCATGCCATCCATGCAGAGGCCCCATCCATGATTGCGATATCCGCATGTCCGAATCTAAGGGCCTCAATCATTGCTTCTTCGGAGTCTACAGAATACAGAGAAACATCTAATCCGGTCTCATCAGAAAATTGATCAGCGAGCGCAATTGGATCGAATGAATTGTCAGTCCAGTCCTGTTCAACTTCGTAAGCTACGATCAAGGATTCACTAGCAATTTCATCAGAACCATCCGATATTTTTGACAGGCAACCTGAAAACGCACTCAGAGTGATAAATACCGAGAGCAAAGCTGCTTTCAGGTGTTTTTTTGACTGCATGAACATCGGAGACGCACTACTAATGTATCATTTACTGTAGGGTATTCTGAGTCTATGTGTGTGTGGCGAGAGGGCTTGGTGCGATACCATGAAGATAACTTGGGTGATTAAATTGCCCTCCCGCCAACTTGTTGTGTTTACTCTAGTGTCCCTATATCAGATGAGGTGATTCCATAGTGATCCCATGCAGGTTGGAGATAGGTCTCAACTAGACTTTTGTAGTCAACATCTGCAGTTGGTGTGACTGTAGAAATATCGTAAACCTCACTGTTGATCTTATCAGAATAATAATTCGAATGCCATCCAAAGGCCTCGCATTCTGACTTTGACATATTCGCATCAGAAGAGTGGGAAACCATATTGTAGCAACCAGTAAAGGATGATCCGTCCTGCATTGTATGATTTTCCATGTACATATAGGCCTCGCAAGAGGCGTTTGTACTATCATTTGAAACCGTATGAGAAACCATATTGTAGCATATCGAGGTATATGGCCCTACAAACTGCTCAACTACCTTCCAGAAGGCCATGCCCTCTGCTTGATGGGTGTCGGCGGCATCTGAATCACCCGATGCAATATCCGATGACATCTTGCTGGCATATCGAATGGATGCCTGGGAATAGATGATTACCAGATTCTTCACTATATCGTCCCTTGCGGCTTCTGCACCTGAAACTCTCTGAGCGTCAGTCTTTGTTGTGTCCTGTAGTGAAGCGAGACCGTCATTCATAGCCTTCAGTATGGCGGCGTTTGCATTGGCCGTCCCATCGGTGGCTGCCGTTCCGAAGTTGTCCGCCCGCTTGTCCCCTGTGGCATAAGGGGAGCAACTCTTGTATTCGTCAAGACCGTGATAGAAGGCCCATCCCTCATCCCAAGCGTGAGGGGCCCCCGCATCGTCATCGAAATTTCCATCGTTTGCCTTGGCGATTGCAGAGTTAAGCTCGTGAACGGCATATGCCACCATTATCCAATTCTGGACGCCTTTCTCAACTGCCTGCTCCCTCACAGCGGAGCTCTCTCCAGAGAAGATTCCCGTACCGCTAATTGCAGCTGATACGAAGTCGTCCATTGGAGTGTCCGTAGTGGTGTAATAAGCATCATAACCATGCTTCTTCCCTGTGGCACTGGCGAAATCGTGGAGGACTTTGCTTGAGTGTGAGGGTGCGGTATAGTGCTCGTTCACTTCGACCCAATCGTGGGCTTCGGCAGCCTCCTTAATATCGCATACGTCCTCAACTACCTTCCTGTGTTGATCCACATTGGAAGCGTATTCATACCCCCCATCAGAGGCATCCAGGGTATCGTCATCGTCCCCCGTACATCCAGCAAACGCTGCAGTCATAATCAGTATTGTCATCATTAGGCTCAATATTTTTCCACTCATTTTAGGTCGCCCTAAAAATCCGCAGAAGGTTTGTCTTATAATTTTTAGGTAACCCTAAATCTCACTTTTTATTACGCAATCGTGCATTGATGGCTTTGCAAAGAATAACGTTCGTAAACAAGGTGAGACATAGTCGTTAGATTACCATTATTACACTGAGTTTTTTGATTGTCATATGGGAAAGCAGGGCGTCCTATTGATCAACATAGGGACGCCGGACGAGCCCACAGTAGAATCCGTCAGAAGGTACCTCAGAGACTTTTTGCTAGATCCGGATGTTATTGACATTCCAGCACCCCTCAGGCATCTACTAGTCAGAGGAATAATTCTCAGAACTAGACCTAGGAAGATTGCTCCAAGATACTCAGATATTTGGATGGAAGAGGGTTCTCCTTTGAGGGTATACACTCAGAGGATGGCTGATGCTCTTAGGGATAATCTTGGAGATATGGAGTGCGAGGTAGGAATGAGGTATGGCAATCCGAGCATCAAGTATGCTCTTGAGAAGTTGATGGACGTGGGAGTGGATGACCTGCTAATTGCACCCTTATTCCCACAACACGCCCAGGCAACTACTGAGTCGTCGACAAAAGAAGCTGTGCGGCAGTTAGAACTACTGGGTTGGAAGCCTAATCTCTTCGAAATAGGGCACTTCGAGGAAGATTCGTCATTTATCGGGCCCCTAGCTGAGTCTATTAGACCGTACATTGATGGTAAAAAACACCTACTTTTCTCCTATCATGGCCTTCCAGTATCCCATATCAGAAGGTGTGACAAATCAGGTTCGCATTGTCTCAAAGTGGATTCATGCTGCTCATTCAGACTTCCAGAGAACTCGATGTGCTATGCGCATCATTGCAATTTAACGACTCAGGCCGTGACAAGTTTGCTTGGCTTGAGTGATTCGGATTTCTCAATAAGCTATCAAAGCAGATTGGGTCCAGCTAAATGGCTTGATCCCTCTACGATTTCCAAGGTTGAGGAGCTAGCAAAAAGTGGAAGGAAAGACATAGTGATTGTCTCTCCGGCATTCCTTGCAGATGGTCTAGAGACTCTGGAAGAGTTAGATTTGGAGGTTAGAGAGCATTTCATGGCGCACGGTGGAGAGAATCTAGTAGTGGTAAAATGCCTGAATGACGATCCCAATTGGATAGAAGGGCTCGGGAAAATAGTTAGGAGGGCTTTCAAGAAGCCACTACTTGAGAATTAGGGATTCTCAGGATGAAAGCTGTACCAATAATTGCAAGAACAAGGGTAATTGCTTTTGCAATGACCAAATGTTCAGGGATTCCGAACAAAACTGCAAAGACTACGAAAAGCCAGAGAGTCGGGATTATTACCTTCTTACTACTTTCAGGAATTCCATTGCCTTCACGGTAGTTTCGGACGTGGTGCCCAAACAGATTATTGTTGATTATCCAGTCATAGAATCTCTGGCTTGACCTTGCAAAACAAGCAGCTGCAAGAATCATGAATGGAGTGGTCGGTAGTCCTGGCACTGGGATTCCTATCAAACCCAAGGTCATGAAGACTAGTCCGAGTGTGAACCACAAGGCCCTGCTGATAGGCGAACGATCAACATCTACTTCGTGGACATTGAGTTCTTCCATGAAGAATCGGCATAGAGTTGCCCTTAGTATCTTTTTATCCACTAGTCTGAGGATATTGAATGGTATAGTTGATTTCCTATCCCTTCTCCGCATTGTTAATGGCCGTAGACGATCTTTCCGATTTCGAGTCGAGATTGCTGAAATGGATCTCTGCATCTGACTTTGTAGAGGTAGCTTGGTCGACGAAGAGAGCTGCAGATGCTTTCAAGGTGACTGAAAAAGAGGTCTATGAGGCACTGGCGTCACTGTCGTCGAAGGCAAGAGATCACATACAAATTTTCTACGACGATGGGGCCATCAGAATCGTGGCTGACTACTAGGTTTTGTTTCGGCTCATTTTACTTGACTCAGTCCCACTGGCAGAAAAACACCACCCCAAGTTGGCCTATCGATGTCTGATTCTTCGGTAAAGAAAGAACGGGCGTATATGGAAAGTAAATCAATAAGAATCACAACTACAAAAATTATCAGAAGGTAAGCAAAAACTCTGTCATATTGTAGAAAAGAAAGATTGTTCTTGATCTCATACCCAATACCACCTGCGCCAACGATACCGATTACCGTACCATGCCTGACGTTGTACTCGAACATGAAAATAGCCTGAGAGATTAGGTTGTTTGCAGATTCGGGAATCACAACTCCAATGGATGTCTCAATTTTCGATAGGCCCATCGAATTAGCGGACTCAAGTGGAATCCCATCCATTCCTTCTATGGCCTCATACTGCAGCTTACCAAGATAGCCAACGGTATAGATTGTCATTGCTAATACGCCGGCGAATGGCCCAAAACCCACAAGGATAACGAATAAAATGGCCCAAATCAGGCTTGGTAGGCTTCGTGAAGCTGCTAGTAAAAGTCTGGCGCTGAATGAGATCCAAGCGGGGCTGATGTTGCGAGCTGCCAGTATTGCAATCGGTAGAGATATCACCATCCCAAAGACTGTTGAAACCAATGCTATTCTGATTGTCTCCACTATTCCAATCCAAGCCGGAGAGCAGGTGAAATCAATCAATTCAGGGGACTCGCAAGGTGGATAGCCCCTTGGTTCAACGACACTCCAATCAGGTGGCCATAGCGACTCATCGAAGAACGAGACTAGATTACTAAAACCGCCTGAAGCCCTGCCCCAATCCCCGACCATTTGATTCAGGATGATGAAACATAACAATAGGAGTAGAATGAAAAATATTGATGCAATATTCCGGACATTCCTCATATTAAGCCTCCACCATAATCGTACTGCTGATGAATGGATTTAGTCGACCATCGTCGACCAGAAGTACTCTGTCTGAAACCTGCTTGGCTCTTGATACATCATGCTCGACGAGAACCATGGCACATCCACTTGTTCTAACGTAGTTTACAACTTCAGAGATTACCCGCTCCATCGTTTCTTCATCTAATTCGCTTAGGAACTCATCCGCAAGGATGAGTTTTGGACTCTGCGCCAAAGTTCTCGCAGTAGCTACCCTTCTCTGTTCCCCCCCTGAGAGTCTCCTGATTGGTTCACTTATCTTCTCTGACAGGCCCATTGACTCAATTGCTCTTTTTGTGTGATTACTTACGACTGAGTTAAAAATCTGCCACTTCGTTGAATGACCTGCTCTGGCCCCCAGCATAACGTTGTGCCAGACACTGGCATGACGGACCAATCCCAATCTTTGTGGAATATAGCCAACAGATCCCCGAGTAGGTCTTTCTGGAGGTTTTGCTTGGCAGACTCGCATTTTTCCCGAGAGTGGGCTCATTATTCCGGCCACTGTCCTTAGGATGGTGGTCTTTCCAATTCCAGATGGTCCTGCGATCGAAACTATCTCACCGGGTTGAAGTTCCAGGCTTGGAATGACCAGTAATGGATTTGCCTTAGAATGCCCGACTTCGACATTTTCCAAGAATAGAATGGGGCCATCTTCTGTCGTTATTCCCTCGTCTAATATGGACGACTTGTTGCTTCCGACACTTGCTGAAGGTTCAGACATCGCTTCAAACGGACATAGAGTTACTTTTGAAAATTAGGTAACCCTAAATTTCTAGATGTTTGCGATATGATGATGGTCTAATGTCTTCTCAAACAAGCATGAACAAAGGGTTAGATAGGGCCAGATTGGCACTAATTATCGGTTTTCTAGTATTTTCTTCTATTATTTTTCCCATGGAAAATGGCCAATTGGAAGGTAATGAAACAAGGATGGAGCAATTTGGCGGAAGTGGTTCAATCGAGGAACAGTGCGGTTCAATAACATTCGAAGACATGTTTGCCTACAATAATGCGATTTTTGACATCCAAATAGATGATGGTTGGGGCAGGGCGGAGGTTTCTGCCATGGCATGGATCAACCTCACACTTGCCGATGACATTAGGCATGACTTGGATTCATTCCTTGAAGGTCTGATGCCATCAGGAGGAGATGGATGGTTATCCAATGACGAGGTTGGAATTGTGATTATGGCAGCAGCAGATTGCCTCGAGTACAGCATCACTAGGATCGGTATCAGGGATGGGTTTCCACATAGGGGGGGGACGGGGGTTGATTGGAAGAACACGACATGGGAAAGCAATGGAATGCAGGTCGCTCACTTCAATGGCGTACCATCGAATCACTCCGAGAGGAGGGAATGCGAAGGATTTGGTCAAGGGGATTGTTATGAGGTCCCTGTGATCCCGGATCTAGAAAGGGACTGCGACACAACTATCGATCAATCCGAAGGATTGGATGAGTGCAGGATAATGCTGTGGCTCAATGCATCGATGGAAATAAGTGGAATTTCAGATCCCAATAACTTCACAATTGGATTCAATGCCTCCAACATGAGCAATGCTGAGTTGCATTTCACACTACCTCCAATGCCGGATCTAAGGTTGGACTTGTGGGAGGAATGCGAAGGCAGGCATATTGGTTCGGAGGAACATGCCACTGAGGTCTATGATTCACCCAGCAGGGGTGCCTGCATTGGGGATGGTTCTTCTACATACGACTTGAGAGCTAATGAGAATGGAGGTCTGACTTACTCATTATTCCCAAGCACTAGTAGGGCGGATTGGCCTATTGGCGAGGATATCTTCGCTGACTTCACCACCTATCCGCTGGATGTTGACAATCCCCCTATTTGGACTGATTTAGCTCCAGAGAATGGCTCAATGTTCCCTGTTCCAAAATTAGGCGAAAGTAGATTTGCTACACCAAAGGAGCTGAGTTCGTGGTTCTACGATGAACTAGGCTCTTCGCTGCTGGAGATTGATTGCGAAGCTGAGGGAAGCGGGGAGATTAGCGAGAGCATTGATGGTTCTCTTTGGATACAAGTCCAAGGACAGGTGGAGGTGAGTTGCTTGTCTATCGATGCTTCGGGCCAGGAATCTGACTCCAGAACTTGGATAGTTGGAGTACCAATTTCGGTTTCAACTACGGAAGATTCTCTGTTGCAAGGGCACCCCATTAGTGTCTCTCCAAGCCAAGGTTGGAATGGAGTGACAGTGGAAATGGGTCTTTTCCAAGAGGGGGAGCCCTCTGAAATAGTAACCAATACGGTAGATCAAGGAATCGTTATAGAGGTTCCATTTGCCAACCTGATGCCGGGTTCCGTACTATTATGGGCCAATGTGTATATGGGCAACGGATACAAGATGGAGACAGTGTATGATTTGGGTATTACAAAGGAAAGCAGACCCCCGGTAATCTCGATTTCTACGATACAATGGGATGGGAATTTATTGAATATTGGAGGTCAGTTCAGCGATCCAGACGGGGAGTCTGTGACTTTGGAGGTAGAAGTAGATGGAGTGATAGTTGACCCATCGGCCGTGAGTTCTTTGATGACTGGAAATACATGGGAAATTGTTCTGGATGCATATGACTATGATTTCGGTAATTACACAATTGGGATCAAAGGTTGCGATGAGTCACTGAAATGCGAGTCGGTATTCCGAGAAGTGGAGTATATAGATGGCAGCTTTCCTACAGATTGGAATGACCCTACCTCTGGCGAATACACTGAAGATGGGGGGGCGCTGCCAGCTACTGGGGCTTGGTTGTCGATTGTTGTAATTATTCTAGCACTTAGTCGAGTCAGAAAGGAGGATGGGTCTTGAGTTTCTCGGGAAGAGTGAAGAAAACATCCCACGAAGGTGGCCTGATTGCATCTTTTGAGGGGCGTCCACCCAGACTTGGAACTAGTATTCGAATTACTGGAGGAAGGGTACTTGGCAGGGTAGAGACTGTTTTGGGTCCTGTCGAAGAACCATTAATTCACATTTTGCCACTCATTGAAGGTATTGATCCTAGAGCCGCTATTGGCTCTCCAATAGAAATTGCACCCAGAGTCAGGGGTGGTGCTAGAGGGAGAAAAATAGTTGACCGAGGTGGACAAAGGAATGTGACTAGGGGTAAAAATTACCGAAATAACGGATCCAGGAATCAGAAACCCAGTAGAGGAAGAGGGCAGGGGAGTACGCATCATCGTCGAAAACCTGCAGGAAAGGGGTCCAACTCAAGACGGCCCCCCAAGGGGAAAAGATCCCCAAGCAAAGGTAGGGGTGGAACTCGAGGTAGACGAGGAAAGTACTGACCCGAGAATTCATCACGGAAGCCACTTTGCCGATGGTGTGGGAAAAAGCTTGGAGCTACTTTGGCTCGATTCAATTGATGCTCGGGACAGGGGCGATATAGAAGAGGCACTGGATCTTGCCAAGGATGTTGTAGAACAAGATGATTCTCACTGTGAGGCTTGGATGGCGATTGCCCAGCTCACTCTGCCCCAGAAATCGAGAGGGAGGCAGGTAATGCCTGATTTGGGCCAGTCTGCTAAAGCTCTTTCCGCCGTGAAGAGAGTGGTGGAATTGGATCCCCACCACCCAACAGCGTGGGAGCTTGGGGGGACATTGATAGTTGATCACCTCGGAATGTTGGAACTGGGCCTTAAGTGGTGGCAGCAAAGGCATTTGATATCGCCGAATGAAATTGTACCAATAATTGAGCAGATGTCAATTTTAGTTAGATTGGGCGATTTCAAGAGTTGTGATGAAAGATTGGAGATTCTGACCGATGGGAGCATGGAGATACCGCCAAATAAAGAGGTTGAGGCTAGGATTTTCCGAGTAAGAGGCTTAGTCGAAAGAGCAAGAAAATTTGAGGAGAAGCGCTCATTTAGACCCCAAAACGAGAAGGATGATGGATGGGAGGCAATTAGAAGGATGAGGAAGAGGAAGCCGATTTCTGAGACTTTCTTCCTGCTGACTTTCGTTTTTCCCATTGTTTTCATGCTTGGCACTACTGCAATGATATATTTGGGCTCTAGTGGCTTGGGTACTGCAATGGTTTTCGCCTTGATAATCGTATCTTACTTCATAATCAGCCATCTTTCAATGGGCCTTCTGCAATCACTGAATAGGCACGCATTTGATCTAGATAGAGCCTTGGATGTTGAGGCGACGGTGGGCAAGTCCTGTATCCCTGAAACGATCAGGGGTTCGAAGCTATACGATGCTGTGATCTCAAAGAGGCTTCCAGCATTTAGGGAAAGGCTTGCCCTGATTGTTAGCTCAGAGGAACGTGTTCCAGCCAAGTGGATCTTGGCGGTTCCCTTCTGATTATCCGCCTTGCCCCTTTTGCTGATCGTAGTAGCTAGCATAGTACTGCTGAGCATACTGGCGGGCCATCTGCTCTTCATATCCTTGCCCAACTAGTTGCTGCACATAGGCTTCGACTGGATCCATCTGTTCGACGCCTCCGAACGACTCGACGGCATCTTCTACCGATTCCTTGCCA
>Ga0066849_10000901_pt1 | contig 12096 bp, 18 predicted proteins | sample ETNtaG_9_FD_65492 | JGI IMG/M metagenome (GOLD analysis project Ga0066849, IMG submission 65492) | Marine microbial and viral communities from oxygen minimum zone, Eastern Pacific Ocean - ETNP201406SV69 | ecosystem: Environmental > Aquatic > Marine > Oceanic | place: Pacific Ocean: Eastern... | reverse complement strand
GTTATAGCATCATCAAACCTGCCATCTTGTACTGCTCGATTAGAATTAATCATTTTATTTCTTAATCCGTTTAATCGATCAAATTCTTTTCTGAAACTATCGTTCGATTTATCTAAATCAATTGCTGCCTTAATTTTTTCTCCAGCAAGCTCTAGATTACCAGATGATAATGCTTTCTGAGATTCTTCATAAAGAGATAAAGCTGATTGAGCAAAAATAGTTGTTGAAAACAATAAGATAAAAATAATATTTTTCATTATGCCGCCTTTAAAGTATTCATTTTTTAATTATCACGTAATCTATAAATCTTTTAAAAAAATACTAACTGTTATTTTTTAGTGCCGAAGGCGGGACTTGAACCCACACAGAGTTTCCTCCACTAGCCCCTCAAGCTAGCGTGTCTACCAATTCCACCACTTCGGCTATTTCTTAATTTGTAGCTTCTTCTGGTAGAAGGTCTTCAGAGGGTAAAGAATACTCAGGGACAACTAATTCTACCTCTCTTGAATCAGCATCTTTTTGAAGAATAGACTCTGTAGAAGATGTAGGTTCACCACTAAGAAAACCAATTACTAGTGCAAGACCAATAAAGGTTATTCCAAGCCATGTAGTTAATTTAGTAATGAAATCATTTGCTCCAGAAGATCCTAACATAGAAGTAGCAGCACTACCACCCATCATAGAATTCAATCCTCCTTGACCTGATTGCATTAATATTACCCCAATAAGCAATAAGCTTACCAATGTATGTATTACTATTAAAAATTGAACCATAATACCTCTTATAATTTTATTTGTTTAACAATGTCTCTAAATTTTTCAAAGTTAGCGCTAGCGCTTCCAATGAGAAAACCATCAATTAACTCCACATCGAGAAGTTCATTGATATTACTTGCATCAACAGACCCACCATAAAATAATTTAATGTTGTCTAAATCTGCTCCTGAATATAAACTTTTTAATCTACTTTTTATATAAGAAAGCATTTCATTTATATATTCATTTGAAGGCACATCTCCTGATCCGATTGCCCATACCGGTTCATATGCAATGGTTAATTTTTTGCCATTCAATTCATTGGGCAGTACTGATAGTTGACTATCAAGGATGCTTTCTGTTAATTGGCTATTTTTTTCATCTAATGTCTCACCTACACACAAAATAGGGTCAGCATCGCTAGATAAAGTCCTTTCTAACTTCTCTGATATAACATCATTATTCTCTTTATAGATAGATCTTCTTTCAGAATGACCAACAATACATGACGCTACATCAATAGCATTAATTGAGGTAGATCCAGTATAAGCTCCATTTTCATGTATATCACAATCCTGCATACCAATCTTTATATCAAATTTTAGATGATTTTTTACTGAACGTATACAAGCATGTGATGGAAATAATATAATGTCTTTATTAGAAAATAAATCACTTTCAGAATTAAGTTTATCAATAAACTCTATTGATCCACTTTCATCTAAATACATCTTCCAATTTGCTGCTATGGTTATTTTTTTCATTATTTTTTTAACATCTCTATGGCTGGAAGCTTATTTCCAGATAATAACTCTAAACAAGATCCGCCTCCAGTAGAAGCGTGAGAAAATTCATCAATTATCCCTTTCTTGTAATTTCTAATGGCTGCAATAGTATCTCCTCCTCCGATTATAGAAACACAATCATGATCTGCTATTGTTTCAATTATCTTATTAGTTCCTATAGCAAAATGTTTATTTTCTGCTACACCTACTGTTCCATTCCAAAATACTGTTTCTGACTCTTTAATGATATCTGTAAACAAGTTAATACTTAATTCGCCTATATCTTCACAAATCATTGTTTTTTTAATACTATCACTCTTTGCATAGTGCAATTTACCACTTCCAAATTTATTTAACTCTCCATTAAAATCAATAGGAAGAACAATATTGGCTTTACTGGTAGACGCTCTTACCATAAGCTTCTTAGCAATATCTATTTCATTTTCACCTACTAAGGATTTCCCCATATCAAACTTGCTTGCAGTTAAGAAAGTGTTAGCCATAGCACCTCCAATAATAATATTGTCTGCAATATCAAAAAAATGGTTGATTACATTAATCTTCGTATCAATTTTTGCTCCTCCAATAATGAGCGTTACTGGACTTTTTGCATTTGCAACACCTTCAGATAGGAATTGCATTTCTTTCTCCATCAACAATCCCATACCTTTTGTTGTAAAATAATTTGTAATTCCTGCATTTGATGCATGCTTACGATGAGCAGTACCAAATGCATCATTTAAATAAATAGATCCATGCTGAGATAGTTTGGATGCAAATGATAAGTCATTGCTCATTTCTTCATCATAAAATCGTAAATTTTCTAACAAATGGATTTCTCCACTTTTTAAATTCCTTGATACTTCAATTGCGTCATCTGATATGCAGTCATGAGAAAACTTTATAGGCATTTCAAGCAATTGTGCAAGCTTCTCTCCTGCAGGCATTAATGATAAATTAGAATCAACCTTTCCTTTGGGTCTTCCTCTATGCGACATTAAAACAATTTTAGCGCCTTGATCAAGGCAGTATTTAATTGTTGGTAATGACTTCAGTATTCTGTAATCGTCTACGACTAAATCATTTTCAACGGGAACATTAAAATCGACCCTAATGAGAATGCAGTTGCTAGTATTGTTATTGGATTGAAAATCAATCGATGTAATTTTACGTAACATGACTTTTGTTTAAATAATGCTAAAAAACTTAAACAATACCTTGGTCAATCATAGAATCTGCAACTCTTACAAATCCTCCGATATTAGCACCATCTACATAGTTAACAAAGTCGCCCTTAGAACCATGCTTAACGCATGTGGTATGGATTCCTTTCATGATATCTTTTAGTAATCCATCAACTTGCTCTCTAGTAAGTGGAATGCGTGTACTGTTTTGACTCATTTCGATACCAGAAACAGCTACACCACCAGCGTTAGCTGCTTTTCCTGGACCAAATAATATCTTTTTATCAACAAAAAGATCTACAGCCTCTTTTGTTGATGGCATATTTGCTCCTTCAGCTACTACAAAACATCCATTTTCTAATAGCTCTTTGGCATCATTATGATCTAGCTCATTTTGAGTAGCGCAAGGTAGTGCAATATCACATTTTATAGACCAAGGACGTTTTCCTTCAAAATATTCTACATTATATTTTTTAGCATATTCAGAAATTCTGGCTGAACGTTCTTCTTTCAGTTCTTTAACATAGTCTATTTTTTCTTGAGTAATACCATCTGGATCGTAAATAAAACCGCTAGAATCTGATAATGTCACTGGTTTTGCTCCCATTTCAATTAATTTCTCACAAGCAAATTGTGCCACATTTCCAGAGCCAGACACTGTAACAATTTTTCCCTCTAAAGATTCGTCTCTAGTTTTAAGCATTTCATCAACAAAATAAACAGTTCCATAGCCTGTTGCTTCAGGCCTTATTAAGCTACCGCCCCACTTTGTATTTTTTCCAGTAAGCACGCCAGTAAACTCATTTCTTATTTTTTTGTATTGACCAAATAAATATCCAATCTCTCTTCCACCAACTCCGATATCTCCAGCAGGAACATCTGTATCGCTTCCAATATGTCTTGATAGTTCATTCATAAATGATTGGCAAAATCTCATAATCTCAGTATCAGACTTTCCTTTAGGGTCAAAATTAGATCCACCTTTTCCTCCACCCATACTCAATCCAGTAAGACTGTTCTTGAATATTTGCTCAAATGCTAAAAATTTTAAAATTCCAAGATTTACAGATGGATGGAATCTAAGACCGCCCTTGTATGGACCTATAGCAGAATTAAACTGAATTCTATATCCTAAATTAACATGAACATTGTTCTTGTCATCAGTCCAAGGCACTCTAAAGATAAAGGCTCTCTCTGGAACAACAACTCTATCAAGTATATTATATTTAATGTAATCTGGGTTACCTTGAACAGTATCCCATATAGAACTTACAACTTCTTCTACTGCCTGAAGAAACTCATCTTCAAACTTAAATGTCTCATTTACATGGTCTAAAAATTCTTGTTTTGTATTGTATTTCATGTGAGCTATTTATCTCCTAAAGTTTATCAACCATTGAAATTACAAAATAACACAAAAAAGCAAAGTATTTTATTACAAATATTATATGTAAATATTAAAAATAATTTAGACATTTAGATTGAAGTAATATAACTTTAAGCCTTCGATGGCGGAGTAGCTCAGTTGGTTAGAGCAGCGGAATCATAATCCGAAGGTCGGGAGTTCAAATCTCTCCTCCGCTACGAATTATCAATTCACTTTTTTTCACATACTCAACTTCAGATTCTGTCAGTATAGATTTAAAATATTCATTAGCGTACTTCTTGTCATAGAGAACATCATGCTGCACTGCCTCTTTAGGAGATTTATTCTCTTTCGATCCTGAAATAGAAGAAGCTATATGGTCAATATCACTTTCTGAATAATCTATATTAAGCCAATCGAATAATGATATAATAGCATTGCTAGGATTAACAGATAGATCATTTTGATTAAAGAAATAAATATTATCATTATTGACTATTTTTTTCTTAAACAATCTATAAAGATAGAAAAATTGTACTGCCCCCACTACAAAAGGTGAAATATCGTCATTATCAAATTGGAGAGGATTTTGAATATTGACACCAGCGCGCTTCAAATCTTCTAATAGTCTGGGGTATTCACTAAACGTCCAAGACATCCTTTTAAAACTTCCTGCTAATGGGAGTAATGGTCTTTCACACATTATAACCTTATAATTTTTAGAGAGGTGTTGGGATGCAAATACTAAGAATGGATCTTTAACAATTAATCCATTTCTTCTATTAAAAAATTTTGCTTTTTTAAAAGAGATGGATGATTCATTTCCAATAACATGTTTTATTGTTTTTTTAAAGAAAGAATCACTCTTCTTTATTCCAAGCTTAAAACTTGAATTAAAGCTCAATAAATTTCCTAACATTCTATCAAAATCATTCTCCATAATATTAGATCCTGGAATAAGGTAGTTTATATCGACTGATTTTAAACCCTGAGCGCTGTTAAATGGCTCATAAATGGCGCTATAAGACGCTTTATTGGATATAAGCTTACTAACTGCGGTTGTAGCTGTTCTAGGTATACCAGAAACTATTATTGGATTCTTAGAATATTTATTATTTTTAAACATGCTTATTGCTCAATCTAATGCAAAAGAAAAGAAATATCAAAAATCAATTCGATTCATTAAATCTTTGAGTAAAGAAGATAAAATTAATCATACTTTTGAATATCTATATAATGAATTTGAGAATTGGATTTTTTGTGGATTCTATCGTAAAAAAGAAAATCAGTTAGAAATTTCAATATATCATTCTGATAATATACCTTGCAGTCCGATTCATATGAATGGTGTTTGCGGGCAATCTATAGCTAATCAGGAGACTATTATTGTAGATGATGTTAACAGCTTTGAAAATCATATTGTATGTGATTCTAACAGCAAATCTGAAATTGCTATACCTTTTACGAAGGATAATATAGAGTATGTTTTAGATATTGATTCAAAAGAGTTAAATGATTTTGATGAAATAGATAAAAAATACTTACAAAAGATACTAAAAGAACTTTAGCTATCTTCTTCTGTAGCTACTTCTTCTACGTCAGAAGCTGCGACTTCATCAACCTTAAACTGAGCTTTGTCTACAAATTCAATTAGGGAAATCTTAGCTGCATCATTTGTTCTGGTACCAAGTTTAATGATACGAGTATAACCCCCAGGTCTATCAGAATAAACCGGAGCAATAACATCAAATAAAGTTTTTACAGCATCTGAGTTGTGAATCTTTTTCATCACTTCTCTTCTATTGTGAAGACTTTGATCTTTTGCTTTGGTAATCATTGGCTCAATAAACTTACGCAACTCTAAAGCTTTTTGATGTGTTGTTTTAATACGCTTATGCTCAATTAATGAGCTTGCCATATTAGACATCATTGCTTTTCTATGAGCAGCAGACTTACCAAATTTTCTTGATGTAATTCTCTTTTTCATTCTTATGCTTCGTCTTCTACGTAAGGACTAGTGTCCATACCAAATTTTAGACCCATCGTTTCAAGTTTTTCAATCAACTCATTTAATGATTTACGACCAAAGTTCTTATACTCAAGCATTTCTGCTTCGTCTTTGTCTACCAATTCACCAATTAGAGTAATTCCAGCAGCTTCTAGACAGTTATGACTTCTAACTGATAGCTCCATCTCATCAATTGAAGAACCAAGAAGTTTACGAATTTGTAATATTTCTTCACTTACAGGTTTATCAATCTCTAACACAGAAGGATTGCTAATAGAATTAATAATATTATAATGTTCAGCAAGAACAGAAGAACAGTAACTAACAGCATCAATTGGACTGATAGATCCATCTGTTTTCACATCTAAAGATAACATCTCTAGGTCTTCTTTTGCTCCAGGCAATGGAGAAACATTGAATGCTACTTGAGTCACAGGATTAAAAATACTATCAATTGGTATCATTCCAACCGGTGAATTATTTAATTTATTCTCCTCGCTAGATTTATAACCCTTACCAATTCCTAATCTTAATTCTAATTCTAAAGTAGTTCCTTTAGAAATATCTGTGATATAATGATCAGGGTTTAAGATAGTAAAATCATCGCTTGCTGCTTGAATATCAGCTGCAGTAAATGTTTTTTTGCCTTTAATTTTTATGAAAATAGGCTCTACTGAACTTTCGAATAAATGAAATCTTACACCTTTTAAGTTCATAATAACATCTGCAATATCTTCTTTAACTCCATCCAGTGTTGAAAATTCATGTAAAGCACCGTCAATTTTAACATTTGTGATAGCTGCTCCAGGTACTGCAGTCAACAAAGCTCTTCTTAAAGAATTACCAACTGTTATTCCATACCCTCTCTCAAGCGGTTTAATAACAAAATTACTTGAATTGTCTTCAATTACTTTATGTGAAATTTTAAATTTTAAATCATTACTCATTTTTCTTCCTTTATCTTGAATAGTATTCAACAACTAATTGTTCATTCATAGTTAAGTCAATCTCATCTCTCTCAGGATAATTAACAAATGTTCCTTCCATTTTGGCTTTATCAACAGAAAGCCAGGATACACTTAAATCTCCCTTAACCATTTTAATCGCATTTAATATAATATCTAATTTTTTACTTTTTTCTCTTACTTGGATCACATCACCAGGTTTCAAGCGATAAGATGCAATATTAACCTTAACACCATTTACCATAAAATGTGCATGACTTACAAGTTGTCTTGCAGATGATCTAGTAGGGGCAAATCCAAGCTTATAAACTACATTATCCAATCTAGATTCCAATAAGACTAATAAGTTAAGACCTGTTTCGCCTTTCATTTGAGTAGCTTTCTTAAAATAAGTTCTAAATTGTTTCTCAAGCATACCATATGTGAACTTAATCTTTTGCTTCTCTTTCAATTGTGTAGAGTAGGTTGAAAAACGTTTACCGGTTTGTCCGTGCTGACCAGGTCTATATCCTTTCTTTGATAATAATCTATCAAATTTAGGGTTACCAAAAATGTTAACGCCAATTTTTCTAACTAATTTACCTTTAGGTGTATTTAATTTTGCCATACTTTTTTAAACTCTTCTCTGTTTTTTAGGTCTACATCCGTTGTGAGGTAATGGAGTCACATCGGATATTGATGTTACTTGTAATCCGGCACTAGATAATGCTCTAATAGCTGATTCTCTACCAGCTCCAGGACCTTTGACTTTAACTGCTACGCTAGCTAAACCCATACTTACTACTTCGCTAGCTACTTTTTCTGATGCTATTGTAGCTGCATATGCTGTATTTTTTCTAGAACCTTTAAATCCTGCTTTACCTGCAGTTGCCCAAGCAATCACATTTCCACCTTCATCAGTTACGGTAATATTCGTATTATTGAATGTTGCCTTAATATGAACAATTCCGTTTGGATTTATTTTTCTTTTATTCTTTTTTGATCTAGTTTGCGTTGCCATCTATATTATACTGCTTTCTTACCAAGTGATATTGTTTGTTTTCTTCCACTTCTTTTTGTTCTAGAGTTTGTCTTAGTTCTCTGTCCTCTTACTGGAAGAGACTTTCTATGTCTTACCCCTCTATAACTACCAATATCCTGTAGTCTTTTAACGTTTTTAAGGTTTTCACTTCTTAATTCACCCTCAATCAATAATTTTAAGTCCACAATAACTTTTCTAATTGCATCTTCGTCTTTAGAACTCAAATCTGTAACTCTTACATTCGGATCGACTTTTGCTAATTCACATACTTTTACTGCAGTATGCAATCCGATACCATGAACATAACGCAATGAGTATGCTATTTTTTTCTCTTTTGGTATATCAACACCTGCTATTCTAGCCATTATCCTTGCCTCTGTTTAAATCTAGGGTTCTTCTTATTAATAACATAGACACGTCCTTTTCTGCGAACAATAATGCAGTCACGTGTTCTTTTCTTTACTGATGCTTTAACTTTCATAATTATTGCCTAAAAGTAATTCTTCCTCTGCTCAAATCATAGGGAGATAATTGTAAATCAACTTTATCTCCTGGTAACATTTTAATAAAGTGCATACGCATCTTTCCACTTACATGAGCAAGCACTTCATGGTCCTTACCGCCTAGATTAATAGTTACTCTAAACCTAGCGCCAGGTAAAGCCTCTTTAATTACACCTTCTACTTCTATTGATTCTTGTTTTGCCATTATGTTAAAATTCTGGGTTGCAACTTAGTAATAAGAATTGAATGTTCAAAGTGCGCACTTGGTTGCCCATCTTGCGTTCTGATTGTCCATCCATCTAAGTCCGTTTTAATATGTCTTGATCCTAAATTAACCATTGGTTCAATTGCTAAACACATTCCTTCTTTTAATTCGACGTTATGATCGGCGCTAATAGGAGTAGAAAAATTTGGAACCTGTGGCTCAAGATGTAGCTTCGTACCGATGCCATGCCCTACTAATTCTCTTACAATTGAATAACCTTTTGATTCAACATGTTTTTGTATCGCATCACTGATATCAAAAACACGATTGCCTACTACTGCTTTGCTAATACCTATCTCTAATGCTTCTTTTGTAATATCTAATAATAATTGCTTTTCTTTTGAAATTTTTCCAACAGCGAGAGTTCTTGCTGAGTCGCTATAGTATCCGTTCTTTAATACACCACAATCTATACCAACAATCTGACCTTCTTTTAATACAACATCTTTTGGTATACCATGAACCACTTCGTCATCAATAGATACAGTAATTGTAGAAGGAAAATTGTTGTACCCCTTAAATGCAGGTTCAGCATCTCTAGATAAAATATACTGTTCTGCTAACTTATCTAACTCTATCACAGATTGACCTGGTTTCACATTACTCTCAATCATGTTAAGCGTATCAGATAATATCTGACAACTCTCTGTCATATAAGACACTTGATTTGTATTGTTCATATCAACCATTATCTTCTTCCTCTAGCCCTAACCTTGCCTTTTGATAAGAAACCGTCGTAGTGTCTAGATAGCAAATGAGTCTCTACTTGACTTAAAGTATCTAAACCAACACCAACAATAATTAATAAACTAGTTCCTCCAAAGAAAGATGCATAAGCATAATCTAAGCCAGCAAACTGTTGCAAGAAATATGGCATTAAAGCAATAAATCCTAGAAAACATGCTCCGGGAAGTGTTACTCTAGTAAGAATATTTTCAATAAATTCTGCTGTCTTTTTTCCTGGTTTTACTCCTGGAATAAATCCTCCTTGCTGCTTTAATGTTGAGGCTACTTGATTTGGATCAAACTGTAAGGCTGTGTAAAAATAAGTAAAGAATACAATTAATAGAGCAAAACATACATTTGAAAACCAATGATCCATTGCAAACCAGGACATAAAATTAGATTGGGTAGCATCTTGGCCCATAAATGTAGCAATAGTACCAGGAATTAATAATATAGATTGTGCAAAAATAATAGGTATTACTCCTGCTGTATTAATTTTTAAAGGTAAATATGTAGACTGTCCACCATAAACTTTTCTTCCTACAATTCTTCTAGCATATTGAACAGGGACTTTTCTTAAACCTTGCTGTATTAGTATAATTAGCATTACTAAGAAAAAGAATAAAATTGCAAGAGAAAGCTCTGAAAGAATACCTCTTACTCCTTGTTGAAAATATGATATCTCAGATAACACAACATTTGGAAACGCTGCTAAAATTCCAACCATAATAACAAGAGATATACCATTACCTATACCATGCTCTGTAATTTTTTCACCAAGCCATAACAATAACATTGTACCTGTTGTGATAGAAACAATTGCAGTAAATCTAAAAGCAAACCCAGGATTTAATACAATACCATAACTCTCTAATAGAAATGCAATACCAATAGATTGAATACAAGCTAAAATTACTGTACCATATCTAGTAATTTGAGCGATCTTAGCTCTTCCACTCTCTCCTTCTTGCGCTAAACGCTGAAAATATGGAAGGGTAGTTTGTAAAATTTGGATAACAATCGATACTGAAATATATGGCATAATACCTAGTCCAAATACTGCAGCTTGACCAAATGCTCCGCCCGTAAACATATTAAATAATCCAAAAAATGTATCATTTAGAGATTCCATAGTTTGACGAAGAGCTTCAGGATTGATACCAGGGATAGGCACTTGAGCACCAAGCCTAACAATTATCAAGATTCCCAAAGTAAACAATATCTTTCTTCTCAGTTCAGGAATAGCAAAAATATTTCTTAATTTTTCAATCACTGAACAACAGCCTTTCCACCCGCTTCTTCAATTTTTTTAATTGCAGATGCGCTAAATGATGATGCAGTAATATTATAAGCTTTATCAATATCACCATTACCTAAAATTTTAACAGCAACAAAAGCAGAAGAGATTAATCCTTTTGCTAGCAATACTTCAGAATCAATATTTTTTGATTTAATCTTAGCAATCTGAGAAAGATTTACAATCTCATATGATTTTGCAAAATTAAAATTATTGAATCCTCTAGTTGGAACTCTTCTATGCAGAGGCACTTGACCACCTTCAAACCAATATCTGTGTTTGAAACCGCTTCTTTGGCCTGCTCCTTTGTGACCTCTTCCAGCAGTTCCGCCTAAACCAGAACCAGGTCCTCTACCAACTCTTTTAGAATTTTTTGTAGCTTTAGTAGGTTTTACTAATTTCATTTTACTTCCTCAACCTTAACTAGATAATCTATTTTCTTTATCATGCCAGCAATTGCATCATTTAAATCAAGAACAACAGATTTGTTCATCTTTCTAAGACCTAATGCATCAAGAGTAGCTTTGGCTTTTCTTGAATAGCCAATTCTACTTTTTATTTGTGTAATTTTAATTTGTTTTTTAGCCATCTTTTAAATCTCAAATAATGTTTTTGGTGTTTTTCCTCTCTTCTTAGCAACAACTCTAACGTCTTGCAAGCTTGTTAAGGCATTCATTACAGCTTTAGCAACATTCATAGGATTATTTGATCCTAACACCTTTGAATAGATATTATTAATACCTACCTGCTCCATAATCAATCTTACTGCAGATCCAGCTATAATACCTGTTCCGAAAGGAGCTGGTTTCAATAATACTCTGCTTGCCCCATGTTTACCTATAATTTCATGCGGAATAGTATAATTATATACAGGAACCTTGACTAAGTTTTGTTTTGCATCGTCTTTAGCTTTAGTAATAGATACAATAACCTCATTAGCTTTTCCTGAACCAATACCAACATGAGTTCTACCATCACCAATAACAACTAAAGTTGAAAAACTAAATCTTTTTCCGCGAGAATTAACCTTAGCAACTCTGTTAATTCTTATAACGGATTCTTCTTTTAAATCAAGTTCTGAATAATTAATCATACTCATTTATTTATTCTCCAATGTTAAAATTTTAGTCCACCTTTTCTAGAAGCTTCTGCAAAAGATTTTATTCTTCCATGGTATCTAAAACCATTTCTATCAAAATGTACTTGCTTAACTTTCTTTG
>Ga0066849_10000899_pt1 | contig 12139 bp, 16 predicted proteins | sample ETNtaG_9_FD_65492 | JGI IMG/M metagenome (GOLD analysis project Ga0066849, IMG submission 65492) | Marine microbial and viral communities from oxygen minimum zone, Eastern Pacific Ocean - ETNP201406SV69 | ecosystem: Environmental > Aquatic > Marine > Oceanic | place: Pacific Ocean: Eastern... | reverse complement strand
GATGCTTTGATGGATGTTGTGACGGCTCCATGCGGAAACCATGGTTCATCAAGCACATCGGGGGTGCTCATGGCCTCGCGAATAGAATAAATGGCTTGAGTCAACCGGTTGAGAACTCAATCTCCGCAATGATTGAACATTATGATGCATCCATTGAAGAATATGGGAGGGGCGCTACCATTAGCTGTTGACCTTGATGGAACCGTAATTCTCTCAGATATGACGAAAATTAGTGCAAAAAGAATAATTTTCAGAAGACCTTGGTATGTTTTTCTCATTCCTTTCTTTGAATTAACAAAAGGAAGGCCATATTGGAAGAAGAGAGTCGCTAATCTTGTTTCAGTAAAACCAGATGAACTCGTCTATCATGAAGCATTCATGACTTGGTTGAAAAACGAAAAAGAAAGTGGAAGAGAGATTATTCTCGCTACTGCATCCCATATTGTTCAGGCTTTGCCAATCGCAGAACATGTCGGACTTTTCGACGATGTAATGGGTTCTGAGGGAACATTGAATCTAGGTGGAAAACACAAAGCTAAGGCTTTAGTACAACGATATGGGAAAGGTAAATTTGCATACTGTGGTAATTCTAAAGCAGATTTGGAAGTATGGCCAGATGCAGGGGAAATTATCGTTGTAAATCCTAGTAGAGGGGTTCTTTCAGGCCTTCATCGAGATCCAGATATCTTATTCGAATGAAATCTATTCTCTGAGAGGAATCAAAGACAAGGAACTCATCCAAGAAGGTAGGGGAGCACATGGGTTGGTTAGGTCGGAGCATTGATGCTTCAGCAAAATGGCTACTAAAATTCAGGTTAATTCGTGCTCCTGCAAGGTGGTTAGCCAATTCCAGATTCGCCTGGAGTTTAGTATCTAGAACTGATCGAGTCCGTGCAAATCGTCTTCGTGATCGAATTTTCCATGGTGAAATTCCTCAACATGTTTCCATCATCATGGATGGAAACAGGAGATTCGCAGAAAACGAAGGATTGGATAGTTCAATTGGTCACAGATATGGCAAACAGAAATTGGAAGAAGTGATGGATTGGGTTCTAGAATTGGATATCCCATATTTGACTGTCTACGCATTAAGTACAGAGAATGTAATCAATCGAACTGAAGATGAACTTGAAGTTCTTTTTGATCTCTATGTTGAGGGACTAGAAGACCTTCTGAAAAATGAACGAATTTTTACTAATCGTGTAAAAGTTCAAATCGCTGGCCACAAAGAATTGTTGCCAATAAATGTTATCGATGCAATCGAAAACGCAGAGAAAGCAACGGCGAATCACGATGGATGTGTTTTCACAATCTGTCTTGCATATGGTTCTAGAGAAGAGATTCTAGTTGCTGTTCGCAGTATAGCAGAAGATCATGCATCGGGAGAGGTTTCAATTGATGAAATAGATGAAAAGATGATTTCTAAACGACTCTACACTGGTGGATTACCTGATCCTGATTTGATTATTCGCACTTCTGGAGAAGAAAGAATCTCCAACTTCTTGCTATGGCAGGCAGCCTATTCTGAACTCTACTTCACCGATGTTTTCTGGCCTTCATTTTCAAAAAGTGATTTCTTCAATGCGATTGAATCCTATCAAAATAGGCGCAGACGATTTGGAGAATAACCATGGAAGAACTATGCTCTAGTTGTGGAAATGATCCATGGCCAAAACCATCTTTGGCTGTTGACGCAGTGGTAACAAGGGAAAACGGAAACGAAGTACTATTGATTCGAAGAGGAAATAATCCATGGAAAGGATCCTGGGCATTTCCAGGAGGTTTCGTAGAACTTGGTGAGAATCCATTGGATGCAGTTCTAAGGGAATTGAAAGAGGAAACTGGAGTCATCGGAACCAATCCTGAGATTCTATCTGTTCGAGGGGACCCTGAACGCGATCCTCGCAAACATATCGTTTCGATTTTCTACCGAGTTCACGTTGAGGGCGATTCAATACCTTGTGCTGGTGACGATGCTGAACATGCAGAATGGATTGAAGTGAAGAAAGCTATCGAAGAAGGAATGGCAGGAGACCATGTAGATGTTCTTCGAGATTCGCTGTTTCAGACATAATGCAACTAAACACAGCATTTATTCCAATCTAAATGGATTAAAAAATTGGACCAATCAGTTCCTCTAATTCTGAACGATTATTATGAATAGATTGGGTCCTCGATTCTTGCTCTATGATAGATTGAATCCATGATTTGAAAATCTCATCAATTCCAGATCTATCTAATGATTTCCACCGAAACAACGTACGTGGAAACCTATGCTCAATATCATCGAGGAAACCTCGTTCTGCTCTTGAAATCAATAGTGTCGGAATGCCTTGTATCACAGCCTCAGATGCCAGCGTTGTAGAGCCAGTCAATACACCATCAAACATTGCAATTTGGGTAGGTATTTCCCAAGCAGCATCTGTTGATTCAAGTGTAGACTCCTTTGTATGAACGAAATGAACGGGTAAATCCTTGATCCAATAATCATAATTTATCAACTCAGAATCGTCATGAATTCCTCCACCATGAATCAAGCGATGGAAAATTACAGGAGCATCTGAAAGTGTTTCGTTAGTAGATTGAATTTCTTCGCGAATTTGTGAAATTGCTTGTTTTCTAATTGATTTTCCTGCTTGGATATCAACATACACCTCTGGTAAAATTCCAGAGTACCTGCGAACTCGAGAATCTGAAACAAAATTACCCGAAATTTCTCTTTTCCAAGATTTCGGTAGAAGGATTTCTGTTGCATATCTTTTTGCAATTCTATGGGCTATGTGGTTTACTTCAGTATCACTAATGTAAATTCGTTCAGAAATTCCGGCTCTCTTTGCTGCAATCAACTCAAGGGATGCCCCTTTCACCACAATTCTCTGTATCTGAGAATTTGAATGAAGAAATTTTCTAACCATTTTTATTCGTCTTCTAGCAATTCTAAATCTTTCAAACCTACCTATATCCAATCCCACGGGCCGTTCCACCCACAAATGAGGACGATGAGGTATTCTTCCATCCCTTGTTCGAAACATTATCTGTACCTCTGTTCTAGATGTTAAAACGAGAATATCATCTGGATGGCCCCCTCTAATGAATGGGCTGAAAAGTTGGAAATGAGCAGGATGATCAATCACCCAACAAGTTGGAATTGAACCCTCCATATTTGACCGAACGAGACTTATCGCATGAAGCGAACGCTCTTGTGACGGCTATACTGTGGAATGAACATGACGAAGGAGAGGATCGATACTGGAGGAAGGGTGTTTGGACCATATAGCCCAGGAGTGAAAGCAAATGGATTCATTTGGTTAGCTGGACAAATTTCTCCAGAATCTGGAGACACAACAGCGGAACAAACTTCTGGAAGTCTACAAAAAATCGATGCATTGTTAGCATCTGCAGGAGCTTCCAAACACGATGTTTGTTTTGCTCAAGTTTTGTTAGATTCTATTGATGACTTCAGCGAAATGAATGAAATCTATGGAAAATGGTTGGAAGGCGTAGAAATTCCACCTGCACGTGCTGCATTTGAAGCAGCTAATCTTCCGAAAGGTGCTAAGGTTGAAATCGTCATTCAAGCTATTTCTCCAGAGTGATGAAATGCCTGGAAGCCCCTATAATGAAAATCCAACAGGGATTCTGACTTGGCGTGATATTCTACCTTGGATGATTTTAATTCCAATCATATTCATCGGAATAGGATTTTTCATGTTCAATTCAATTGGTGCAATCATTGGTGGAATCTCTTCAATTATTGTTCTCTGGATTCTTTCAAGGATTTTTGGCCACAAATGATAGAAAGATGAGGGGAGAGGGTGAATCATGGCGGAGTGGGCTTTGCACTGCTTCAAGGCATACGACATCAGAGGAATCGCTAACAATGAACTTGATGAAGCATTTGCTGATCGACTTGGGAGATCAATAGCAAAATTCCTAGACGCATCGTCCATAGCCGTAGGTAGAGATATTCGAGAATCTTCACCTTCACTGCATTCAGCATTTGTTTCAGGCCTGATTCAAAGTGGAGTAGATGTACATGATATTGGAATTTGTACCACTGGCGCACTTTACCATGCTACTTCAGTCTTAGATGTTGATGGAGGGGTAATGATTACTGCGAGTCATAATCCTCCAGAATATAATGGATTCAAAATGTGCAGAGGTACTTCTGCAATGGCCGGAGAAGAAATACAAAATCTTAGAATTACTTTCGAAAAGGGGGAATTCTTGACTCCAAATTCTCTAGGAGAACATTTGATTCTTGATTCCTTCACAAACACACATATCGATGCAGTCATCGATGCTACAGGTACGATCCGAAGATCTGTTCATGTGGTGATTGATGCAGCCAATGCTGTACCAGGACCTTTTCTCAAAAATGTCCGTGAACGTCTAAATGGCCATGGAACTGCACTCTATTGTGAATGGGATAATTCATTTCCAAATCATGCTCCAGACCCGACGAGACCAAAAAATATGGTAGATTTAGGTGAAGAGGTTGTACGAACAGGGGCAGAATTTGGAATAGGAATTGATGGGGATGGAGATAGGGTAGGAGTTGTTGATGAAAATGGACAATTTATTCACCCAGATCGATTGTTAGCAGTCTTTGCAGAAGACATTCTAAAAGAAATACCGATTGATGCTTCGGAAGAATCTAGAACTATAATTCACGATGTGAAATGCAGTATGGCTCTTGAACAAACCATTCGAGAAAATGGTGGAATTCCTCACATGATGCGTACCGGTCATTCATTTCTCAAACAAGCATTACGTGAAATGCCAGAATGTCCAATGGCTGGAGAAATGAGTGGACATTTCTTTTTCCACGATCGTTGGAATGGATTTGATGATTCCCTCTACGCAGTGGGTAGACTAATGGAAATTGTAGCAAGAAGATGCCCGAATGGGGAGCCTTTCTCAAGTCTCTTTGATAATATTCCAAATTATCCTTCAACAGGTGAAGCCAAAGTTCCTTTGTCCGGAGAACGAGAAGATACTATGTCTGCCGTAAAATCTTCATTTTCTGATTTTGAATGTAATCTTGCAGATGGAGTGCGAGTTAGGTACGACTCTCATCTAGGTGTCGAATCTGGTTGGTTTCTATGTAGACCTTCCAATACAGAACCTATTCTTGTAATGAGGGCAGAAGCAGATTCTCAAAGTGGATTAGATGCTATTCGAAATGATGTTCAAAATAGAATTGGTAATTTCATAGATCTGTCAAAATTTCAGGATGCATAGTGTACCCATTCGAAAAATAACTTATTTTCTTAACGCGGTTCCCAACGACCACAGGCCTAGGGCTGCTGCAGCGAACCAGACTACCTCGAGTACGAAAAATGCCCACTCGTCTATGAGATACGCTCGGATGGCAAGAAGCCCGGAGCCAAGGGCCATGAGTATCAGGTAGGGGCGCTCCTTGCTGTTCAGGATGTCTTGGGTCTCAAGTAAAAAGGCACTGAGAATCAGGATCATGCCTAAGTAGGCTACCAACTCGCTGTGCGCTAAATCGATTATGGAGTCAAGCATCTAGCATACCGTCCTCGAATCATCCATATAGGTTAATTCCACTAAACAATGATTGTATCATCTATATTTATTCGACAGATTATAGTCGAGAGAGCATGGACCTAACAACACTTGATTTCATCCGTATTGCTATTGGTGGGATTATTTTATTGTATGTAGCCAATTGTTTTCTCAATCAAAAAGTATGGATTCGCAAGACATTTTCTTGGGGGACGAAAGAGGAATACCCTAAGATATTCCAAATGAACATCATTGGGGGCACATTGATTGGATTATTTCTAGTTGTAAGCCCCTTCATGTGGTAATAAGTCGCCACTGTGGCTTAGCTGGTAGAGCATCTGATTCGTAATCAGAAGGTCGGGAGTTCGAATCTCCCCAGTGGCTCCAAAACCATTCATCATTCGAGTTTATCGCGATAAATCTCTGCAGAAATCAATAACGATTCTATTACTGGCATAGAATCACCTGCCAACATCGTTAGACATGCTCCTCCTCCAGTACTATTGTGATTGACCAAATGTCCTAATTTCCTTTGGGAAACCAACGCACTCGTATGACCTCCTCCGATGATTGAAAAGGCATCAGATTCACAAATCATATTGAGAATTTCAATTGTCCCAAAAGCAAATTCCTCTAATTCAAAATAAGATGCTGGTCCATTCCAAAGAATACATTCTGCATCTCGAAGAATCTTATGTATAGATTGCAATGTAGAAATCCCAACATCGTAAATTGGATATTTTGTTGGAAGTTCTTCAATAGAAATTGCCACTCTACGACCATCTACTTCAATTGCCAAATCGGAGGGGAGAATTAGTCGATCACTATACTCCTGTAAACACCTAGTTGCATCCTCAAATGTTGATTCAAACGATTCTCCGAGACTTGAACGGATAAATTTCTCATTTCCTTCACCAATTGAATGGCCAGCTGCCCATAACATCAGATTCCCAACAACTCCCACTGGTACAATAGTATCAGCAATATTTTGATTCAACAAATTCTTGGCAATCCTAAGTGAATCATCGCATTTTGCACCACCAAGAATTGCAACGTAAGGTTTCGGCGGGTCTTCAACTGCTGTGGACAAAGCATGAATTTCTGCTGCCATTAATTCTCCTGCAAAGCATGGCAATAATTTTGCAAAACCAGAAAGAGTGGGGGAATTTCGATGCGCTGCTGCAAATGCGTCTGTAACATATGCATCAGCAACTGATGATAAATTCTGAACAATTTTAGATTCTTGAAGTTCGATAATTCCAACATTCGTGAGATTATTTTCTTCCGACCAACCTCTAACGTTGTCTAGTAAAATCATCTGTCCTTGTTCCATCGTACGAATTGCTTCGATTGCAATTTCACCACATACATCCGGGACGAAAGTGATGTGACGTCCAAGCAACCTACTCAATAGATCGGCATGAAAGGACATGTCTGTGAAGTCAGCCTTTCCTGGACGGCTCTGATGTGCAAGCAAAACAACCTTGGAATCTGCCAAACGACGTAGGGTCGGAAGGATTGCTCTAAGACGGCTGTCATCCATGAATGTCTGTGTTTCAGGATGGAGGGGTGAATTGATGTCTACTCGCACGAGAACGGTTAGCCCTGATAGGCGCGCGTCATCGAGCGTCAAGACGCTCTTCATGTTGGTCCGACCGAGGGACCCTACATATTGCCTTTCGTCCTAACTAAAGCAGCAGTAATAGGCGAATCCCTTTGGGTCTCCTACCCGAGGACATGCTATGTGGAGCACAGATGGGTTGTCTGGCCCAGATGGAGAAGATTGGAGAGTTCCAGTTTCTGAATTGGAACAGAGGCAAACAAAATTGTCAACTTCTCTGAACGAAAATAGAATCAAATCCGCTTGGATTAATGATCCAGTCGATATGTACTGGTTGGTTGGAAATCGACAAACTGGAGGAATACATATCACATCTGAAGGAGAAATAACACAATATGTTAGATCCTCTTTAGAACGAGCAAAATTTGAATCGGGGGGTGATGATGCACCACACATAATTGAAGCTCATCCAAGGATGGCGAATCTGCTAGAAAAACTAGGTAATTCCCCCGCCTTGCAACTGGGTCGGATTCCTGCAAATGACGCAACTTTCCTACAATCAAAACTAGGAGGGGATTCGGGTGATTGCACACACATTTTGTGGAAATTGAGAGAAGAAAAATCAGAATGGGAAATAAATCGAATGAAGGAATCTGGAGAGATACAAAAAAGAATGTTTGAGGCTCTAAGTTCAGTAGGTTCGAAAACTGGTGAAGGAGTTTCAGAACTCCATCTGGCTGCAGTTGCAGATGAAGTCAGTCGTACAGAAGGTTTCGGAGGCATGGTTAGAATGAGAAAATGGCCAATGGATTGCGACCGAGTAGTCATTGCAAGTGGTCCTTCAGGCGCAATTCCATCGTATTTTGATAGTGCAATTGGTGGCGCTGGAAGCAATCCTATGGCATCATTAGGAGCAGGTCATCGTAGAATCAGAAAAGGTGAACCAATATTGGTGGATATTGTCCACGTTCATCGTGGATATATCACTGACATGACTCGTATGTTCAGTATCGGCTCCCCAGACAAAATTTGGATTGAAAGATTGGAACATATGGAAGAAATTGCATCTACAATTAGAAATTCACTAAATCGCGGAGATGACTGTTCAGAGACATGGGAAATAGGACAATCAATGGCAGAAAAGATGGGCTATGGGGAACATCTCATGGGCATGCCTCCTGAACAATCACGTTTCCTTGGACATAGCATTGGTCTAGAACTAGATGAAACACCAGTAATAGCAGCTGGATTTGATTGTCCGTTGAACAAAGGTGGCACGATGGCAATTGAGCCAAAGGTAATTTTTCAAGAAGGCGCTGTAGGGATTGAAGATTGTTGGGTACGAACTGAAAATGGTCTTGAATGTCTTTCAAGTGGAGACTCATTTCCTAGTTGGACTGAATGGTAAGATAGCACGAGCCTTGAAAGGCCTCGGGGAAAAAGGAGGGGCATGGCCAAACCATGGGCAACCTCCCACATTTCCTCAGTGGCAAGTGGACTTGGCATAGAACATCGAATTTCTGGAGATGTCAAAAATCAACTCGTTGAAATCTTAGAACACCGTCTAAAGATTATCACTCGTGAAATGGAAAATCAGACCCTAGAATCTGATCCAGAAAGAAAAACACTTGATGACCCAAAACGGATGCGACTAGGATTCAGTAGAACTCGTGGCATGATGATCGATAATATTGTTCGAGTTGATTCAATCGGGGCAGCAGCGGTTGTTGCTGCAAATGAACAACTAGAAGCATATCTTCTTCAACTTCTCAGATTAGCTTCTGATGCGGCTGCTATTGAAAGAGTTGGAACAATAAAACCACGTCATTTAGACAAAGCCCAGGAACGAATGGGCGGCGGAAATTCAAGAGAAGATGAAGATTCTATTTCAGAAATTGAGAGTGATCCTGTTGAAGAAGTGATGGAAGGAGTTGCGGGTGAAGTTCTGACTCCTTCTTTGCTCAGAAATATGGCAAAAAAGTTCGCAGGCAAACCTCTAGACAATGAGGCCTTGGAAGAATTGCTTCTATTGTATTATGACCATGCCTCAAACATCCAACATGATTTACAAGACAATCTAGCTAATGCAAGTCATATCATACAAATGATTGAACGATTCCAGAGTCTCTCAATGCTTGGATGGATGCGACGAATGCTTAGAGATGCTGGAAAACGAGCAGAAAAATTTGATTCAAAAACAATTACATTAGCACATATTGTTGAAGTTGATCCATGGGATTGAGGTTAAGATATGAGTCGAAAACGAGTTGCTATTCAAAGAAGATTGGTATCTCTAATTCAAAAGTGGAATGACCCGCATGGAGTTGCTCTTCAGGAAATGATGCATAGTTTGGATATCGACGATGATGCACGCGTTCAGATTGGTATTCAACCATCACGTCCTCATTGTGCATGTTGCTTATTTGATTTAGAATCTCTAAGAAATCAGATTCAAGAAACGAAAGGTGTCTCATCAGTTAGAATCATTGTATCTGGAATTCCTGATGCTGAACGATGGACTAGGGCACTATCCAATAGTTAAGGAAAGAGTGCCTTAATTTTGGGGAAGGCGTAAATGGGGGGAAATAAACCGCCAGTTTAGGGGAGTGTCCATGGCGAAGATTGAATTTCGTTCACATGAGGATAGTATTCCTCAATCCAATCTAACGTTGGAGCAAGCAGAGAATCTTATCGAAAATGGAGGCTGGCTTGATATTAAGAATCCAGGGGATCTAGAACGCTCATTCCTGCTTTCATGCGGTTTCCATCCTTTGGCTGTTGAAGATTGTTTTAGTGAACCTGTCACTCGTTTCTATGTGTATGACGATCATAAATTCCTTGTTGTGAAAGCAAGAGATACCGACTCAGATATTGACACTGAGTATGTATTCATTTTCGTAAGAAAAAACCTCTTAGTTACAGTTCGACACTCTGCGATTAGAGCAATCACTGATTTCAAACGTCGACACAAATCAAGGAGAGTACGTAATCGAACTTCATTGGGAGCAACTTATCTTGTTTACGAATTTCTTGATGCTATAGCAGACGATTGGTATAACCTATTAGAGATGTTTAACGAAAGATTGGAAGATATCGAAGATCGGGTAATTGATCCTTATAACAAGTATCCAAATTTGTTAGAACAATTGCATGATATGAAGCAGGACCTTAGAGAGGTCTCCAAATCTACACTACCACTTCGAAGAACTGTTAGACACATGCTACGACCTGAAGAGGGATTCACTACTAGCGATTTAGAGGTCTTCTTCTTCGATTTGTCTGATCAAATAGGAGGACTTACCGATCGAGTAGAAAACCTATCTGCAGGTGCTGCTTCTACTCGAGAAACTTACCTTTCCCAATCATCAATGATTCTAGCAGAATCAAATCAACGTCTTACAGAAGTGATGACTACGTTAACCATAATGTCTGCAGTATTACTTCCTTTAACTCTGATTGCTGGTATTTTTGGTATGAATGTTGAAGCATTTGGATCTGATGCAAATCCTATGACAATTCATCAAATCCTAATTTTGATGAGTGTTTTTGCTGTTTTGATGTTATCTTTCTTTTGGGCTAGAGGATGGCTAAAGAGATAGACACACTTTCTAATCATCTTCCCATCTCCGTCGATGCCTCTCTTCAACTTCATTCAACTTAGAGCGTACTCGAATAGAAAGCCACCAAGCTACTAATCCTAGAATGGTTAGGTTGACCAATAGCAAAACTATGGTAATAGTGTCCATTTAATCACATCATAATGGAGGGATTACATCTATTTCAGATGATTTTTCAACTCTTCCAATACAAGTTAGTATTGCACCTTCAGCCACTAAATCCTCATCTAAACCTGGAGGAAGGGGGGTCAATCCAGAAACACATCCAGACACTAAACGCATCATACAAGTTCCACATGTCCCCGAGGTACAATTTGAAGGGACATTGAGACCTGCTCTTCTTGCCGTTTCCAAAATTGTTTCATCATCATTAACTTCTATCGTAACAAGATGAAGTGATGAACGACGAAAACGGATCACAGGACCCGGCATTGTATTCTCACCGATCTTCCCAACGAGTCCAACGACCTGTCTGCTTGTTGAAATAGAGACCTGCTTTCTTCATCCACTTGTTAAATTTCGTAGCGCCTGCACCTGTACTAATGATGAAATCCTCGCGATGTTCTTGCGCCTGGATATAACCATGAACTGCAAGTGTTTGATCAATCCATTCATCAATACTCATCAGACCTCCAGTGATTGTACTCTCTTCAACTGCTGCTTCAGCCTCATCGGCACTCGCGCCAGTAGCTTCCAAATCTGCGCGGAGCATATCTGCAACTGTAGGTGCTTTCACATGCTGTGGTGGTTCGAATACAGGTAACCGGGGAGGGGTATCGGGGGAGATTGAGATTCTAGATTCTTCCAGTGTCTTCTCAACCACTGTGCCCATTGGAGCCATGAATTCATGACCACACTCCCAACAAATGAATGAAAAATTCTCTAGATCATCGAGATTTCGACTACTTCCAGCCGGTTCAAGATCATCGTCACATTCGGGACAAGAATGTAATGTAATCTTTGGAACAATTTTTCTGCGGAAATCTACGATGTCTTGAGGAGTGCCTACTAATTCCAACATCTCATGATCTCGTGCTGCTTCTAAACCTCTAGTTTCCAATTGATCACGCATTTTGTTTCTCTGTTCGTCCTTGGTTTCATTGTCATGATTGGTTTCTATCTTAACAATCAATTCAATGGTTTTACCTAGTCTATTCATAATTACTTTTTGTGCTCTAAATTCTTCTAACCTTGCAACTCGTAAACGTTCTCTGTTCTCATTAATTTCTGAAATTACATCCTTCTGTTGCCGCTTGAATCGCTGTTCATCAATACGATCCATTTCCTTTTTCTCAGAAAGTACTTCAGCAAGGAATCGCTGTTTTCCAGAATCACGTGGACCAGATTGAATCGCCCCTATAACGCTACTCGCAATCTCTGGTTTAAGGCCATAATTTTGTTCAAGTTGATCTTGAGAGAGTTTCTTTAT
>Ga0066849_10000898_pt1 | contig 12143 bp, 12 predicted proteins | sample ETNtaG_9_FD_65492 | JGI IMG/M metagenome (GOLD analysis project Ga0066849, IMG submission 65492) | Marine microbial and viral communities from oxygen minimum zone, Eastern Pacific Ocean - ETNP201406SV69 | ecosystem: Environmental > Aquatic > Marine > Oceanic | place: Pacific Ocean: Eastern... | reverse complement strand
AACCCACGAGCTTGTTTTCCAATAAAAGAAAGTGACTTACAGAATGTTTAAAAAGTTATTTTTAGGAAATACACAAATTGATTTTTATAAATTAGGTAACATTTTTTATAAATTATTCCTATTAGAAATTATTATTTTCGCAACAGTAATTTTAATGACTTTTACTGGTGTGTTATCTTTAAATCTATCAGTAGATTTTACTGGTGGAACAACATATCAATTTGATAGTAATTATTCAACGAGTGACATTAATGAAGTTATGAATAGTAATATATTAGAAGTATCCCGATATCAAACATTTGAAAACTCTAATTCTATTATTTTTAGAGCAACTGAGGCTACTGCAGACAAGGAAGCAAAATTTTTAAATTATCTTTCTGACAAATTTAATGTACCAGATTCCGAAATAGAATTTCAAAGAGTGGGACCAACTTTTGGCTCAGAAATTACTCAAAAAGGTTTAAGAGCTTTGTTTATCTTCCTTGGATTTATTGTTTTATTGATTACATATAGATATGAATTTAAATTTTCCTTGATAGCATTAATTGCACTTATTCATGACTTGTGGTTATGTCTTACAGTTTATCTGCTACTTAATTTTGAAATAACACCTTCAACAGTTATTGCATTACTAACTATCCTTGGATATTCGTTATACGATACGGTGATATTATTCGATAAGCTGAATGATTCAAAAAAAATTAGAAAACAAAATAAACTTAATGTAGAAACACTAAATATTACATTTAATGAAGTATTGATGAGGAGTATTAATACTTCAATTACTTCTGTTATACCTATAGCTTCAATTTTATTTATTGGGAACTATCTTGGTCTATCTGGAGCGCTTACTGATTTCGCGTTACCTTTATTTATAGGTATATTATCCGGTACCTATAGTTCTATATTTGTGACTATCCCATTTTTATCTAAGATAATTAAAAATTAAAAAACTTACTACCATTAAATTATGAGTGATACCTCAACTAAACAAGTAGATGAATTATTTGAAAAGCTAATAAAAAACTATTCAGATAAAGATAAAACTTTATTAAAAAAGGCTTTTAATTTAGCTGCATCAGGACACCGTGAACAAAAAAGACACTCTGGTGAGCCATACATTACACATCCTTTAAATGTAGCAATCTACCTTTCCGAGTTAAGTATGGATATTGAAACCATAGTCTCTGCAATTCTCCATGATTTAATTGAAGATACAGATGTAACTTACAATCAATTAAAAAAAGAATTTGGTAAAGAAATTGCAGATATTGTTGATGGTGTTACTAAATTAGATAAAATTAACTACAACTCTAAAGAAGAAGCTAAAGCTGATGCAATTAGAAAAATGGTTATTGCAATGTCAAAAGATATCAGAGTTCTTATTTTAAAACTTGCTGATAGATTGCATAACATAGAAACAATTGATTATTTAAACGAGTGGAAAAAAGAGAAAATAGCACAAGAAACGTTATATGTTTACGCACCATTAGCTCATAGGCTAGGATTACAAAATATTAAACATACATTAGAAGATGTATCTTTTAACATTTTATTTAAAAATCAAAATGAAGAAATTAACAATTTAATATCAAAATCTGCACCAAATAGAGATAAAAATATGAATGATTCAATAAGTATCATTCAAAATTTATTAGCAGATAACTCTTTATCAGCAGATGTTGTAGGTAGACCTAAACACAATTATTCAATTTATAAAAAGATTATAAATAATGGTTTATCTTTTAACGAGATTAATGACTTAGTTGGCATTCGAATACTTACTGACGATGTAAAAAATTGTTACACAATACTTGGCTTAATACACGCTAACTTTCAACCAGTTCTTGGTAGATTTAAAGATTTCATTTCAATGCCTAAATTTAATTTATACCAAAGCTTACACACAACTGTACTAACTTCTGAAGGACAACGAATGGAGATACAAATTAGAACGCATGATATGCACTACAGAGCAGAGTACGGTGTTGCATCACATTGGAAATATAAAGAAAAACCTAAAAACGATTTACAAGAGTGGACAAATGACTTAAATAGTATTTCTGATGAATATCCTGAACCAAATGAGTTCTTATCACATATGAAATTAGATTTGTATGAACAAGAAATATTTTGTTTAACACCTAATGGAGATGTAATTACATTACCTACAGGCGCTTCACCTGTTGATTTTGCATTTGCTGTTCATACTCAAGTAGGTGAAAAACTTATTGGCGCAAAGATAAATGGGAAACTAGTTAACTTAGGAACACTATTAAAAACCGGTGATACAGTAGAAATATTAACTACAAAAGATATTGAAAAAGGACCTAGCAGAGATTGGTTAGGCTTTGTTAAAACAACTCGTGCACGATCAAAAATTAAACAATGGCACCAAAAACAAATGAAAGATGAAGATATTCAGAAGGGTAAGCAAATTTTAAATACTTGGCTTGATGATAATACTGATGTTTTAAAATTTTCAACTAAAGAAGAAGTTTTAGACTATCTATTAGAAACATATAAGCATCCAAATTATGAAACTTTATATTTGAATTTAGGCAACAATAATTTAAAAATTAATAATGTTGGTAACAGAATACGTAAATATGTTTTCCCTGAGGAAATATCTGAAGAAGATGATATTTTATCACCAGAACCAGCACCTAGTGGCAATGCACAACAAGTTTTAGTTGAAGGTTATGATGACATCAAAGTAAGAATGGCAAGATGTTGCGTTCCAGTACCTGGAGATGATATTCTTGGGTTTGTAACTATTAATACAGGAATTTCAATACATCGATCAGATTGTTTAAACGTTAAGATTGATAATTCTCAAGGCGAACGTATAGTTGATGTAAGTTGGGGTTTAAATACACATACGGGTTCTATCGTCTGGGTAGAAATAGAAGCTATAGATAGGCCATATTTATTAAGAGATGCAACAATAGCTATCTCTGATAATGGTGGAAATATACTCGTTGCTAAATCATTAACTAACAGTAAAAGAATTGTTTCTCTACTCTTCCAGATAGAATTAAGTGACAACATTCAATTAGAATCGATAATTGCTGATGCAAAAGATATTGAAAATGTTTTCGACGTTAAAAGAGTTTTTCCGGGAAAAGGAGACTGAAATATGAGCATAGTTGAAACGTTTACTAGTTTTACTACCTCTAATTGTTATGTAGTAATACCTGACGAACAATTAAGTATCTGTTTCGTAGTTGATTTACCACCTGATGTTGAACCAGCTCTCGAATACATTGAGAAAAATAAGTTATCTGTAGGAGGGTATTTATTAACTCATGGTCATTATGATCATGCAATGGGTATGCCTAAAGTTGATGGCAATATTTATATAAATTTAGATGATGAATTTCTTGCAAGGAATCCTCAAGAACAACTAAGTAGTTTTACAAACACTGAAATAGCTATTGAAGAGTATAAAGGGGATTTATTTGATATAAATGACTTTGATAATGATATTGTAACAGTACATAAAAATCCTGGGCATACTAAAGGCAGCATTTCCTATGAGTTTAAAGATTTGGGTATTGTTTTTACTGGTGATTTTGTTTTCGCACAAGGGATTGGTAGGACAGATCTTTTTAGCGGGAGTACTGAAGAAATGAAAGAATCAATTCAAAACGTATTTTATTCTTTTGATACTAATCTTGAATTATTTCCTGGACATGGTGATAGTGACACTGTCTCTAATATTCTTAACTATAATAACTATTTAAAGGAATTTATTGATGATTGATGGTGTAAGAGGTACAAGAGCTCTGGAAGGCGAAAACGCTACAAAATATTTAGAAATAACAAACATTTTTCACAATGTAGCTCAAAAATATAACTTTAGATACATAAAGTTACCAACAATAGAAAAAGAAGAACTATTTACTACTTCAGTAGGGGAAGATTCTGAGTTGGTAACTAAGCAAATGTATACATTTCCTGATAAAAAAAATAGAAACTTAGTATTAAGACCAGAAGGGACAGCTGGTGTAGTTCGTTATCATTTAGAAAATAAAATTACAGACATGAAAAAATATTACTATTCAGAACAAATGTTTCGTTATGAGAGACCCCAAAAAGGTAGATACAGAGAGTTTCACCAAGTTGGAGCAGAGATTTTAGGATATGATACAGACTCGTTAAAAGAAATTTTTACAGTAATTCAGTTGAGTAATGATTTTCTTGAAACATGTATACCTACAAATACTAAGTACACTTTTCAAGTTAATTCAATTGGCGATAGTGATGATCGAAAGAAATATAACAAAAAATTAAAGGATTATTTGACTAAATACAAAAGTAACTTATCAGAAGATTCTATAAATAGACTAGACAAAAACCCACTTCGAATTTTAGATTCTAAAGATAAAAATGATATTTTAGTTTTGAATGAAGCACCGAAATTTGCTGAGTTTAGATCTAAACAGTCAAAAACAAAGTTTGATAAATTATTAAATATGTTAAAAGAATCAAAAATACCATATGAAGAAAATGAACTCTTGGTTAGAGGACTTGACTATTACAATGATTTTACTTTTGAAATAGTTCCTAATAAATCTGAGGGCTCTCAGGATGCTCTAGGAGGAGGTGGTCAATATGATAACCTTGGAAAGATATTGGGTAACAAGAAAATTGGCGCTGTTGGTGTTGCTTTTGGTGTAGATAGAATAATGGAGTTAGCTTAGTTATGGATATATCAGAAATAGAAAATTTAAAAACCAATGATGAAATAGAGGAATTATTTGGTTGGGTAGATACAATTAGGCATCACGGAGGTCTCCTTTTTTTTGAATTAAGAGATTATGATAAAAAAATTCAAGTAGTTACTGATAGTCCTGATAGTTATGAAAGTATCAAAAGTGAATATTATGTATCTCTTTCTGGAAAATTAGTTAAAAGATCAAAAGAAAATATAAATAAAGATGTTCAATTTGGTGATATAGAAATTGAATTATCAAATCTTAATATTATATCGACCAGTAAAACATTGCCTTTTCAAATTGAAAATGGAATTGAAGTAGATGAGCAGATACGTTTGAGATATCGCTACTTAGACATAAGAAGAGACGAAATGAGAAATAATATATTAGCTAGATCAAAAACATTTAAAAGTATTCGTGAAGCTATGAATAAATCTAATATAGATGAAATTGATACACCTACACTAATTAAGTCAACACCAGAAGGTGCAAAAGATTTTATAGTTCCTTCTAGAAAGTCACCTGGTAATTTTTATGCCTTACCTCAATCTCCTCAAATGTATAAACAATTATTTATGTTGTCTGGTTTAAAAAACTATTATCAAATTGCAAAATGTTATAGAGATGAAGACTCAAGAAAAGACCGACAACCAGAATTTACACAGTTAGATTTAGAGATCTCAAATGGAAATCCAAAATCTGTACAAAGAATTATCGAATATACTATGACGCATGTTTTAAAAGATGTGTTTGGAATTGAAGTTAAGTCACCATTTAAGAAAATTACATACGAAGAAGCTATTAATTTATACGGTACTGATAAACCTGATTTAAGAATTTCTGAAACAATTCTAGATATTACAGAAGCATTCCAAAACACAGAGATATCATTTATTAAAGAATCTATTAAAAACAACAGTACTGTTCGAGGATTTCCTATTAATAAATTATTAAGTAGATCCGAATTAGATGCTCTAGATAGTCTTGTTAAAAGTGAAGGAAGTGATGGATTAGGTTGGTTTAAAATTGAAAATAATAATATATCAGGCCCCCTTGCAAAAATATTAATTGATGAGGAAAAAGAATTTTTATACACTTACAACAACTGTACTTTTGTTTTTCAATCAGGAAAAACAGATGAAACAGCTCACATACTTGACTTACTAAGAAGAACACTATTCGAAGTTAAGGATGAGTCTAAATATGAGTTTCTATGGGTTGATGACTTTCCATACTTTGAACAGGTAGATAATCACTTGCAACCTTCACATCATCCTTTTACTTCCCCTAAGGACCCTTCTGATTTTATGAAAAACCCTGAAAGTTCAATTGCTTTACATTATGACTTAGTACTTAATGGAGTAGAACTTGGATCCGGTTCGCAAAGAATTAATGATCCAGTATTACAAAATGAGGTATTAACTAAGTGGGGTTTATCTAAATCTGAAATAGATGAACGTTTTGGTTGGTTTATTGAGGCACTTTCATACGGATCCCCTCAACACGCTGGCTTCGCTATAGGTATTGATAGACTAATTGCAGAAATGGTAAAAGCAGATTCAATAAGAGATGTCATACCTTTTCCAAAAACACAATCTGGACTGGATCCTCTTACTGATGCACCTTCATCTCTATCTGATAATGAGTTAGCAGAATACAACATAACAATAAAAAGTAGTGACAATGAATAGTGATAAAATAAGAGATAAATTCTTAGATTATTTTGAACAAAACAATCATAAAATTTTAGATTCTTCATCCCTAATACCTCACGATAATACATTGCTTTTTACTGCAGCGGGTATGGTTCCTTTAAAAGATTATTTTATGGGAATTAAAAAACCACCGCATAAAAATTTAACTTCATCACAAAAATGCATTAGGACTGTAGATATAGATTTAGTTGGTGAAACAGATCGACATTTAACATTTTTTGAAATGCTTGGAAATTTCAGTATTGATAACTACTTCAAAGAAGATGCCATAAAAATGTCTTACGAATTTATTACAAAAGAATTAAAAGTACCAAAAGATGATTTATGGTTCACTGTGTATAAAGATGATGACGAATCATATGCTATTTGGAAAGATGTTATAGGAGTTGAAGAAGAGAGAATTCAAAAAGGAGATAAAGATAATTTTTGGCATATGAACATACCAGGACCTTGTGGGCCTTGCTCTGAAATTTTCATAGACAGAGGGCCAGAATATGGTGAGGATGGTGGTCCAATTGGGGGTGGTGAAGATAGATTCATTGAAATTTGGAATTTAGTCTTTATGGAATCTATACAAGACGAACCTTATAAAGTTGTAGGAGATCTTCCTGCTAAAAATATAGACACAGGAATGGGTCTTGAAAGAATGGCAATGGTTCTTCAAAAAAAAGAATCACCATTTGAAATTGATACTTTTGCTTCTTTGTATAAGGAGTTAAATAAACGCATAGTAAATAATGATAGTAAATACGAAAGAATTGTACTTGATCATGTAAAATCTGCTACTTTTATGATATCAGACGGAGTTGTACCAACTAATGAAGGTAGAGGGTACATACTGCGAAGAATTATAAGAAGAGCTGTAAGAGCTATTTACAGATTAACAAATGAACTAACTACTTTAGAATTTTTAATTGATGTTGTAGTTAAAGACTATAAAGAAACCTATCCAGATTTATTTACAAATAAAGATAAGATAGTCAATCTTTTTGTTAATGAAGAGGAAATGTTTCAAAAATCTTTAATTAAAGGTAATCAAGAAATACAGAATATTTTAACAAAGAAAAATAAAATTGATGAAAAAGATGCTTTTTATCTTTTTGAAACTTTTGGTTTCCCTTACGAACTAACTCAAGAAACAGCATTAGAAAATGGACATACTATAAACCTGGATAAATTTAATATTTTATTAGATGAACATAGAAAAAAATCAAATAGCGGAAAGAAAGATAGTACTAATAATAAAATCAAAGGTGTGGATAATAATATATTTGTAGGTTATGAAACTACTCAAGTTAACTCTGAAATTATACATGTAGACAAAATAAAAAAGGATACAGTAATTTTTACTAATGAAAATCCATTTTATTACGAAGCAGGTGGTCAAATCTCTGATAAAGGGTACATAGAAATTAATAAACAAAAAGTTAGTGTGAAAGACGTAACACAAGCAGACACAGGATCTACAGGTTTAATTGTTGAAAGTGGAAATTATAAAGTTGGCGATAAAATTTCACTAATTGTAGATAAAGAATTTAGAAGCGCTGTTTCAAAAAGTCATACAGCTGCACATTTGGTACATTCATCTTTAAGAAATATTTTAGGTGATCATGTCGCACAAGCAGGATCACATGTAGCTCCAGGTAAATTTAGATTTGATTTTAGCCACACAGATAAAGTCCGAAAAGAAGAGCTTGATGAAATATTTAAAATAAGCAACGATCATATTTATAAAGATTTATCTGTTGAAACAAAAGTTATGAATATAGAAAAAGCTAAAGAAGAAGGTGCTCTCGCTTTCTTTGGTGACAAGTATGATAACGATGTTCGTGTTGTTAATATAGGAAACTTTTCAAAAGAATTGTGTGGTGGAACACACGTACATAATTCAAACGAAGTTGGTTTGATAGTTCTCTTAAATGAATCTTCAATTGGATCTAACTTAAGAAGAGTTGAAATGCTTTCTGGACATCAAGCCTATAGTTTTATAAGCAATGCATATAATTCATATAAGTCTGTAAGCGACATACTTAAAACTAGTATTGATCAAGTACCTGAAAAATTAAACTCATTTATGGAAAGTTTTGAAAATATTAAAGAAAAACTTGATAAACAAAGTAAAAAGGAAAATGAAAAAGAATTGGATAGGATATTGAATGAAGCAAATGAGATAAATTCATTAAAAACATATATCGGTAGAGTGAGCATAAATAATTCTAATGACGCTAAAGAAATTGCTGTTAAAGCAATTAAGGATCATAACTTAGATTTTATATTTCTTATCGCGTCTATAGACTCAAAAAATGTACTTGTTGGTTCAAAAAATAATAAAAATTTAAATAATCTTGATGTATCAGTAATAGTTGGAGAAGCTTCTAAATTATACGGTGGAGGTGCTTCTAAAGATGATGAACTTTCAATAGGTGGTGGACCAACAGTATATGATGAAGATAAGTGTATTAAATTTGTAATAGAACTCTTAAGTAAAAATATTTAAATTGAATAACTTATTAGGTATCGACTTTGGTGAAAGATTTATAGGATTAGCTATTAAAAAAGAAAGCGTTTCAATACCTTATGCACATAAAATAATCGATACTAATTTATCTGATATAGTGGTTGAACTTAAGGAAACAGTAGAAAATGAAGATATTACAAAAATTGTTGTTGGTTATCCTAAAGGTTTAATGAACAAAGATACAAGGATGAGTAAACTAGTAGACAACTTTATTGATAATAAATTAAAAAATAATTTTAAAATATCTATTGTAAAAATAGATGAACGATTGACTTCTAAAATCATTAAAAGTAACACTGACAAACGACATGACGACTTGTCTGCAGTGAAAATATTAGAAACATTTTGTTCAAATGAATAACTTTTACTATAAAAATAGATCCTATTTTTATTTAGGCATAACGTCAATAACTATATTTATTTCAGTTGTACTTGCAAGCAATATTGCATCCTCAGTAGAAAAAAACATAGATTTAAGAACCTCTCAAGCTCAAACAGAAGTAAAAATTGTATACATTTCTATTCCTCAGGGCTCATCAGCTACTGATATAACCTCTATATTAGGTAACAAAGGTGTTGTAAGTTCTTCTTTAGCTTATGAAATATACTTAAGAAATGAAAATATGTCAGATAAATTAAGAGCTGGAGATTATGAAATTCCTAATAATTTAAATTTCGATGAATTAACCGCAGTATTACTTAAGGGTCCACCTTTAAAAACATACAACATTACTATTCCTGAAGGTTTGTGGATTTCTGAGACATTAGATTCAATATCATCACAAACCGGTTTTGATGTAGAGTCTTTAACTAACTCACTAATATCTGGCCTTGTACAAAGTAAATATGTCTATCTAGGAAATTATAAAGAATTACAAAATTGGGAAGGATTAATTTATCCCAATACGTATGAAATTAATATAGATGCAAATGGTGAAGATATTTTGCAATTGCTTGTATCCGAACTTGAAACTGTGATCGACAGCATATTTACTGACAAAGAATTACCTTATTGGGTAGAAAATTATAATCAATTATTTGTTATTGCAAGTCTTGTTGAAGCAGAATCTAAATTAGAAGAGGATAGACCATTAGTAGCTTCTGTTATAAAAAATAGACTATACGAGGATATGTTATTACAAATTGATGCAACTGTACTGTACGCTTTACAAAAAAGAAAACCTCAGGTGCTTTTAGTAGATCTTCAATTTGACTCAAGATATAATACTTATAAATATACTGGATTACCTCCAACTCCAATATCTGGTTTTGGTAAACGATCAATATTAGCTACAATAAATGCTCCTGAAAGTGATTTTATCTACTATTTATTAACTGACATAAATGGAAAAATGTCATTTACGAATGATTATTCAGAATTTATTAACTTAAAGAATAAAGCTAAAGAAGAAGGAGTCATTCCGTAATGGTGTCTACAAATGATATTCGTCCTGGTCAGTCAATAGTTGTTGATGGTTCAGTTTATTTAATTCTAGAATATCAACATGTAAAACCTGGTAAAGGAAAAGCTTTTGTTAAAACAAAATTAAAAAATATGACTGATGGTGGTGTAGTTGATAAAACTTTTAGAGCAGATGAGAATGTAGAACAAGCTTTTATTGACAAACAAATATATCAATTCTTGTATAAAGATGGAACTAATTTTGTTTTTATGAATACTGAATCTTATGAGCAGATAACAATATATGAACAAGTAATTCAAGATAAGTATTTGTTTATGAAAGAAAATCAAGAAATCACAATACAGATGTACAACGATTCCCCTATAGATATTTTATTACCAGCAAACGTTGAATTGAAAGTTACGAAAGCTGAACCAGCCGTTAAAGGCGATACTGTTACATCTACAAATAAAATTGTCACATGTGAAACAGGTTTAGAAGTTAATGTTCCAATGTTTATTGAAGAAAATGAAACCATAAAAATAGATACTAAAAATTCTTCTTATATTACAAGAATATGAAAAAAGACTTTAGAAATATTTGTTTTGAAGAATTATTTGAAAATGATTTAGTTGACATAGAGATTGTCTCCAGCGAACTATCAGAAAATCAAAAATTGCGAGCTACACAACTTATATTAAACACTCAAAAAAATATTGATAGAATTATTAATTCCATTAATACATATTCAGATAACTGGAGTTATGACAGAATAGGGAAAGTTGAACTAATAATATTGAAACTTGGAATATCTGAGTTAATTATGGATATAACACCTAAAAAAGTAATTATATCGGAATGGGTAAAACTAACTGATGCTCATTCTTCATCTAAAGGTGCCAAATTTGTAAATGGTATACTTGATAATATAAGCAATGAAATATAAAGGTATTCTTAAAGATATAAACAGTATAAAAGAACTGAGGTCTGAATTTATAAATAAATTTGATAATGAGTTCGACCTTGTATATGCTTCCCTTAATAAAGCTGTGAAAAACAATCTCTTAAATTCAATACGTGTACATAAGTATCTAACTGATAATCAAAAACTAGGAAAGGTTAATACCGCTAGGTTTTTAGAATCTATTAATTTAGATGAAAACTCTAAAATTTCTGTTCTTAACAAAAAAGAAATTAAAAATATTGCTCAATATAGTTGTGAAAAATGATATTTATTTTTAGTGGTCCATCTGGTGTAGGAAAATCTACGATCATTAACGAGTTAATTAAACATAAAAGTTTATATTTTTCTATCTCTCATACGACAAGAGAAAAAAGACATAACGAAACTGATTGTGAAGATTATTTTTTTGTAACCGATGAAAAATTCAAGAGTTTAATAAAAGATAACTATTTTATTGAATACGAAAAGTACGGTACTGATTATTACGGTACAGGAAAGAATCAATTACAGAAACCAGATGTTATTACTGTATTAGACGTAGAGGTTAATGGTGCTACAAAACTTTTAAAAGATAATGATAATTTTGTTGGTGTATTTATTGATATTGAAAATAAAGAACTGATTAAAAGATTAAAAACAAGAGGTCACAATCAAGAATTTATCGATAAAAGAATGGAACTGGCTAACGAACAACGTAGTAAAATTAACGAGTTTGATTATGTAGTTAAGAATGTTGATATAAATACTACTGTTAAGAATATTCTTGATATAATATGTAACTTAGAGGAATCATGATAAAACCACCTATTGAAGAATTGTTAG
>Ga0066849_10000894_pt1 | contig 12155 bp, 6 predicted proteins | sample ETNtaG_9_FD_65492 | JGI IMG/M metagenome (GOLD analysis project Ga0066849, IMG submission 65492) | Marine microbial and viral communities from oxygen minimum zone, Eastern Pacific Ocean - ETNP201406SV69 | ecosystem: Environmental > Aquatic > Marine > Oceanic | place: Pacific Ocean: Eastern... | reverse complement strand
GAGAAATCAACTCCTACACCTACTAATATAGAACCAATCATGACTGTCACTAGGGATAATGTAACATTCATTTGCCACATCACAAGCCATTGAAGAGCAACCGTGGAAATAACTGGTGCTGTTGTCCAAAATGAATATTGAATATCCTTGAAAACAATTGCGAGAGTAATTAGTGTCAGAATAATTGCAAATCCTAGTGATGTCCACTGTGAACCTACAATCATTTGATTAACTTCAATTGCAGTTGCAGCAACACCAGTAAGATGTTCAGCCCTCCCACTATCGACTGATCTAAATGAATCCGTATGTTGATTGACAGCCTCAACACTGTCACTAGTTTCTGCAACAGGGATAAACGGCATATCAACATAAATTAAAGTTCTATCATAATCCTCATTGATGAATATCTCTCTGGTCTCAGCAGTTATTGAGGCATAAAATACATCCAATAAGAAAATCTGAGATTGCTTCGTCGCAGGAAGCCCATAATTATCCGGCTGAATCAACAAATCCCAAAATGAAGCATCGGCAGTCACTTCTCTATTCAGTAATACTTCTGCAGTCTCTTTGATATCATCAGGTAGAGGCGTTACATTAACAAATTCATATAATTGTGCACCTGAAACTGTTGGCGCTATTCCCGTAGATTTCATTAAAAATACTATTGAAACTGCTGAAGTACTTTCAACTGTATTCAATTTACTCTCTAGTTGATCTATCCGTTTCAGATTCTCTGCAGGGTCATCATTCCCAGTATCCTGATCATTAGTATCTCCACTAACATTGGCATGAACAAGGATCATTCCTATTTGCCCTGCATTAAAATCTTCACTATATTGAACCATTTTTTTTACAGCAGGTTCATCCTCGGGGGCCATTCCAAGTAAGTCAATATCCTCCTGAACATTTGCCTGTCCTAATGTGGCTGAAACAAGAATCAGTAGTAAAAAAGCACCAATGACTCCCTTGTTATATTTTACTGGTACATCAACAAGACGTTCAAAGGCTTTCAGTGGAGGGTGTTTTGGTTTTCTTAAATCAAGTAATAAGGTTAAATTAGGAACCATGAAAATCGTGAGAATATATACAATAACAATCCCACCAGAAAGCGCAATGCCAACAGTCTGAATTGGTTTCATTGGAGTGAATACCAATGAAATAAAACCGATAACAGTAGTAACAGCTGATAAGAAAACAGCCTTTCCAGTCGAGGATAAAGATGCTTTCATCTTCTCCGATTTAGTACCGCCCTCCTCTGCATATCTATTAGTGATATGCAAGCCATACGATACTCCAAGTGCTAAAAGAATTGGCCCCACAATAATAACTGTCATTGTAACTTCATAATTTGTCCAACCAATTATCCCAAGTGTCCAAAATACTGCACATAAAGTCGGGAGACCCGCAATAATCACCACCTTAATTGCCTGAATTGGTCGGATTCCTGTGATACCTGCTTGCAAAATATCACTGTGAAAGACAAATAATCCCAGTGCTACTAGAACAACTGCCATTGGGAAAATTTGCCAAAAGAGTTTGAATGAAAATTCCGTAACGGCATTAGTAATAGGAACTGGTCCTGTTAGGGTCATTGTTAAGTTTAATTGCTCCCAATTACATAGCCCGGAATTAGGATCCGGGTCACCAGTATCATCATCAATTTCACAATACCTTTCCTCTGTTGAGATGGAGTCCAACTTAGCCTGTGTCTCACTTATCAAATCCTTAGCCTCAACCTCATCTGATACAGCTACAGCCATAATTGCTCTATCCAGTAAACCATCAGGGCCACCACATTTTTCATCCCCTCCCGTGCAAACATCTCTAGCTAATTTATCCAAACCGGGAGTAGGTGTTCCATCCTCCTCATACATTTCTCCTATGACTAAATCTATCGTAGTCTGACTTGGAATTTCATACGAACCACCTAATTGTTCATCTGTCTCAGCAATTAAATCATTTAGTGCTGCTGCAGCATCAGCACTTGCACAGTCGTTTTGTCCTGCTGCACAACCCAACTGACCAAGTTCTGTAATGAATGCTTCACGAACCCTTGGAGCGCTTGAATTGACTTCTTTCAAAACAGTAGAAAGAGAAAGGATATAAATTACCTCATCATTTATCGAGTCTGAAAGATATGGATTCAATTGATTTTCAACATAACTCATTTCCTGAAGAATCCTCTGGTCAGTGATATTTCGAGTTTCAGATTCCACATAGATGATCATAACATTTGTCGACCAATCTTCTTCAACAAGTCCAATCAACTCACCTACTTGGCTACCTTCTGGCAGATAAACCTCTAAGTCACCATTAACATTCAATGCTGCTTCATCCTCGTCATCATCAAATCTTGTGTCATCGAGAAATCCTGATTCAGTAACGAAAAAGGCTGTTAAAAGCAAAAAGATGGCAATTACTGCAATTGGGTATTTGGTAATTGCACCAGTAGCCCCATTCTTTTGCCATTCTCTCTTGAAACGATCTGGCGCCTCTAAAACTGCATCAATTGCTGATTTTGCACGGAAGTCACGAACTCTAGCAGTCAAGTCAACTGCACCAGACTGGATTTTAGCCTTACTATATTCGGCTAAAGCGGCAATTCGTTTAGAAAACTTACGACTTTCCTTTGATGGTTTTGGGGAATCTGTTCCATCAACCATAGCCTTCCCCAACCTACCGACTAGTACCCGCTTCAAATGTTTACCGTTGAAATGTACTAGTTTCAATCTGTATTTTTAGACTAGCCGTTGGTTTGATATGATGTAAGTAATGGGCGAAACGGACCCGTGTTGTTTACGAGCAGGGGGCCGGTGAGGCAAATGCCAACTCCAAGACTTAATGAAAAAAGATGGTCTGTTGACCTAGAAAAGAAAATACAGAATGAACATTCCGCTGATGCGTTCAAGTATTCTCAACGATATGGATTCAATCCAGACTCAGGTAAGGAAATTTTTGTTATTGATACCCCGCCACCATATCCATCCGGAACGTGGCATATTGGTGCTGTTGCTCAATATTCTATGATCGATGTCATCGCACGTTCACAAAGATTACTAGGTAAGGAAGTTTACTTCCCTTGGGGAGTTGACAGGAATGGAATTAACATAGAATTTACTGTCGAAAAAAATACCAAACGCAAGATGAAAACATATGATCGAGCGGAATTCCTTCAATTGTGTAAAGATACTATCGAAGAATTTACTCAGGCGATGAGAAACACTGCTAAGAGAGTCGGACTATCATGTGATTTCGATAGGGAATATCTCACTGATGCTCCAAATTATCGTTCAGTAACTCAATCTATCTTTGTTGAATTATTCAAACGAGGTACGATAATTGAAGATTTACGACCCAATATCTACGACCCTGTTGAAGGAACAACCATTGCTGATGCTGAGGTTGAAAGACTTCCAAGGAAAACAAGCCTTGTTGATGTCACCTGGGAGTTAGAAAACGGTGGAGATTTAATCATTTCAACTACTAGGCCTGAACTAATTTGCGCTTGCGGAGTTGTTGTTGTACACCCTGATGATGAAAGATACAAAGATTTAGTTGGAAAGAAAATCAAACTCCCCATCCCTGTTAATGGTCGAGAATCAGTTGTTGAAATCATGACACACTCCTCTGTAAAATCTGATTTTGGTTCGGGTGTCCTTATGGTTTGTTCATTCGGTGATCAAAATGACGTTGCGGTTTTTAGAGAACTTGGACTAACACCATTCCAAGCCATAAATCTTGATGGATGCATGACAGAACTGTCTGGTCCATGGGCAGGAATGAAGGTTTCTGAGGCTAGAAAATCTGTAATTGAATACTTAGAAAATGAAGGAAAAATAAACAAAATTGAGGAGAGAGACCAAGAAGTTCCAGTTTCAGAGAGGGGAAAAAATCCTGTTGAAATTATTTTGCTCAAAGAGTGGTATGTGCGACAAACTCACATACAGGATAGGATGAAAGAGTTAATCGAAGAAATCTCATTCCATCCTGTTAGAAATAGACAATTTCTCTTAGATTGGATGGATAATATTAGCATTGATTGGCCAATCTCTAGAAGGCGTTGGTATCATACTGAAATCCCAATATGGTATAGTGAAGATGAGAAATTTATCATTGTCCCGCCATCAGGAACTTATGTCCAACCATGGAGAGAAAGTCCACCGGAAGGAAGTAGAGTACTAGATAGAACCTCTCGAGAAGACATTGGCTCATACTCCGATTTAGTTGGAGATTTGGGAGAGATAACTGGTGAAGAAAAAGTATTTGACACATGGATGGATTCTTCCAATTCCAATCTCTTTGTCAGTGGCTATCTTAATCAGCCTGATGTTTTTGAAAAAGCATTCCCAACTGCTTTAAGGCCACAGGGGAAGGAAATTGTTAGAACATGGCTATACTATACACTCCTTAAATCAGCATTATTACTCGATAAGCCTGGATTCAAACATGTATGGATTGACGGCCTTGGAATGGATCCATGGGGTAGGAAAATGAGCAAATCACTTGGAAATGGAATTGATGCTGATTCCGTGCTAGAATGTGGCGCTGGTGGGCGAACAGGCTCTTGGAAAGTAAAGGGTCCTGAAAAGACTGTTAGTTTGCGAGCAAATAAAATTGGAAGCGAATGTTTCAGGCTATGGAAAGCCTGTGATGCACAAGTTGGTGATGATTTCCACATCAACCCAGAAGAGATAGAACAAAGATACTTTGGGGTATTGACTAAGTTGTTCAATGTAGCAAGATTCGCGTCACAGTTTGACGTCCCTGCTGATTTGGATAAAATGCCCGATGGATTAAGTGTTGAAGATGAATGGATTTTATACGAATTCAATTCAATGATGAGTGATGTTCATAGTGCTTGGAAAGGACTAGACATCTATACTGCTACGCAAAACCTCAAGTCCTTTGGAACTGGTATATTACCAAGCCATTATGTTGAAATGGTGAAATCAAGATTATATGATGGTGATTCAGCAGCAGCATGGACAATTCATCGAATGGTAAGAGATTTTATGACTGCTTTGAGTCCTGTATGTCCATTCTTCACCCATCATATAACCGAAACAATCTATGGTAAATCTGCCGTTGAGGTTGATGAATTCCCAGCCAATCCTTTCGGCAATCTAAATGATGAAGAAAGAAGTCAAAATCTTAGAAATATTACTACAGAGTTGCAGACATTTAACGGTGACGTTTGGTCAACAAAGAAGGAAAATGGAATCTCCCTAAACCAACCAATTTCGGGTATAGAAATTCCAAAAAATCTCGTGGAATTCCAAAAAATCCTCATTTCAATGCACAGTTTGGAATGATTATTCTTCTTCAAAAACAATTGATTCAAGTCTTGTTTGCTTTGTTGACGGAGTATCTAGTTGGCCAAGTCTAAATCCAATCAGCCTAATACTTCTATCTGATTGCACATTGTTGGCAAAAAGTTTCTCAGCCAGATAAACAAATACTTCATCATCATTCATCGCGACTGGAATCGATCTCCCATGAGTGTGTGTTTCAAATCCAGTATAACGAATCTTAACCTCTGCTAAACGTCCAGATACTCCTGCTTCCCGCGACTTTTTCATGACTCTTCTAACAAGACTTAGGAGAGTCTCAAGGACTGATTCATGATTTGTTCTATCATAGTCAAAAGTGTGTTCTTTCCCCATGGATTTGCGACTCCTAAGAGGGCTTATCTCAGAAGAAGTATTTCCCTCATAAACTCTAGTAATCCATGTGGCAAATCTTTCACCAGTAATTCTCCCTAGAGCTAATTCACCATATTGATACATTTCATCCACTGTGCTTATACCCCATTCCGCAAGTTGTATTGCCCTTTTTTTCCCGATACCGGGGACTTCTCTAATGCTTCGACCATCAAAAAACTGGCTAACTTCATCAGGTAAAATACGAAAAATACCTCTAGGTTTATTCACTTCGCTTGACATCTTTGCCAATATCCTCGTTGATGCTATTCCAAATGAGGCAGACAAACCAATATTGGAAAGAATCTCCTCTTGTAATTCCCTACACAAAGCTAGTGCTTTATCCCAATCACCACCGACATAATTTGTGACATCCATATAAGCCTCATCAATACTCGCCTGCTCAAAATGCTCTGCTGGATTTGAAAGTATTTTCATCACTTTTCTTGAGGCTCTCGAGTATAAACCTCTACTACCACCAACATAAATTGCATTACCATAAGGTGCACTAGGGCACCTTCTCCATGCCTCACTAATTGCCATAGCTGAACGGATCCCATACTTTCTGGCCGCATAATTACATGTTGAAACAATTCCTCTACCTCTGCCATTATCAGGATTAGAGCCAATTATTAGAGGAATTGCCTCATCAAATCCGTGATGCAAGGTTTCAACAGCCGCATAAAAAGCGTCAAGGTCACAATGAATAATTATCCTTGAATCTGACATTTTTACCACTCAGATATGATGAACAGAATGTCACAAGTTCTTCAAGATAATTGAGGAATTAAAGAAGATTTTTATTGACTATGAAATCACATTTTTTGCCGTTTAGAATCTGCATGATATTCTTAGCAATATCTACACCAACTCTTTTTTGAGCCTCAACTGTTGATGCGCCAATATGCGGAGTGCCATGAAAATTTGGATGCTGACATAATTCATATCCCTTAGGAACTGGTTCATACTCAAACACATCCAAGGCTGCTGAAGATAAAATCCCTTGATTCAATGCTTTTAGAACATCGTCCTCATTTACGATACCACCCCTTGCACAATTCACAATATGGTTGCCGCATTTAACACCATCCAATGACTTGCCAGGCATTTTTTCCAATATTTCATAATTTACTAGATGGTGAGTTTCCTCTGTAAGATTACAGTGTATCGAAATATGAGTGCAATTGCTAAATAATGATTCAACAGATTTGTGTAATCGAGTCTGTTGATTTCTTGCAACTTTTGAAGGCAGATAAGGATCGTATGCATGTACAGTCATTCCTAACGCCTGAGCAATTGAACCCACTCCTTGGGCAATTCTACCAAAGCCCACTAAGCCAAGTGATTTACCAGATAATTCTGAGCCTTTCATCTGTTTCTTTTCCCATTGACCATCACGCATGGAACGATCAGATTTTGCAACATGCCTTACAGAAGACAATAGGTGCCCAATGGTTAATTCAACAACTGATTGGGTTGAAGCCCTAGGAGCATTTACTACTGGAATTCCTGCCTGTGCTGCTGCCTCTAAATCGATGTTGTCAACTCCGACCCCTGCTCTACCAATAACCTTCAAAGATTTTTTACTAGATTTGATTACTTTGGCTGTAATCTTGGTCGCACTCCTAACAATAACTGCCTCGAAATTAGAAAGAATTCCTGACTCTAAATCCTTTTTTGAATAAAATTTTACAACTACTTCATGGCCTGATTTCTCCAGTAGAGATTTGGCTTCGGCTGATATACCATCAGTCACAGCAATTCTAGCCATACATCGGGTAACTCTAGAGAGTCAATAAACTTCTCATACAATTGAATAAGGGCCAAACGATTCAAACCGGATTAGATTTTAGCAGAGTTGGGGCGGACTATGGCAACAGAATTGGATTTCTCAGGCCTTATCCTAGCGACAGCCATTCTATCAATCCCATTAATCTTAGCACTACCCATGCGATTGGCTTGGAAATTTTTCATTGGAGTTGGTCATGAAGAATCACAATATAGAAACTCAGTTCGGCAAATAATAGATGCCGGCAGGCAAGTATCTCCATTTAGAACTACATTGAATAATCTAGCAAGAGGACTTCACATTCAACCATCCCGACAAAGATTAATTGAGGCTGACTTATTTCATCCTCTGACATTATCACATTTCATCCTATTACCTGCACTTATTATCTTCCCATTAGCGGTAATTATGGCACTTCCCATAATTATAATTGGCCTACCTATACTAATATTGATTGAATATGTATTGATACGAAAGAGGGTTTTGATTACTACCCTCAAACAAATGGAGAAAGTTTTGCATTGGCAAGTCATACATATACCAAAACCACACAGAGGATCAATAGAGAAAGTAGGCAAAGTAAATGAATTCTCTAATCACGTCATTCACTTCAACTATGTGCCACAAGGTGCCTTCCTAGGACTCTTCGCATGGCTAATTGTACACTGGATTTTCAAATTTGATTCAACGACTATGGAACTAATTATTGCTTCGGGATTATACATAATCATGCTTGGAATTCTTGGTGTTTTGAATACTGCATTTGAATCAGATCTGGTTTTTGTTGATCCGGCAAAAGGACGTCTTGTACCAGTTGACCAATGGCTAGAGAGTATACTGAAACCTGTAGTAGGAATTGGTCTTCTATTCTTAATGGCTAGGAATTTAATAGACTCCTCGAGAGGTGATAATCCAGTTGTTTTTGCAGCAACTGTATTACTTCTACTTTATGGCGCAGCCATAGTTGGAATTGCCTATCGTTGGGGCTATTCCGTTTGGCGAGGAGATAAGGTTAAGGATGAATTTGAGAAACAAATTATTGAACATCTAGAACCTCTTTCATACGACCTAACAAGAACTAGAGGTAGAATTGAATTTGTTGCTCAAATGAAAATGGATGAAAGATTGACCATAATGAATGAGTCTCCAAAAGAGCAACTCACTTTTGCAGACTTACAAGCATTACCAAGTGGTGACAATAGTGGAAAAATTCCAAAAAATCCGCTTAAGTAATCAATTTAACCATGGTATGTGTTCTGGTAATTCCCCAAACAAATTAGCTGGCAGAGCCACCTTTATCTTTGATACATAGCCCAATTCTTTTATTGTGCCTTCCTGCCAATTTGAATAATCTTCGAATGAAGTCATACTCAATATAGGATTGTTTTCTTGATTCCATCCAAGTGTTTGCATTTCGACACCAGGTGCTTCATGACCAGTACAAACAAGTAAATTACTGGACAATGATTTTAGAACACTAAGAGATTCCCAATGCGATAGTAAACGTCCACTAGGCAAGTCATCTCTACCAACTCCAGCCCTACCTGTGAAAAGGAAATCACCTGTGAACAAATGTGAATCCGTTCTTATCAACATAGAATCACAAGTGTGACCAGGTACGTGATGGAAATGTATCTCATTATCACCCAAATTCAATATTGTATCATTATTAACATACTTTGTTACACCAAGTGAAGCAGTCGATTCCCACATCACATAGTCACAACCACTGAGTTCAGAAATTGTGAAACAACCGGTAATATGATCTGCATGAGTATGAGTTGAAATACACATCTTCAATGTGAGTCCCATCTTTGAAACATGTTCCAAATAGGACTGATAGAAATCATAAACGGGATCAATAATTGCAGCCTCAGACGATTGTTCATCAAAGATAAGATAGGTTTTAGCCCATCCCACTTTGTTCAATTCCATCACCTGCATGAACACTCCTAGGTAGACTAAGTACTTCAATAGAATCAACAATAACAGCAGTTCTCAATCGTTAAACATCATGGCACACTGGGAGAGCCATGAGCCACCCTGATACCGTCGTATATCTAGAACATGACGGGAAAATATTGCTGGTTAATTCAGAGGGCCTGGGCCCGGTTAAGCCAGTAAAAGGTAGAATAGATAATAGTTTGACATCTAGGTTTCCAACAGTTCTAGAAGTGACAGAAATGGGTATTGAGTTTGAGGAAAAATTGACAATTCGAATAGTATTTGGCAATCAAGTGGTCAAAGTAATCAAGGGTTATCCCAAAATAACATGGCCAAAAGAATGGGCTTGGAAGGATGATATAATCTCAGATAACTCTGTTCATCCAGTTGCAAGAGAATCTGTATATCGAAGCATTCACAGACTTGTATCCAAGGTAATCATTAGAAACCAAAAAGGAGAGATTCTGATGGCCAAAGTAAAGCGTGGTCACTTTGTTGGATTTTGGACACTACCGGGAGGATATATGGACCATGATGAACATCCATCAATCGGATGTGTTAGAGAAACTCTCGAGGAATTAGGAATAGATATTACACTCGATGAAAGTGTGCCCCTGATTACTCAAAAAATATTCAACGATGAAGGAATATCTTTTGTTTCCTTCACATACAACTCTTCTTGGGATGGAGAAATTGAGCAACTGAACCTACAGTTAGAAGAGATTGAAGATGCGAAATGGTTTTCACCTAAATTAGCGATGACAAATGCAGTCTCATATTTTGACATACAGGCTCTAAAAAATTCCCTTTAAACTCCAAGAAGAATCTTAGCTGCCTCAAATGATTTGTCGAGACCATCTGGGTTAGAGCCACCGCCTTGGGCAAATGTTGGCCTTCCACCTCCGCCACCAGATATATGTGGAATGATTTTCTTAAGAATATCAACTGAGTTATATCGCTCACTAGCAATTGAGTTTTCTGTTGTTGCAACCATCAATTTGCCGCCACTCTCCTTTGAACCAAGTATTGCTAATGTTGGTTTAGAAACATCAAGAGTCAATTCCTTCAACATTCTCGACATATTTTTCAAACCCCCATCAGATTCCATTATAACTATTCGAACTCCATCCTTAGTAAAACTTGAATCGTCACCACCACTCGTCCTAAGTCGCACTATTTCGGCCTCAAGTTGCTCAATTTTCTTTCTTTGATCTTTCCATTCTGCAAAGAATCGTTCTGCAGTACGGGGCACATCACTAGAGTTAACGCCAAAAACATCACCAGTCTTTCTCAAAAGTCCATCCTGTTGACGTGCAAAATCCAATGCTGCTTGACCTGCAACGATGTGGAGCCTTTCAACACCATCTTGAACCGCAGCAGAACGAACAATTCTAATTGAACCAATTTGACCTGGTTCATCATGGTGTGTCCCTCCACAAGCCTGAATATCGTGGTCAGCAATTCTTAGAACTCTAATCGTATCTCCCTTTGGAGCACCTCCCTGATATAGGTCGAAACCATGCTTTCTATCTGCATCCTTTCGATTCAAAATTGTCTTTTCAGTCTTGTGAACTTGAACAAGAACTTCATTCGCCATTCTCTCAATAGTATCCAAATCCTCCCTTGTCAATCTGTTATAGTGAGTTATATCTAATCTCGCAGACTCAACGGATTTGTTTGCTCCAGCCTGATATATGTGCGGTCCAAGTAACCTTCTAGCAGCACCTCCAACTATGTGTACCGATGTATGATGGTCCATCAATTGCTTTCTACGATTCCAATCAACACTTCCATGAACAACATCTCCATTATTGAAAGAACCATCAATTAAATGAACGACATGATTCCCAACCTTACGGGTACCAAGTACTCTACAGTGTACCGAATCGGTAGATAAAGTACCAAAGTCTGATTCTTGGCCACCACCTTCAGGATAGAAACAGGACCTATCTAGTATCACACCATGTGTTGCACCTTCGGGTACATCAGCACTAAGTAATTTGCAACAATGTAGAACACTAGCATCAAACTCATTCTGATATACATCATCATAGTAAAGAGTATTTGTCTTTGGTATGTTGTCAAGGTTAGATATCAATGTATTATCTGATGTCACTTTTGCTGCTACTTTGGCCATATTTGCGTGTCTTTCTGCAAGTTCAGCAGTAAACCCTGTGCGAAGTTTAACACTAGTCCAGCCAGATTTATTTGCAAGTGAAACCGCCATTTCAGGAGCAATTCCATGCGAATCATTTAGTGAAAACAAAACTTCATCTGGAATTCGTTCCTGCTCCTTTGAAACATCTGAAAGCATGGTTTTGATTACTTGCTCACCCTTTCGTAGCATTTCAGCATATTTTTCTTCCTCAAGGGTCAAAATTATCGAAATTCCATCATGAGTTTGCTTCATTTTCTTATCACCTAAGTTAACTTCAATGTGATGGCTTGCTAATTCAGATAACGAAACCTCAATACCAAGTTCATCTCGCATTCTCAATGTCCTCCTAGCCAACATTCTTGCAAGATAGCCTGCTTTTGAATTAGATGGAACTAAACCGTCACCGAGCATATTACACAATGCATGAAGGTGATCTGGAATTGCATAAATTCGAGACAGGGGGTCGGTAATGGCCATAAATTGTTCATCGGACACAACAATGCCTCGATCCGCCAATCTACCAATAAATGTAGCTCTCAAATCATCACCATCAACACCTACTTCA
>Ga0066849_10000893_pt1 | contig 12157 bp, 10 predicted proteins | sample ETNtaG_9_FD_65492 | JGI IMG/M metagenome (GOLD analysis project Ga0066849, IMG submission 65492) | Marine microbial and viral communities from oxygen minimum zone, Eastern Pacific Ocean - ETNP201406SV69 | ecosystem: Environmental > Aquatic > Marine > Oceanic | place: Pacific Ocean: Eastern... | reverse complement strand
TTCATCAGCGAATTCTCTGAATGCTTTGGTCTTTGAAATAGCACGCCTATATCCGTCGTTTGCTTTTTCAAATTCAGCCATTCCTTCTGGTGTATCTTCAAAGTCATCAATTAGAGGCTCCAAACCAATATCTTCGACGATTTCATCCCATACAGGTGTCCCTCTGCGATCATGCCTAAACACATCTGGAAACATTCTCTTTCCTTGAAATGCATAAGGAAGATGAACTATAATTCTCTTCCATTGTTCAGTGAGTATTAGGTCCTTTTCAGGATTTAGGCGCCCATTTCTCTGGGCTTTTCCATGGAAATCAATGAATGCCTGTTTTACTGATTCCATGTAACACCTATTCGAAAATTGTCCATCGAAAACCGGGGTATCTCGATGAATTTTCAATGTATCTTCGGCGAATAATTCATCATTAGACATCTTGGAACCTCGTAGATTTCGCATCATGCGATCACTAAGCCCTGATTTGAAAGATTGTCCCGTTTCGCGAGCTAAATCTAGTACTCGTTCAATGACATTCTTGACTGGAACTTCTCTTCGTGGTTTGAAGAAATCATGGACTGGCATAGTGGAAACTCCCCAATTATCTGGAATCACTAACAATCGTGGATTTGCTCTGATTAAGATGCCTCCTCCGCCTGCTCCTTGAGTATATTCTCCACTTGATTCCATGTCGTATTTTGCATTGTCACTGAAAACTACAATTCCAATACGCTCCTCTTTTTCACCACCTCTAGCAACCCAATCTAGTGTATTGTGTAGTGCATCAACAGCGCCAATACATGCGAAAGTCATGTCGACAACATCGCAATTCCTGAAACTATCAGGGCCATGTTCCTTTGCGTATCGTTGTTGAAGCATGTCGATGATGTATGTTGCTGTAGGCTTTGCACCATCTAAAGCAGACTCAGTTCCAAGATATATTCTCCCTATTTGAGAGGGCAATAATCCGTTTCGATCGATAAGTCGGGCAACTGCATTAGCTCCCATGGTAGCAGTGTCCTCATGTGCATCTGGGATTGCCATGGCATTCAGCCCTAGCCCCTTATTCAGTTTCTCAAAATCGGCACCTCTGAATTTTGCAAAATCCTTCATGTCGAAGTAGAGACGTGGGAAATGAATTGCAAAATCATCAATGCCAACATCCATGGTAATCAATCCCCGTCGGCCCGCTCATCTCATATGAATGAGTGTCCTATTATACTCGATTAATGTACCAATAATTCGATTATATTCAACCGCCGGTCATCTTATTCACTGCATCAAGGAGTCCAGAATGCTGCTCGAAATGTTCAGCAATAGGCGCGAGAATTTCCGATAATCCATGTGCTACAGCCATTTTCGCATCAAAGGGGTGCACTGAACTATCCCCTACTGCTGCGATTAGCAGATCAAGATTTGACCAAGAGGATGGTTCTCCAAATTCTGGTTTTGGCCGAACATGTAATTCTCCTTGTCGAGGCATGATGACATGCTTAGCAATCTCAAAAACTGGAGAATCTTTGTTCCCAGGTTCAAGGAATGCTTTTCGAAATTTCTTTTCCAATTTTTTTGGAGTGTCGTGGAGTAAGACTGCGTTATTCGGGTCTGATTTGGACATTTTATGGTCAAATGAATCCATCCGTCCACCACCTCTTCCTTTCAATCCGGATAACATTGGCGTGTGAATACAAGTTGCCTTTATCCAATGGTTTCGATCTCCTACATCTCTCATGTACATGTGTGCCTTTCGTTGGTCCATTCCTCCGAAGGCAATGTCTACATTCAATTCGAAAATATCCGCAGCTTGCATTGCAGGATAGAAGAATGCAGAAAGATCATCATCTGATGAATCTTCACTTCTACCCATGATGCTGAAAGTTCTTCTCGCTCTAGAAAGGCTCATTCCCTTTGAACAACGAAGTACTCTTTCCCAATACTTGCCTGAATCCATCAATTCACTAGCTCGCATGAATCTAATCTGTCCGCTCCCTTCTCCTTCTTCTGGGAATCCAAGAAGTACCCTGAAAACTTCAGTCATGTAATCTCCAGCAACTGTGATTTTGTCCATGTCTCTACCAAATTTATCGTTCACCCATGCGTGCCAATCAGCTAGGAAAACCAAAACATTGACTCCTTGGTTTAACATGTTCCGGATTGAATCTGCTAGGATAATCCACCCCAAGTGTGCTTTTCCGCTTGGTTCCAATCCGATATATGCTCTCAATATTTTATCTCCACCATGAGACTCCTTTCCATTGAGTACTGAAACTACATGCTCTAATCCGACGATTTCTTCTACGCCAGTAAACATCGAGAAAATCTTGTTTTGATCTTCTGTAGTTAGTTCTGATGCTCCAGAGGTTTTTTCCAGTAAGTGACTGATTTCCTCAGGAGTCATTTTTTCCCCTCATTTATTCAACATCTTGGATAATTTCTCACCACGGCCTGCTGCCTTGGTATTTTCTCCAGCCTCAAGAGCCGCTTCAATCTCTTGAATCAAATCTTCTGCTTTGTCTATGGTCTCCTGTGGAAGATTCTTTGCTAACGACATGAAATGTCGAGCTGAAGAAATTGCAGATTTAGCCTTGTTAGCCTTCTTCCCCCATTCTTTCGCTTTATCTCCACGTTTCTTTGCATCGTATCCGGTTGATTCATCTAAGAATTGGGTCCATTTTTTCCTATCTTCTCTTGCTTCCTGAATCGCATCAGGATTTGAGAAGTCTGGCTTTTCGTTGACCACTTCAACAATTAGGGCATCGCCTTCGTAATGCGCTTCGATGCTCTTCATGATGCCATGAGATCCTTTGAATGCATTTTCTCCAGTAGATTCTATGTCGTCGAAGAATTTCTTTGCTAATTCTGCTAATCCACCATCTGCAGTGACCTGCTTGACTAATCCCCTCGTCGTTGCGAAGCGTTCCATGGCCCTTCCCGTGAGGCGAGAGGACTTGAATGCTCCCAGTGCTGGGGGGTGTTCTTTGACCGTTCACATGATGAAGTCGAGCGCCCCCGGAGGTACATGGGTCGCGGCCGATTGAGAGTCATTGTTGCGCTTCTCATGATCCTTCTTCTTACCCCAATTCAGGCTGAATCTGTAGTAACGTCGGAACAAGTAGTTACTCTTGGGGAGGATTCAATTTTCCTCAACGCTCTTGACTCTAATGGTCAAGAATCCCTTACTGTGGGGGACAATGGAGTCGTTTATGCGATTCCAAATGACGATCCTGAGTCTGCTAAGCAACTTGAATCAATTACTGATCAGAATCTCAATGCTTTGGATTTCCACCCGGGTGGAAATGCATTCATCGTGGGCGATTTGGGACGAGTCCTTCGATACGATTACCAAGATCAACGACTTTCAAATGTTTCAGGTACCTCCTTGGTGGAAATAAGCACTCTAACATCTGTATCATGGAATACGAACGGAGCTTGGGCATACATCTCAGCAGATTCAGGAAGAATTTGGCGTTTCCGTTCATTAGCAGATGGCGGTGAAATGCACGTTCTTGAAAACTCTCGAGAAAGCCCCGTAACCAGTATTGATTGCCATCCTGTCGTTCGTCTTTGTGTTGTTTCTACTGAATCTGATGGAATTGGAATCATTGATACAGAGCATGAAATTACATGGCTTGGCGGGTCAGCGATTCTTTGGAAAGATGTAGAATGTGCTACTGGAAACATAGCAGTTTGTGTAGCAGTGGGTTCTAATCAGAACATTGGAACGATTCGATTAGACGATTCATCAAATGGGGAAACCACCCTTGATGCTCAAATCCTTAGTGATTTGCCTAGTGAATTAAGCCGAATTTGTAGCCATAGTGAAGATAGAATTATGATTGCTACCATTCCTTATGGGTTGATAGATTATCGCCCTTCATCTGAAGATGCATTCCCTTGGTACGATCATGTTGATGCTGCCAATCAACAATTGGAGGTAACCACAAGCCCTGTTGTATGTTCTTGGAGTACTTCTGAATCCACAGGTTGGGTTTTGAATTCCAGAGGGGAAGCGCTAAGTTTCGTACCTATCGAAATAGAAAATCCATTACTCACCAGTCTCGCAGGTTATGCCTTGGCGGTAGTAGTGGTAATCAGCGTACCAGGGATTGTATTGGGTCTAATTTTCATGAATAGCCCTAAGATGCAAGCATCATATTCCAGATGGCGTAGGAAACGCAAGGGACTTGAGCCATCATTGAAGGATAAACGCGAACAAAGGAGGAAGCGTGACCAGACATGATTCAGAGGTGAATTATCGGTAAGGTTCAAGCGGCGCTCACAGAGGCGGGTAACAAGGAGTGATGAGAATGGCATACGAAGCCTTGGATTTCTACGACGTCGATAAGATGCTGAATGAAGAAGAGATAATGCTCAGAGATATGGTCAGAGATTGGGTGGATGAGAAAGTTATCCCCAATATCGAAAAGGCATACAATGAGGCATATTTCCCCGAAGATTGGATCAAGGATCTTGGTGAGATGGGTGTTCTCGGAATGGTTGTCCCTGAGGAGTATGGGTGTGCAGGAATGTCCTACACAGCTTACGGAGTTGTATGCCGTGAATTAGAGCGCGGAGATTCTGGTTTACGTTCTTTCTGTAGTGTGCAGGGTTCTCTTTCTATGCACCCTATCCATAAGTTTGGAACAGAGGAACAGAAGCATAAGTACCTCCCTGGAATGGCTTCTGGAGAAATCATTGGTTGTTTTGGATTGACTGAACCTGATTATGGGTCCAATCCTGGCGGCATGGTTACCAAGGCTGAGAAGGTCGATGGAGGATATATTTTGAATGGGGCAAAGATGTGGATTACCAATGGTACTGTTGCAGACATTGCAATAGTCTGGGCTAAGTTAGATGGTGTAATCAGGGGATTCATTGTCGAGAAGGATGACGAAGGATTCAGTGCCCCTGAACAGAAGGGCAAACATTCGCTACGTGCATCTATTACCTCAGAATTAGTTCTGCAGGACGTTTTCGTTCCAGAGGATAGATATTTGCCTGGTGCGAAGGGATTGGGTGGCCCATTCTCTTGCTTGAATCGCGCTCGTTATGGAATCGCATGGGGTTCACTTGGTGCGGCTCAGGCTTGCTTTGATGCCGCAAAGAATTACTCTTTAGAGCGAATTCAGTTCGATCATCCTATTGCTGCTTACCAACTTATTCAAATGAAACTCGCTACGATGTTAAGGGAAATCACAAAGGGTCAACTCCTTGCCTATCATCTCGGACGTCGAGTAGATGCGGACGATTGGTTCCCTGAGATGGTTAGTCTAGCCAAAATGAACAATGTAGACATAGCTCTTGAAATTGCTAGGGTTGCTAGAGATATTCATGGTGCAAATGGTGTTACTGATGAATACCCTATAATGCGCCATATGAACAATCTTGAATCAGTGAAAACCTATGAGGGAACCCATGATATTCATAATTTGATTCTAGCGCGTCATATAACAGGAATCCAATCCTTTACTCGCAAGTTGTGAGGTGAGATTTTGTCGACAAGGTGTACTACGGTTTTTTTGCTGGTTTTCTTGTTACTATGTGGGCCGATGTCGGGTTGTTTCGGGCAGAATGATTCTGAGTATCCTTCAGCAGATTCATTGGAAATCAGTGGACCAAATACCGCAGGTGATTGGACTAAAGTGACTCTTTCTGCGAGTTCTGATTTGAGCGTATACATTCCTTACTTTGTATTGGACCCAGGAAGTCTGCGTGCTCAAAATGGTACTGTTTTGGATATAGAATCCGGAGATAGTATAGATGTTGAATGGCTTCTTCCTCCTCGAAATTTGAATGCAATTTTACTCATTGGTGAATTTGGTCGAGAAGATTGGCCGGTACGTGCAGCAAATGAATCATGGCAGAATTGGATATTGAATCCATCAAATGGGGGGGCAGTCACGGTTACTTCGAATGAAGATAATGGGACATGGAATTGGCTCATTGCTCATGATTCAGACGGTGGGCCAACTTCAATCAAAACGTTTCAAACTGTTAGACCACAGCGTGCCGAATTTACACTCGATCAGGGTGCAGATGCATCAGGTGGGTGGGTAGACGGACGTTCTGTCTATGATTGGGTGGATTTCATCACAGACGAAACTCCTGATCCTCTTGACCCAGCAGATGGTGCCAAGGGATACCTAGATCGTTGGATTGGAAATGGAAACCCGGCTTATGAAGACGCGATCACATATTTTGAAGGTGTATTGACCGGTTTTGGACTGCGCACAGAAGTACATCGTTTCCAATCAGGTACTCTCTGGGCAGCAAATATTTGTGGCTACAAAGATGGCACAATGTTCCCGGATGAATGGTTGGTATTTGGCGGCCATTTTGATATCGCACCTTACGCTTCTCCAATTGGGCTTATTCCTGGAACGGAGGAATCAGGATATGGGACACGTACGGGTGCTTACGACAATACTGCTGGCTCTGCGATGGTGTTGACTACTGCAGGCGCTCTCTCAAGTTTTGATGCTAGAAGGACGATGGTTTTCTGCCTGTGGTCAAGTGAAGAAGAAGGCCTCTGGGGTTCAAGTGCCTTTGCGGATGATTTACCATCAGGGGTAACTGTTAGCAATTATCTGAATTTGGACATGGCCGGAGTTAATTATCCTGGAGATTATGCTCTTTCTGTTTATCTTGGACCTGATGGTAGTGGAGAGGTAGTGGATCAAGCAGGTATGTTCCATTTGGCAGAATGGATTGGGGCGGACGCCCTTGATTTAGCATACCAAATGGAAAGAGGTGCAGCTGAATGGGCCGCCTCGGGAGAAGACCCTCTGTGGGGACAACAGTATCAGGACACTGTTGCAATTTACGAATCTCCTACAGCACGAAGCGATCATTCTTCATTCCAAGATATTGGAGTTGCAACACTTGGCTGGAACGGCGTCGTTGATGGATTTCCATGTTATCACAAGACATGCGATCAATTGGTTACACTAGAAGAGTACATGGTTACTGAAAATGCAACAGGAGTAGCTAACTTGGCTCATTCATGGGACATAGTGACTTGGTGGGCTGTTTTTGCATTCTTACATATGGATCAAACTCCTGTCCCGAATGAATTGTGAGGTATTTCCATGCGCCCAGCAGTAGATGTTTTTGGCGAATGGGCCGACATTGGAAAGGATGAGGGAATGGAAAAAGGACATGCCTCCTCTGTGGGTGAGATTCTAAATGCTGCATTTCAAGAGATAAATAAAGAAACAATTCAGAGGGGGTTTTCTGCTGTTGATGCAGGTTGTGGAAATGGATGGGTAGTTCGAATATTATCTCAGAATGAGAATTGCACTATGGCTATTGGCGTGGATGGCGCGAAATCGATGGTATTGCGTGCTCTAGAGAAGGATCCGGATGGCATGTATTTTCATCAGGATGTAAGCAAATGGTCACCTCCTGAGAGGGTAGATTTTGTACATTCAATGGAGGTTCTCTATTATCTAGACGATATTCCTGGATTTCTGAATCTGATTCGTAGAGAATGGTTGGTTCCGGGGGGTATTCTTGCTTTTGGAGTAGACCATTATTTTGAGAACAAGGATAGTTTAGATTGGCCGGAAAAGGTTGGAGTTCGAATGACTACGTTATCTGAAGAAGAATGGACTGATTTGGTATTGGACGCTGGGTTCGAAGTTTTACGAGTATTCAGGGCAAATATGACCGAAAGTTTTCCCGGTACCTTGAGTATAATCGCTCGAACATAATGGGGGGATGAAAATTTCCAATGGAATGATTTCTTCAGTGAATGTGAATCCCGAAGGAGGCGTTCCAAAGTATTCAGTAAATTCTGCCAGACTTTGTGTAGGTGGAGTTGAAGGAGATTTACAGAAGGATACCAAACACCATGGTGGCCCAGATCGAGCAGTGTGCATATTTTCATCTGAATTGATGGGTGAATTGAACAAAGAAGGACATAATTTTCATCCAGGTGCAGTAGGGGAGAATCTAACCATTTCAGGAATTGATTGGTCAGGATTATCCGCAGGTATTCGTTTGGCTATTGGCGAATCTGTAATTGAAATAACCAAGCCTGCCTCGCCTTGTAGTACAATTGAACATGTGTTTTCAGACTCTCGTTTTTCTCGAATAAGCGAGAAAAAGAATCCAGGTTGGTCTAGATGGTATGCTCGCGTCATAAAGGAAGCAGAAGTATTCAAGGGAGATTCTGTGTCCATTTTTCATAGCGAAGATTAGATGCTTCATGATTAATCAGGAGTTGTGAGTGCCCTTCACCAACGTTTGGATGCGCTTGGCGATCGTTTGTCTACACCTTGGCCATTCATTTGGAAAGGAGCATGGAATAGAAGACATCTTCTTGGCGGAAATTTGTTTTTGATTCAGATTCTAGTTTTCGGATTATTTGGTATCGCGTTCCCTTATTTTGCATCGAATCAATTCGTAGCAGCCAATGGCGTAACTGTATGGGATCCTGAAACTGTTATTGATCGTAATATCCCAGTAATCCCTTGGATGGTGGTCCCTTACATGGCCCTATATTTGTACTATCCAGTGACCTTGCTCTGTACCCCTAAAGATGATTGTTCTCGTTTGGAATTGATTGCAGGTATTCAGATGCTCTGTGTGGCAACATTGGCATGCACTGTGATCTTTCTACTATTTCCTGCTGAAATTGATATGCGTGATCAGATACCGATTGAGATTTTGCAAGGCGATGGATTGTATAGCTCACTTTTTTCTCACATGCATGCTATGGATGAGCCTTGGAATGCTTGGCCGAGCCTTCATATTGCTCATTCATATTTCCTTACTAGATCCATAAGTAGATGGATGAAAATTCGCTCACCTGAGTCAAATCTTGCTAAGATTTTTGTCTCATTGGTATGGATTGAATTTTTCCTTCTTAGTATCAGCATTACTACGACGAAGCAACATTACCTCTGGGATTTGTTTACGGGTTTAGCAGTCGGCTTCTTTGGTTGGTGGGTTGCAGTTCGAGCGTTAGATCGAATTAGAGATTTACCTGAGGAAAAATTGGTTATTTATTCGGTGAAACAGAGTAGTTGAATCATCCCATTGTAGCCTAATCTTGATAGAGGAGTTTTGATTGGTCGGTTTACTCACAAGGTGACATTATGGATATAGCCGTTTTAATCAAGTACGTCCCTGACTCAACTGCGAAGATTTCAATCAGTGGGGGTCGAGTCGATGAGTCGAGCGTTAGTAAGTGGTCAATCAGCCCCTTTGATGAGTATGCTCTTGAAGCCGCTTTAGCTATGAAAGAATCAACTGGGGCAAATGTTACTGCAATTACTTGCGGTCCTGCCCGTTCAGAAAAGGCGCTTAGAGATGCTGCTGCTGTTGGCGCAGATGCACTTGTTCACGTCTCAGTGGAGGACCTAACTTCCTTGGACTCGACAAAAACCCAATCCCTACTTGCAACTGCAGTACAGAAGGTTGGCGCATCAGTCGTGTTCTGTGGTAAGCAAGCCGCAGATACCAATGCTGGTAGTACTGGCCCAGGTGTTGCAGAAATTATTGGGGCAGCGTGCGTAACGGGTGTAACTAAGATTAGTCCCGATGGCGAAGGCTTCTCTGCTATCCGTTCAACTTCAGGTGGTGCTGAACGCGTCTCTGTAAGTTCACCTTGTGTGCTTGCATTTGACAAGACCGAATCTGAATTGAGACGCCCGAATGTCAAGGGGATTATGATGGCTAAGAAGAAGGCAATCGAAGCATTCGATGCAGGTTCTTTGGGGGTTGATGTCGGAAGTTCTACTGCTGAAGTAATTTCTCAGAATCCTCCTGCTGAGAAAGCACCTGGGCAGATGTTTGAAGGAGCAGAAAGCGTTTCTGATGTTGTTCAGAAGCTTAGAAATGAGGCAAAGGTACTCTAAGAGGTGTAAGAATGGACATTACAATAATTGCTGAAACAAATGATAACGGAATTCATCCTGTGACTGCACAGATGGTTGCAGCTGCAACATCACTAGGTGCTAGCCCTTCAATCCTATGCCCTGGGGGTGTAGGTTCTGATGAGGCTGCATCTATTGATGGCGTGGGTGCAGTAGTGAATGTGGAAGGAGATTGTTTCTCTACTTTTGATGGCGGTGCTTGGGCTTCTGCGTTAAACAGTGCAGTTTCAAGCGGATCTGTTTTCACCGCTGCGACTCCAAATGGACGAGAGGTTGCATCTAGGATTGCAGCATCCCGAGGAGTACCAGTGATTCAGGATGTTACTGGTGTATCTTCTGGATTGACGGTTTCTCGTCCGATTTATTCAGGCAAAGCAATGGAAGAGGTCAGTGTTTCAGGAGATTGCGTACTCAGTATTCGCCCTAATGCATTCGCTGCATCTGGTTCTGGAGGTTCAGCATCTATATCTACAGTAAATCATTCATCAGATGTTGCAGTCACAGTAATTGAGGCGATCGCCAAGGCTAGTGAACGCCTAGATGTTTCAGAAGCCGACATCGTAATTTCAGGAGGTCGTGGAATGGGAAATATGGAGAACTGGGCTCAATTAGAGGCAGTAGCTGACCAGATTGGAGCGGCCGTCGGAGCCTCTCGTGCAGTAGTGGATGAATGGGGCCTCTCGCACAGCATCCAAGTTGGTCAGACTGGAAAGGTCGTTACTCCGACCCTATACATTGCAGTTGGAATATCGGGAGCAATACAGCATCTCGCTGGAATGCGTTCATCGAAGTACATTGTCGCAATAAACAAGGATGCTGATGCACCTATTTTTGGAGTTTCAGACTACGGGATTGTGGCCAACTGGGAAGATGCTCTACCGGCTTTGAAGGATGCATTATCTGCTCTGTGATTATCCGAGAAGTTCTTCTAGAGAATCATCCGTATCTCCATCACCTTCTATCTTGATTGATACCGAGTCTGAGGCAGACACTCCATTATCGCTGAGAATAGTTAGAGTAAACTGATGTAAACCGGGTGAAAGTCGAACCTTCAGAGCAGATGTATCTCCGATTGGTGTACCTGCTGAGTCTCTCCATTCCCAAGAAACGATTTCTCCATCGGAACATTGTGAGGATCTACCATCTAATGTGACCATTGCTGAACCATCGTCTCCTGCTTGAATGACACGTTCTTCCCCTGCATCTGCGATTGGAGGCATTGCACTGAATGAATCATCATCAATAATCCCCTCTAGAAGATCACCTGTGTCACCTTCTTGAGAATCTAATTCTTCCTCTGCATCAATTTCTTCTTCGAGTTCAGACAATAGATCAACTAGTTCACCTTCGCTTGCATGATTCGTTCTATAGATTTCCATTTCATCTTCAGTTAGGATATCTTCGATTTCTTCAAAATCTTCATTTGAGGCGGCATCAGTATTTTCTAATGCTTCGACTAAATCAGTCCCCATTGAACCACCTACCGAACCTCCAAACAAGTCTTGGTCATCCATTAGTAGTGCTTCATCATCATTGACTTCAAAACGAGTAGAATCCGGATCATAGATGTCAATACGGTCAATTCGAGTGTAGTCGTTACGATTGTCTCCAGATATTGCAATCATTCTACCACCCGAATCCGAAGAGACACGATCAATCAATCCTGGATGTTCTATTGCCCATGCTTCTTCCATTGGAGCTAGAAATCGTCTGAGGTGGAACCATGAACCCACAATAACATCATCATCATGTGGCCTTACATCTCTGACTTCGTATCCAGTCTTAGCCCATAGGATTGGTTCTGATGAACCGATTCGGTGTTCTTCCACATCTCCGTTTTCCATTCCAACGAGAATCCCTTGTCCAGTGCCAAAAAGAACAGACGCATTAGAATCTATTTCCACTGTGTGGCGCATTTCTCCATCAGTTCCAATACAATCCAATGCAATCTGTGGAGTGTCTGAATCTGTTAATCCATTGCATTCAGATGCAAAGACCAGCACCCCATCTGGTCGAAATGTCATTGATGTAATCCTATCACCTTCGGATGAACGAGGTTCACGAGTCACAATTACTTCACCAGAGGCAGAGATGATTTCTACTACTCCAGTATCGTCTGCCAATGCGAATACCTCTCCATCCGGGCGAATAGCCGATAGAACGTATTGTCTCCCCTTTTGGCGAATAATTTCATTCCCAGTCAGATCAAACAGTATCGCCTCTCTCATCCCATCAATTACTAAGAAACGAGTCCTTTCGATGGTTCCAGTCATGTTTTCTACTCC
>Ga0066849_10000892_pt1 | contig 12169 bp, 10 predicted proteins | sample ETNtaG_9_FD_65492 | JGI IMG/M metagenome (GOLD analysis project Ga0066849, IMG submission 65492) | Marine microbial and viral communities from oxygen minimum zone, Eastern Pacific Ocean - ETNP201406SV69 | ecosystem: Environmental > Aquatic > Marine > Oceanic | place: Pacific Ocean: Eastern... | reverse complement strand
ATGGTTTATGATATTACTCAAAAAGTTCAAGGAAAATTAAATTATGCCATCATAGACGAAGTTGACTCTGTTTTGATTGACGAAGCTAGAACGCCACTCGTTATCTCAGGATCTGCTTCTGAATCAACAAATATGTATTTAAAAATTAATAAGCTTACACAATTGGTTATCTCAGGAAATAAAGACAATCTACTTTATTCTATAGATGAAAAACAAAAATCTGTATCATTAACAGAAAATGGTCATCAAGAAATAGAATCATTATTAATTAAAAATAATTTTATTTCTAAAACTGAAAGCTTATATGATCCAAAAAATATTCAATTATTGCATTTAATTGACTCTAGCTTGAAAGCCAATTTATTATTCAATAAAGATATTGATTATGTTGTAGAGAATAATGAGATAGTTATAATTGATGAGTTTTCAGGAAGAAAAATGCCTGGCAGGAGATGGTCGGAAGGAATTCATCAATCCATAGAGGCAAAAGAAAAAGTTGCTATACAAAATGAAAATCAAACTTATGCATCTATTACATTCCAAAATTATTTTAGGCTCTTTAAAAAAATATCAGGTATGACAGGAACTGCAGATACTGAGTCAGTTGAATTTCAACAAATATATAACTTAGAAGTTATTGTAGTACCTACTCATAAAAAAATGATTAGAAAAGATCATGTTGATTTAGTATATCTTACAGTTAAAGAAAAATTTAACGCAATAGTTTCACAAGTAAAAGAAATACATTTAAATAAACAACCAATTTTAATAGGAACAACATCTATAGAAGCATCAGAAGACCTTTCTAAAATGTTAAAAAAAGAAAATATTAAACACTCAGTTTTGAATGCGAAGCAACATCAAATGGAAGCAGAAATAATAGCAGAGGCTGGCAAATCATGCGCTGTAACTATAGCAACAAACATGGCTGGAAGAGGAACAGATATCGTTCTTGGTGGTAAAAATAATAATTTAGGACAAAGCGATAATAAAGCAGACAAAGCAGAGGATGCAAAAAATGTTAAAGAGCTTGGTGGTTTATTTATAATTGGAACAGAAAGACATGAATCTAGAAGAGTAGACAATCAGCTTAGAGGTAGATCAGGAAGGCAAGGAGACCCAGGAGAGTCTAAGTTTTATGTTTCACTTGAGGATAATCTAATGAGGATATTTGCATCAGATAAAGTCAGCGATATTATGAAAAAATTAGGGATGGAAGAAGGAGAAGCCATAGAACACAAATGGGTGGCTAAATCAATCGAGAATGCTCAAAAACGTGTAGAAGCATATAACTTTGATATTAGAAAAACTCTATTAGAATATGATGATATTGCAAATGAGCAAAGAAAAGTTATATATAACCAAAGGGATGAAATATTAAATATAGACAATCTGTTAGAAATTATAATTAACATAGTTTCTCAAACAGTTAACGTCTTGATATATAATCATGTTGACAAAAATTTGCCAGTTACACAATGGGATCTAGACTCATTAAATGATATTTTAATTAAGGAATTTACAGTTGATATAAATTGTGCCAATAAGATAGAAACAGAGAAATCAGACAATGCTATTTTGACTTTAGAGAAGTATATTGATGAAACATTGCTTACTAAAATAGAATCTAATTTAAAACTTTTAAACGATAAAGATAAAAATGAATTAATACGGAATATTTTTTTAACAGTAATAGATGAAGATTGGAGAAACCATCTTAGTGCTATGGATTACTTGAGGCAAGGTGTTGGATTGAGAGGATATGCTCAAAAAAATCCAAAAAATGAATACAAAAGAGAATCTTTTGAAATGTTTGAAGAGATGTTAACAACTAATAATTATGAAGTAGTTAAAATATTATGTAGAATTAAAGTGAATAACCCATCAATATCAGAAATGATGAAAAAGAATGAAAATATAAATAACAAAATAGAAACAGATAAGAGTAGCGATTCTAATATTCCAAGAAATTCATTATGCCCATGCGGCTCAGGAAAAAAATACAAAAGATGTTGTGGCAAATTATGAACAATAAAACATTAATACAAACACTGAATATTGGAATTAAAAGTAAAATAAATGACATGGTTTGTTTTAAATTACCCAAGTTATCAACAGTATCCGTAATTTTTACAAAAAATAAATTTCCAGCAGCACCAGTAATTATAGCAAAAAAAAATATTAAATTAAAAAAACCAAAATGTTTATTAATTAATTCTGGAAATGCTAATGCATGTACAGGAAAGCAAGGAATAAAAAATACTATTGATTATATTTCAATAATTTCAAATAAAATAAATTGCAAAAAGGAAGAAGTATTGCCGTTTTCGACAGGCATCATTGGTAAACAATTACCAATGAAAAGTATTAAAAATAAATTAAGCAATAAAAATTTCAAATTTGATTCAACCTGGATATCTGCATCTAAAGCCATAATGACTACAGATAAATTTAATAAAATTATAAAAAGAAATATAAATATATATAATCATAAAATCTCAATTATAGCTATATGTAAAGGCGCAGGTATGATCGAACCTAATATGGCAACCATGCTTGCTTTTATAAACATAGATGTAAAAATAAATAAATCTAATCTAGATAAATTGCTGAAAAAATGTGCTGCAGTTTCATTTAATAGTATTTCAGTTGATGGAGATATGTCTACCAATGATAGTGTTGCTATGATAGCTACTGGCTCTAACTCTAATTTGGACTTCAATAATAATAAAAAACTTTATATAAAGTTGGAATCAGAGGTATGTAAAGTTTGCCAAGATTTGGCAAAAATGATTGTCAGAGATGGAGAGGGAGCAACAAAGGTTATAGAAATCAATGTTCTTGAAGCTAACAATTACCTGCAAGCTAAAAAAATTTGTTATTTCATTGCAAATTCAAACTTATTTAAAACGGCAATGTATGGGTCTGATCCTAACTGGGGTAGAATAATTGCTAGATTGGGTTCTATCCATGATATTAAATTTGATCCTGAAAAAATTATACTAAACATAAATAGAATTGAAGTATTTTCCCAAGGAGTTGAATCAAAAAAATGCAATTATGCAAATCTTAAGAAAACTATGAAAAATAAAGAGATTATAATTGATATTATCTTAAAGAAAGGAAAGGCTAAATGTAGCATAATAACATCTGATTTAAGCAAAAAATATGTGCATATAAATTCTGCTTATCCCACATAAAATATAAATTTTATAATGTCTGTACCAGCTAAATTATACATAACCAGCAAAAATAACGATTTTACAAAATATAAATATTTTGCAGATAATATAAGATTAAGAAAAGGTGATTATAACAAAAGAGATTATAAACATTATGTTTTAGAAAATCTTGAAGCTATTAATATAGGTAATCTTCAAAACTCTATTATTATTGATGATTCAGATATTTATAACTCCTTAAATTATGAGCAGAAAGAATGCATTAAAGGAATACATTATAGTTCTAAAATTTTAGCTTCACTTACAGAACACAATATATGGAAAAAAGATAGATTTTCTCAGACTATTTCAGCTTCTTGTCATAACGCCCAAGAAATTAATGTGGCTAATAAGTTAAATTTAGATTTTATAATTATATCCCCGGTTTTAAAAAATAAAGGTTCAAATATCATGTTAGGTTGGAATGGATTTAAAAAGCTTGCAAATTATGCAAATATGCGATCACTTGCTCTTGGTGGTATTGATGATAGCCAACAAAGTTATGAAACATGTGTAGATAATGGAGGTTATGGAATTGCAGGTATTAAATTTTTTTGGGAAAAGTACAATGATATTGTTAAGTAAAAATTTTGAATAGCATTATAGAGCGCAAGTTGTAAGAATAAACTGCACATCTTCTTGGTATTGAATTAAGTTATTATTTTCATCTTTTGTCATAAACATAATATTAAGCCTTTGTTTTCCAACGCTTACTTGTGGATAATAATATAAATCTGCGGTTAAAATAATCCTAACTAATAAAATATTTTTCTGAGGATTTAATTTTTTAATATAGAACCCTCGTTCAGCAAGTTTGTCCTTAAAACTTCCAGATTTTCTTATTAATTCTAGAATAAAATCAATTGATTTTTTAATAAACAACAAAGGCTCTAACCACAGATTTAAATTATTTGTTTTCCATGTAGTGTCTCTAGATAACCAAAAATCTATAGATGCTGGTTGCACAGGAGATCTATAATTTTTTAAAATAGTTTTAAACAGTATGTCTTGTGATAAGAAATCTAGATGATTGCTTTTTACATTATGCAACAAATTTAATAATACATCCTGCTTTTCTAACACAGAATTTAATTTATCAGCATCTGTTTCAGGCATTTCTTGAATTTTCTTAAAATATACATTTTGCCCCTCAATTTCTCTAATTAACTCAGATTTAATATCAGACCTGCTAAGTAATTCATATAACTCACAAAGTAACTGTAGCGCTACAAAACTTTCATTTCTGTCTTCTTTATCTTTAAAGTAAATTATTTTATTAAATATCGCTTCAATTTTAATAAATTTCCTAACGCGTTCAACAACGGGCTCTTCATAAACTGAAACCTGATTATCTGATAAACTACTCATAATTTATTTTTTTATAAATGTTGTTAAATTTTTGTTTTAATTCAAACATAGTACCATTATTCATCATAATATAGTCAGAATTTTTAATATAGAAGCTTGGTTTTCTTTGAAGGTTATTTATTATATTGAAATACTCTATTGATTTATTATTTTTTTTATTTAATCTTTCAATTCTTTTTTGTATTTTTGATATTACTGATATTATTTTATATTTATATTTTATATTCTTACATGTTTCAATTAATGGTATTTCAATTACTAATTTATCATTTTTTGTGTTTTTTATCATTAAGTTTAATTCCTTAAAAAAATACGGATGAATTATTGAATCAACTTTATCTTTATTATATTTTGATAAAAAAATATATTTTTTTAATTTTGCTATAGATAATTTTTTTTTGATAAAAACATTAGAGCCTAAAAATCTTTTTATTTTTTTTTGTATTTGAATATTATTTTTGGTTATTTTTTTTGCCAATAGATCAGAATTAATATATGCAAAACCTTTTGATTTAAAAAATTCGCTTACCTTTGATTTTCCTGAGCCTATAGGCCCAGATACTATTATTATTTTCATATTTATTTTAAAAATAAGGTCAATATTATCCCTAATATCATTATTATTAATAAAGTCAATAATAGAGGAGGTCTATTCATTTTTATCCTTTTATTAAATTTTATAAATTTTTATGGTTAGCATCCTTATTTGCGCACGGCTCATCTTCGGTAACATATGATTGACAATAATTACAATATTTCATAATATCCTTATCTTTTTTGTTAGTCACCTTATTTTTTTTTATTATAGATTTTAATAAAAAATAAGATAAAACGATTATTAAAACTATTATGATGGTACGCATTATATTTTAAATGTATTTTTTAATATATTTATTATAGTCTATAATAAACAAATATAATCACATTTTATATTTATTTCACTGAACATGGTAACCTAAATACATGATTAATAATAGAAGAGTTATTGACCACATAGTTAATTGGCTAAAACAATATGTAGAAGGCACTAATGGAAAAATAGATAGCTTGGTAATTGGCGTATCAGGAGGAATTGATTCAGCGGTGACGAGCACTTTATGTGCTATGACTGGAATCAAAACAATTTTATTAAAACTACCCATTAAATCTTCAAACATGTCTTTGAGCATTTCTCATTGTAAATTTCTAGACAATAAATTTAATAATATTAAAAATTATGAAATTGATTTAACTAATGTCTTTAATCTCTTTCAATCATCTTGCGTTGATTTTGGCTTTGATAGTGAAATTGGATTCGCAAATACAAAAGCTAGGATAAGAATGATTATGCTTTATCAAGTTGCTTCTTCTTCAAATGGTCTTGTCGTAGGCACCGGAAATAAAGTTGAAGATTTTGGCGTTGGTTTTTTTACAAAATATGGGGATGGAGGTGTTGATATCTCACCTATTGCTGATTTAACAAAATCGGAAGTAAAGTCTATTGGACAAGAATTAAAAATCTCTAAAGAAATAATTATGGCAGAACCAACTGATGGCTTATGGGATGATAATAGAAATGATCAAGAACAATTGGGATTGTCATATGAGGAGATTGAAAAAGCTATGCTTGACATATATTGCACTAATAGAAAAAAATATTTAGATATTAGAAAAGACAATATTCATAAAATGAACGCCATCCCAGTTTGTATAATAGATGAAAAAATTAAATCTAGCTAAAAATATTTAAAAAATTCCACCATCTTTCTTCGTTTTCATATTTATTATTTTCTTCTTGTACGTCTTTTTTAATACGCTCTAAGATAGATATAGATTTATTTGAATTTTTTACTATTTTGTAGTCAGGGTAATTTTTTTTCAAGACTCTCGCTGCATCATATGCTAGATCAAACATTTCCATTTTATTATAACTATCCACCATTAATAATAAACCATGCTCAGCGCTAGGTGTGCCCCCATAATTTTCTAACATATGTTTAACTCTGTTTACAGACGCAACATGCGCAGATCTTTTATTATAATATCTTGCTATATATAATTCATTTTTTGCAATCTGATTCTTTATATATCTTAATCTATTAATAGAATCTTCAGCATACTTACTATCTGGGAATCTGTTAACAACAACAGTAAAATCATTAAATGACTCTTTTAAATTTGTTATATCATATCTTGATGGATCATGAGCAAATAGTCTTGTTAATACGTTAGCGTCTTTATCAAAATTTGCTAATGCTTTTAGATAATATGCATACGATACCTCAGGGTGATTTGGATATAGTCTTATGAATCTATTAGCTTCGGTAATACATTCATCCTTATTAGAAGATGCATAATGAGCATAAGATAAATCTAACATTGCCTGTGTTGAGTATTTTCCAAACGGATATCTTGCTTCCAAAATCTCAAATAACCTTATGGCATTAACAAAATCTTTTGCAGATAAGAATAATTTTCCTTCTTCATAAAGCTGTCCTGCAGTCATACCTATTGTAGAATCTTTCTCTTCAAGCACTGTATCTAGAAATGAGCAGCTAGATAAAAGAAATATAAGCATAAAATGAATAGCAAGTATTTTTAGTTTCATTTTGTTATTATAGATTAGTTATATGATTTTGTACTATGAAAAATACTACTTTTTATAAATTTGATATTATGCCTGACCAAGAACTTAGGTTAGATCAACTTATTTCATTACAATTACCAGAATATTCCAGATCAAGAATAAAAAACTGGATTAATCAAGAAAAAATTTTGGTAAATGGTGAAAAATGTGCCCCAAAAGATAAAGTATTAATTAAATCCTCTATTCAAGTAGAAGTCAATGATGCAGAAGAACTTGACATACAAGCTGAAAACTTATCTTTAAATATAGTATATGAAGACACAGAATTGATTATTATTAATAAAGATGAAAATATTGTTACTCACACAGCAGCTGGAAATTATTCTGGAACTATACAAAATGGATTATTATTTAAATATCCTGAGCTTAGAAATGTTCCAAGATCGGGTATAATACATAGATTAGACAAACAAACTTCAGGATTGCTAATAATTAGTAGGAATCTTCGCTCACATAATAATTTATCAAAACAAATTCAAGAAAGATTAGTTGAAAAAAAATATGATGCAATTGTAAGTGGTGTAATAGATAATATTGACATCATAGATGAGAAAATTGGAAGGCATAAAATAAATAGAAAAAAAATGTCTGTAACTGATTCAGGAAAAAAAGCCCTTTCTAAAGTAAAAATTAAAGAAAGATACAAAAAAGCGACACTTATAGAGGTTGAATTGGTGACTGGTAGGACGCATCAAATTCGAGTTCATCTATCATATAAAGGATATCCAATTATTGGTGATAAATTATATGGGTTTAAAAAAAATAAATTTAGCTATAACCAAGATATTGTACATTTCCTTGATTCCTACCAATCTTTTGCCTTACATGCAAGGTTTTTGAAGTTTAAACATCCAAAAACTAACAAAGAATTTAAAATAGACTGTTTACCTCCACACTCTTTTAATGTTATAAAATCTTTAGTATCTAAATAAATAACAAAATATTAATAAATAATGGATATACAGATTAGAAAAATATCTTGGGGTGTGCCAGAAAACATACATGCATTCCATACGACACGTATAGGTGGGGTTAGTAAAGGTGTATATAAATCATCAAACCTAAGCTACGATGTTGGAGATAACCCAAAAAATGTTAAAAATAATAGGAGAATCATTCAGAAACAACTCAATCTTTTACATCAGCCTATTTTTATGAAACAAATACATAGCGCTACAATTAGAAAAATTACAAAACCTCTGGACACCGTAGTTTGTGATTCATGCTATACAGATGTTCCAGGGTTACCATTAGCAGTATTATCAGCTGATTGTTTGCCAATTTTAATATCAAATAAAAATGGAACTAAAGTTGGAGTTATTCATGCTGGATGGAGAGGGTTAAATGATGGAATAATTGAAAAATTTATAAAGAGATTTACAAATAATCCGAGTGAACTTATAGTTTGGATAGGGCCTTCTATAAACCCAGACCATTACATAGTAAGAGAAGATGTTTTTAATAAATTGTCAAAAATATCTACAAAATTTTTCTCAAAAACAGATGATTTAGGCTCATGGTATTTAGATTTAAAATTAGTTGCCAAAGTAATTTTAAAAGGGTTTGGAATAAAGGAAATTTTTCTTGATAGTATTTGTACTCATGAAAATTCCAACTTATATTATTCTTACAGAAGACAAAATCAAACAGGTAGAATTGCTTCTCTAATTTGGATTGGGCAGAATGATTCTGAAAATTAAGGATTATTTAAAAAACATATCACCACTTAACATATTTTTTATTATGATTGTCATTGGCCTAATTTATGGCAGCATTTCTTTATATACAAAATATTTGGGATTCTCAAAATTCATGAATAAAACTCGCGTTACCGCTGTTAAAGCTCAACCTGTAACAATTGGCGTTGCTCAAAAAACATATAAAGCACTTTCAACTATTGAGTCCCTCAAATCCATGGAAATTACTTCGAAGGTTAATGGTATTATTGACGGTATTTTTTTTAAAGAAGGATCCATGGTTTCTACCAATCAAAAATTATTTTCTATATTAGCCTCAGAAAAAGTTGGAAGAACTGAAATATTTGCTCCATTTGATGGTGTAGTAGGTTTGAATAAGAAAAACATCGGAGATCCCGTCAACAGAGGAGATGTTCTTACATATCTTGATAATTACAACCAAATGAAACTAGAATTTGATTTACCCGAGAGACTTTTACCATATCTTAATGAGAACTTAAAATTTAATGCCTTCACAGAAAATATTCCTGAAAAAATATATGATGGCACTTTAAAATTTATTGATACAAGAATTAATGTTGAAACTAGAACAATAAAAGTTTACACATTAATAAATAATGATGACTTATCCTTGAAACCAGGATTATTAATGAAAGTTAATTTGTTTTTAGAGGAAATACCAAATGCAATATTAATTCCAGAAGAAGCTCTTTTAAGTATTAATAAAGAACATTATGTTTATATTGCAAATAAAAATGTAGCAGAAATAAGAAAGGTTGATATAGGTATAAGGAATAATGCTATGATAGAAATTAAACAAGGTCTCAAGCAAGGTGATTTAATAGTGTACATGGGCCAAGAAAAACTTAAGGATAAATCACAAATCAAAATTGTAGAATAAAATGCATATTTCTGAAATTACGGTTAAAAGACCTGTTCTAGCAACTGTCATAAGTTTATTTTTAGTTCTTATTGGTATTGTGTCATACGATAAGTTAACTATAAGGGAATATCCAGATATCGATAAACCAGTCATAACAGTTTCTACAATATATAGAGGAGCTTCCGCTGAAATTATGGAAAGAGATGTCACTCAGATTCTTGAGGATTCAATTTCTGGAATATCAGACATTAAAGAAATTACATCATCAAGCCAAAATGAATTTTCTAGCATAAAAATAGAATTTAACCTTTCAAGAGATATGGATTCTGCTGCTAATGACGTCAGAGAAAAGGTAGGTAGAGCATTACCATTACTACCTAAAGAAGCTGATCAACCAAGAGTAACTAAATCTGATACAGACGCAAGAGCTGTTATGTGGATAGGTTTTTCTAGCAATCAACTAAGCAGTATTCAACTTAATGATTATCTTGATAGAAACATAGTAGACAGATTATCAATATTACCCGGCGTAGCATCTATTATAATTGGTGGTGAACGTAAATATGCGATTAGAATCTGGCTGAACCCCGATAAAATGTCAGCGAGAAATATTACTGTAAAAGATGTTTTAACTGCTATAAATAAAGAGAATATTGAAAAACCAGCAGGTAGGTTAGACTCACAAGAAAGAGAATTAGACTTACAAGTTTCATCTAAAATACAAACAATAGATGAATTCAAAAGTATCGTATTGAAAAAATACGATAAAGCAAAGGTTAAATTAGAAGATGTATCAAGGATAGTTATTGGAGCAGAAACTGATAGAGGATTTTTAAGAGCAAATGGAAAAGATGCCATAGGTTTAGGGATTGTTAGGCAGACAAAATCAAACGTTCTCAAGGTAACTGATGCAATAAAGAAGGAACTAGAATTAATACGTCCAACATTACCTGAAAATATACAAATGAGCATTGGTTATGATCAATCAGTTTTTGTTAAAGAGTCTATATCTCAGGTAAGAATAGCATTATTTATTTCTATGCTTTTAGTAATAGGAGTAATATATTATTTCTTATCATCTTCTTCTGCTACAATCATACCAGCAATTACAATTCCAATATCTGTAATTTCCACTTTTTATATTATTTATCTATTAGATTATTCGTTAAATGTTTTAACATTTTTAGCACTTGTATTGGCCATAGGATTAATTGTTGATGACTCAATAGTTGTATTAGAGAATATAAAAAGAAGAATAGATAATGGAGAAAAACCATTTGATGCATCTATTTTAGGAGCGAAACAAATAACCTTCGTTGTCATAGCAACTACTATTGTATTAGTTAGCGTATTTTTACCTTTAGCTTTTATGGAAGGTAAAACTGGAAGACTATTTGTTGAGTTTGGGATTGTATTATCATTTGCGGTCATATTTTCAAGCATTGTAGCATTAACATTAACACCAATGTTATGCGCTAGATTGATAAATTCTTCAGATTCAAAAGAACCTAAACTTGTTACAAAATTTAGAGAATTTTACAAAGAATCACTATTACAATCACAAGCAAACCCTAAAAAAGTTTATGTATTTAGTATAGCAATAATTCTTGCTTCTATTATCCTATTTCAATTTATTCATAAAGAATTAGCACCAATAGAAGATAGGGGGGTTTTTATTATTGTTGTTAAAAGTCCTGAAGGATCAAGTCTAAGTTACACCGATAATATTGTTAAGAAAGTTGAGTCAACATTAAAACCTTATCAAGATATAGAAGAAATAAAAACTGTATTTGCCGTGGTTGCACCTGGGTTTTCTGGAAAACCAGGCGCTGTAAATACAGCTTATTTATTTTCAACCTTAACACCTTGGGATGAACGGAGGCATCAAAAAAATATTGTTAGTGAAATTTTCCCAAAACTTTTATCTATTCCTGGCGCCAGAGTAATAGCAATAAACCCTCCCAGCTTAGGCGGCAGCAACTTTAAACCTGGCATACAGGTTGTTATAAGTGGGAGCAATTATGATGAAATTAATGAATGGGGTAATTTATTATTAAAAAACTCTACTCATTTAAAATTAAGGAACTCAAACATAGATTATAAATTAACTAATCCTAGATTAAATCTAAAAATTAATCGAGATAAGGCATATGAATTAGGAGTATCAGCAGAGGATATTTCTAGAACAATAGAGACTCTATTAGCTTCTAATAGAGTAACAACATATGCGAGCAAGGGTTTAACGTACAATGTAATAGTGCAAGCTGAAAAATCATTTAGAGTTACACCTGATAATTTAGATAATATTTTTATAAAATCATCAAAATCATCAACACTTATACCTTTATCAAACCTTATTTATTATAATGAAACA
>Ga0066849_10000890_pt1 | contig 12201 bp, 11 predicted proteins | sample ETNtaG_9_FD_65492 | JGI IMG/M metagenome (GOLD analysis project Ga0066849, IMG submission 65492) | Marine microbial and viral communities from oxygen minimum zone, Eastern Pacific Ocean - ETNP201406SV69 | ecosystem: Environmental > Aquatic > Marine > Oceanic | place: Pacific Ocean: Eastern... | reverse complement strand
TATCATGCGAAGGTGAATGATGTTAAATTAGGACTAGGATTTATGGCATTGGTGCAAATGTCCCTAATTAGGCAAAAAAGCACAGCAGTGGTTAATTTCATGGATCAAATTAATAAAATAGATGAGGTTGTAGAATGTCTACAATTAACAGGAAATTTTGACTATCAACTTAGAATTATCACAAAAGATATTCCATCATTTGATATAGTTCTAGAGGAAAAATTAGGACAAATTGAAGAAATAGGTCAAATGCAAACCTCTGTGGTTTTAGCAGTGAAAAAAAATAGACCTATAGCTCCATTGGATTACAAAAAAGAAATTTCATTAGTAGTTTAATTTAATTGTAACTAATAAACTTCTCCCTGGAGCGCTTATTCCAGAAGCAAAAGTTTTATAATGTATGTCTAGTAAATTATACCCCCCTATTGCTAGTTCTATTTTATTATTTAACACATAATTAAGACGACTATTTAGTGTAAGCCATTTAGGATAGCCAATAAAAGTTGCTTCTAATGGGTTGTCCACATTTGCAGGACCAAAGTCCTCTATCATTTTGGCGCCATTAAAGAAGCTAAAAACGGAAAATTGCCAGTTGGTATGATTATATTTTAGGGAAACATTTCCAACAAGAGGTGGTATATGTCCGAATGGACTTTGGTCAGACCGCATGAAGCCTTTTGTATAAGATAATCCACTATGAAAAATAATTTTTTCATAGAAGTAAATATCAATTGAATTGTTGAATCCATAAACTAAAGCATCCCCTTTATTTTGGTTTGCTAGAATAGTATACCAAGTGTTGTTGTATTCAAGAGAGTTAGTTTGGTTCAGTAGGTATTCATCTTTAACAATGACATTATCTAGTAATGTAACATAACCTACACCATAGAAATTCATCTTAACTGCTTTACTAAAGAAATTTATCTTTTGTTTAATTCCTAATGAAATATTATAAGCATTCTCCGGCTTAAGAGTATTATTGGGAATAATTATAAATTGATCTTTTGTGAAAATCTTTCCTAGATCATCAATATTTGGAGCCCTAAAGCCAGTACTTAAGTCTAAGTTTATCTTTGTGTTAAGATGGGGATAAACACTAAGATTCAAACTTCCATTTAAAGACTGACTCTTATTAGAAAAAGAACTAAATAAAGGAGCAAATGACGTGTCTAAATAAGAAGCATTAATATCGTTATCCGTATACCTTACTCCACCAAGAAGGGAAAAATGTTTTTTTTGATAATTGTATAAAGCAAAAATGCTATTCATTTCTAAAGTGCTCCCGCCATCGGGATAACGACTGTTAATTGAGGAAGTGTTTTCTGTGATTATATTGGTAGCTAAGCCTTCACTTGATACAACGTTATAATAGCTTTCAACACCGTAGCTAATATTGGAGAAATTTCCTATTTTTTTAATTGCTTGAACATTTGCACCTAATACAGTCAAGTTTTCAATATTTCTTTCTTCTAAATTTGATTGAAACCTTCTGGTTATTCTAGACTCTTCAATGTTTTGATGAGAAATAATAGAAGTAACTTGATCAAATAGTTTGTTTTTTCTATGATATTTAATTGTTAAAGAATTCATCCACCTAATTTGAGGACCATAATCCCACCTGCTAAATTGAGGAAGACCTAAACTATCTCTATTATTTAGTTGGTCAAATCGAGAAATATCTGTAGAATTACTTAGCTGTCCGTTGTAAATAAAGGATAGCCTTTCGGAAGGCTTGAAGCATATTTTTTGGGTAAGGTCAATTTGTTCAAATCCAATATTTTTCTGATGCAATGGAGTGTCGTTATCTATAATACTATCAGCGTTATTAACGCGATAAATTATATGATCCGTTATTCCCCAATCTTCAAATCCATGATTTCTTACTTCTCCCATTTTAATATCCCCAAATTGTTTGTAAGTAACAGAGGAAAAGCTAGCCCAATTGTGCTTGCCAATATTGAAATGAAAATGATGTGAATTTTCATTAGTAGCAGTATTAATTCTCGCAAAATAACTTCCATTATATAGTAAAGAATCTTTTTTTGTTGAAAGCTGTGGGTCAAAGGTTTTATAATGTACAACTCCACCAATAGCATCACTACCGTAGGTAACCGCAGAAGGACCATAAATGACATCACAATGCTCAATTATAAAAGGATCAACAGTTAAACTATTTTGCAAGTGCCCTCCTCTGTATATTGCATTATTCATTCTTACTCCATCTACCATTAATAAAACCCGATTGGCTTCAAAACCTCGAATTATAGGGCTACCTCCTCCTGCTTGGCTTTTTTGAATAGTAACACCGTCTGAAAGTAATAGTAATTCAGCTCCTGTTGCAACATTGGAGTTGTAAATTCTATCGCTAGTAATTGTTTCATGGTTGATAGTCTTCAAAAGACTTGGGATTTGAGAATTTTTATCAGCATTGGTCTCAAATTCTGGAAGTGCATTTTCGTTAAATGCAGTTATACTGAACACATATTTCGAGTTTTCAAGTTCTGTTTTTTTCTTTGTCAGTATAGGGGTATTTTTTTCTAAAAAAGATATGGAATCGTAAGTTGTGCGTTTTAGTTTTATAGTTCCTTTTTGATTGGTGATTAACGTATCATTATCTTTATTATGAATCACCACTTTCTTCGTTTTTAACGGAAAGCCATGAGGATTTATAAATTTTATTTCTTGTGAAAAAAAATTAAAACAAACCCCTACAAAAAGGACGATAAGGCTATATGTAAAAGCGAATTTTTTCAATCGTAAATTGACTGTAAAATATGTATAGATTTAATTTTACTTTTATTAATCAGGTCATGATATTGCATATAATCTAGTAACTTTCCCATAATTAACCTTCTATTGCTTGTGCTTAAATTAAGGCTAAAAACATCATCAATTTTCGTGCCTAACAATAGATGAAATGCTTTATTTGGGAAATCGCTTATTTCTGGGACTTCTTCTTTGCAAGTAAATTTACCTTCTTCTATGTTGAAATACATATTTTCGGCATTGTAATTATTGATAGGTTGAATACCAAAAAGAGGCAATAATTCTTTAATAAAGAAAACACCAAATACAGCATTGAATGGTTGATGTTCAAAATAAAGAACCATTTGTTTAATGGTTAAATATAACTTAGGATTAGCTTCTTGATTAGAGATTAATTTGTTGATAATTTCAGTTAATAACATAGCATACCCTGTTTTCCGCACATCACTTATAATATTAATTACTGGGAAGACTAAAGCAGGATTGTTGCCTTTATTTACTTTTTTTTCAAGATTAATTCCGGATGAAAATTCAATAAAATGGAAGGGTTGGAAAATAAAGGAAGAAGATTTTTTATTATTTAAATGAAAGGTGAAAGAACATCTTCCATGCTTTAAAGTAAGAAGATCTACAATAAATAGATTGTGTTTAATTTTAGTAGACCTAATAAATAATCCCTCTATTTTCTCACTCATGATAATGACGGAAATACAATTTTAAAGCAAGCTCCCTTTTCTTTTTTGTCTAGTAATTCTATTTTACCTGAATGATTATTAACTATTTGAAACACCATAGCTAACCCCAATCCTTTACCTTTTGATTTAGTTGTAAATTGAGGTTCGAAAATATGTGATTTTATCTCTTTGGGAACTCCTTCGCCATTATCGTCAATTAACACAACAATATTTTTCTCATCCTTTTCGAGTCTCACTTTAATTTCTCCTTTTTGTTCGATTGCTTGAATGCTGTTTTTAAACATGTTTGTGAATATCCTTACCAGTTGATTTTCATCGCCCATGATCCAGAAATCAACTCCATTTAAATCATGGTTAAAGGATACAAGATCATGATGTTTGTATAAATTCATGGTCTTTTCAATGGTTTTTTGAAGATTCACCTTTTTCATTTTAGCCTTAGGAAGTTCAGCAAAATTTGAAAATTCGTTAGCAATCTCTGTTAGTAGATTAATTTGTTGAATCATTTTCTCTTCAAAATCTTTTAAAATTAGAAGATCATTTTCATCACTTAAATTTAAACTTCTTTCAAGATGCTGAACACTTAATTTCATTGGCGTTAAAGGATTTTTTATTTCATGGGCTACTTGTTTTGCCATTTCTCTCCATGCAATTTTCCTTTCGTTTTTAGCTAATTTATTCTTACTTATTTCAAGCTTGTCAATCATTTCGTTATAGGCATCTACTAATACACCAATATCGTCTTTCTTTTCCCAGATAAGTTTTTCATTTGTTTCTGTTATTTGAACAGCTTCAATTTTTTTTCGAACTTCTGCAATAGATTTAGTTATATAGTTAGATAAAAAATAGGCAAGCACTCCAGCACCTATAAAAAGCAATATAAATATTTCAAGAAGTTTATTTAAAAACCCCCAAACTTCATTTTTAGGATTAAAATTCAGAGGATTATATGGAATATTTATAATTACCATATTCTCATTATTTTTATTTTTAGCATATGAGTAAGAATTAATCTCTCCATTTATTGATTCCTCTACTATTCTCCCTGTTGTATCGCTTTTTAATTTATATAGTAAATAAGGATTAATTTGGTGCCCCCCCGTGCTGTCGTAGTTGGTTTTGTAGGTATTTAGTAAGGCTTCCCCTTTTAAATTGTATATGATTATTCTAAGAGAGTTTACATCTGCAATTTCGTGAATTTTATAATCAAAATCTTTTGTTATAAAATCACTAATCTGATGAGGTTGCAAATCGTTGAAAAAATATTGTAATGATGAACTAACTGTTTTTTCTTTTCTTTGAATTCTCTTGAAATGATATTTGCTATTTTGTTCATTGAAAAAATATAGCGTAGTAAGTCCAATTACAATTAGCGAAATTAGAACTAGCGCTAACATAGAGAGGTAAATCCTATTTTTTAGAGAAACATTAAACCATTGCATTATGGTGAAAATAAAAAAAAACCCTTGAATATTTCAAGGGTTATAACGATTATTAGCAAGGAAAGGATTAATTATCCACCTAAAGCCTCTGCTCCTGCAACTATTTCTAAAATTTCATTTGTAATTGAAGCTTGTCTTGCTTTGTTGTAGAATAAAGTAAGCTCTTTTTTCATTTCTGTAGCGTTGTCAGTAGCTTTATGCATAGCTGTCATTCTGGAGCCATGTTCAGAAGCAAAAGAATCTAGAAGAGCCTTATAGAATTGAATTTTCAATGATTTTGGAATAAGATCGTTTAAAATATCTTCTCTATTTGGTTCAAAAATATAATCTACAGCTGAAGAATTGTTTTCTTCATTTTTTGCAGGTTCAACAGGAAGAAATTTTTCTACTAACAGCTCTTGAATAGCAGCATTTTTAAAGGAATTGTATATGATGTAAGCTTTGTCAAAACCGTTTCCCACAAAACAATTAATGATATCTTCAACCATGGTAATAGCATTGTTATACTCAAGGTTATCCCATATCTCATTGGTGTTTTTAGGAAGTAAATCGTGATTAGCAATTAGATCAGACTTTTTAAAAGCATCGAATGCCTTTTTTCCAATAGGAAGAATGCTGTATTCGTTTTCAGAATCCTTCTGAACGGTTTTTTTAATTTCCTTTATAACAGCATTATTAAATCCTCCACACAACCCTCTATTTGAGGCTAATGCAATTAATAAAACTTTATTTCCGTTTGATTTCTTCATTAACGGATGATCTGCGCCATCTACGTTAGCAGAAACATTTAACAAAATCTCATTAAATTTATTAGCAAATGGCCTCATTTGAGTAATCGCATTTTGAGCTCTTTTTAGCTTCGCAGCAGAAACCATTTTCATTGCAGAAGTAATCTGCATGGTAGATTCTACAGAGCTAATCCGGGTTCTTATTTCTTTTAAGTTGGCCATTTCTTATGCTTTATTCAGCGTAATTTTTTGATAGGTCTGCAACAACTTTTCTTATTGTATCTGTAACCTCAGCAGTTAATTTACCAGATCTTAATATATCTAATTCTTTTCTATGCTTATTTCTCATATAAGTCAAGAAATTCTCTTCGAAGTCTTTGATTTTTGCAGTAGGCACATTAGATAAAATACCAGTTGATCCACAATAAATTATTGCTACTTGTTCTTCAACAGGAAAAGGAGATCCTTCATTTTGTTTAAGTATTTCAACGTTTCTTGCTCCTTTGTCTAAAACAGCCATAGTAGCAGGGTCAAGATCAGATCCAAATTTAGCGAAAGCCTCTAATTCACGATACTGTGCTTGGTCTAACTTAAGTGTTCCAGAAACTTTTTTCATGGACTTTATTTGAGCAGAACCACCCACTCTCGAAACAGAGATACCTACGTTAATTGCAGGTCTAATTCCTGCGTTGAATAAATTAGCTTCTAAGAAAATTTGTCCGTCAGTAATGGAAATCACATTTGTTGGAATATAAGCAGAAACGTCACCTGCTTGCGTTTCAATTATTGGTAGAGCTGTTAATGAACCACCACCTTTAACTTTGCTTTTTAATGACTCAGGCAAATCGTTCATTTGCTGAGCAATTTCATCGTTGTTATTGATTTTAGCAGCTCGTTCTAAAAGTCTTGAGTGAAGATAGAATACATCACCTGGGTAGGCCTCTCTGCCCGGAGGTCTTCTCAAAAGTAAAGAGACTTCTCTATATGCAACAGCTTGCTTAGAAAGATCATCGAAAATAATTAATGCTGGTCTACCAGTATCTCTAAAGTATTCTCCAATAGCTGCTCCAGTAAATGGTGCGTAAAATTGCATAGGCGCAGAGTCCGATGCATTGGAAGCAACAATTACAGTGTAGTCCATTGCTCCCGCAGCTTCTAATTTATTTACGATTCCAGCAACTGTTGAGCCTTTTTGTCCTATTGCAACATAAATACAAAACACAGGCTCACCTCTGTCATAAAATTCTTTTTGATTAATTATTGTGTCTATACAAACGGTAGTTTTTCCAGTTTGTCTATCACCTATCACTAGCTCTCTCTGTCCCCTACCTATTGGAATCATCGCATCAATTGCTTTAACTCCTGTTTGAAGAGGTTCGTTTACGGGTTGTCTGTAGATTACACCTGGAGCTTTTCTTTCAATAGGCATTTCAAAAACTTCCCCTTCAATAGGACCTTTCCCATCGATAGGTTGACCAAGAGTATCCACAACTCTTCCCAACATTTTTTCACCAACGTTAATTGAAGCAATTCTTCCAGTTCTTTTAACGGTGTCTCCTTCTTTTATTTCGTTAGAAACACCTAACAATACAGCGCCAACGTTATCTTCTTCTAGGTTTAATGCAATACCTTGGAGTCCATTATCAAATTCTATTAACTCACCGTATTGAACACCACCAAGTCCGTAAATACGAGCAATACCATCTCCAATTTGTAGAACTGTACCAATTTCTTCAAGTTGTGCTTCAGTTTTAAATCCTGAAAGCTGCTCTCTTAAAATTGCTGATACTTCAGCTGGTTTAATATCTGCCATTTTTATTTGTTTTAGAAATCTTTAACGTAAAGATTTTTGTTGTAAGTATTTTTTAATTCTTTTAAATTTCTTCTAACACTGCTATCTAATTGTTGGTCTCCCATTTTAATAATAGCTCCACCAATAATAGCCTTGTCTATTTCTTCAATTAATTCAATTTTAAAATCAGTTTTTGAATTGATATAATTGATCACTTGATCTTTTAAATTTTCATCCAATGGAGACGCTGTAATAACTTTAGCAGTTTGAATTTTATGATGTGTTTTATGTAAACGAATAAAATTTTCCGCAATTTGAGGAATCAACGCTTCTCTTTTTTTCTTTGTGATAATTTCAATGAACAATGCAGAGATCTTAGATATTTTATTCCCAAAGATGCTCTGAAAAATTGCTAACTTTTTGTCTATACTAATTATGGGACTTTTAAATAACAACGTTAAATCATGATTGGAAGAACAAGTATCTTTTATCAAAACCATATCATCTAGACAAGCCGTTAATTGCTTTTGTTCTATTGCTAAATCCAGTAATGCTTTAGCGTAACGATGTGTAATTTTAGAAGCAATCATGGTTTAATTCATTTGCTTTTTTAAAGCTTCTGAAATTAAATTTTTCTGTTTTTCAGTATCTTTTAATTCAGATTGTATGATTTTTTCTGCCATTGAAATTGAAATATCGGCAATTTGATTTTTCAACTCAGTCATGGCTTTCATTTTCTCGTTCGTTATTTGTTCTTTAGCAGATTGTATAATTTTTTCCGCTTCATCCGATGCTTTGTTTTTTGCATCCGAAATAGTTTCATTTTTAATATCTCTAGCTTCTTTAATTATAGAATCTCTTTCTATCCTAGCCTCAGCTAAAATTTTTTCGTTATTTGCGGATAATTCCGCCATTTCTTTTTTCGCTTTTTCAGCCGCGCTCAGAGCCTCTTCAATAGATTTGTTACGATCATCTACTGCGTCTAAAATTGGCTTCCAAGCGAATTTCTTTAGAATGACAAGTAGTAAAATGAAAATAACTACTGTCCAAAACATTAAACCAATTCCTGGTGTTACTAATTGCATTGCATCCATATCGTTTGTTTTAATTAAGCTGGTCGAAGCCAACCGCCTCAACCAGCTTGTAAATTTAATTGGTTAAATTACCCTTGTAATAGTGCTACTACAACACCAAACAACGCAACACCTTCAACAAGTGCTGCAGCAATAATCATATTGGTACGGATATCTCCCATCATCTCTGGCTGTCTTGCCATTGATTCTAGAGCGGATCCTCCAATTCTACCAATTCCAATTCCAGCACCAATGGCTGCTAAACCTGCCCCGATTGCTGCTATTCCTGTTATTGTCATTTTTCTTTTTTTTATTTTGGTTAAACAATATTTCTAATGAGCTTCTTCAGTGGCTAATCCAATGAATAAAGCTGTTAATAAGGTAAATATATATGCTTGTAGAAACGCAACAAGCACTTCAATTAAATCCATGAATAATACGAAGGCAACTGCCACGGGAGAGATGCTCCAGGCACCAATATTCCCCAATCCACTTTGCGCCATAAAAATTAAAGAGATCAAACTCAGAATAATTATGTGACCCGCTGAAATATTTGCAAATAAACGTATCATTAAAGCAAAAGGCTTTGTAAATATTCCAACGATTTCAATAGGAATCATAATTGGCATTAATGCTAATGGTACGCCTGGTGGCTTAAAAATGTGCCCCCAATAAGATTTGTTACCAGATATATTAGTTACAATTAAGGTAATTACAGATAATACAAGTGTAACAGCGATATTTCCGGTTACATTGGCAGATCCAGGCAGTAGACCAAGTAAGTTATTCATTAAAATAAAGAAGAACAAAGTAAGAAGATAAGGCAGGAATTTTTGATATCCATGAGGAATGTTTGGTTTAACAATATCATCTTTCACAAAAAGAATTACAGGCTCTAATATTGCAAGAATTCCTTTTGGAGCCCCATTGCTTTTTTTTGCTTTAGAACCAGATATTCCAAATAAAATAATTAGCAAGAAAAAAGCTAATATTAAAGAAGCAGAATTTTTTGTGATTGAAAAATCTAATGGCGAGCTAGCGTTAGTTAAATGATGATTCTCATCAAAGTTCGCGTGTTTTTCTCCTTCATTTAGAACATAGATTTTTCCGTGCACTTTTATGAATTTTAAATCTTTCTTTTCCACGATATGATGACCGTCATCGTTATGATGGAATTCACTAGAAAGGAAAGGTCCCACTAATCCTTTTTCTGTCCACAAAATAATAGGCAGTGGTAAGGTAACAGAGCTTTCACCCTCGCCCCAGAAATGCCATTCGTGGGCATCTGAAATGTGGTGCATAATATCCGGAACAGGATCGTATAGTTCACTTTCTTGATTCCGAACAATATTTGTAGTATCTATTGCAGAAGTAGAATCATGAGATTCACCTTCATGATGATTACCAAAAACTGTAAGATTAATGATTGTAAAAAACAAAAATAAAGCAGATGTTTTTTTAAAAGTTGAATACATCATTGTGAATAACAGAATTTTAAAATTCGGCCAAAATTAATTAATTATTTTAATGACAAACCTATTTTATTGAAATATTATTTCTCAAATTTTATAATTAGTAAAATTTCATAGGATAAGTAAATAAAATACACCGTGAAAAAATGTAAAATATAAGGCAGATTATGGGTGCTATAAGTTTTAATTATTGGGATCAAAAAAATTAAACTTCCAACCATTTTCACGAAGTTAAGACCCAAGAAAATAAATGGAGAATTAATATTTTTGCTTTTTAACCAATGTAGTAAAAGAAAAAAAACAAGAGTTAAACTAAAAAGAAAAACATGAATTATAGTAATTGAATTTATTGTAATGCTATCAGGAAATAAAAGAGAGTTAAAGCCCAAATAAATTGCCAAAGTCAAAAAGAAAAAACAAGATAGAAAGAGTAATTTTTTCAGCATTATTTCTTTAAAGAATTAATTATTTGGTATAAGGCAACAGCAATAGAGAGCAAAGAAAAAATAATGGTCCATAACTTATTATTATTTTCAGATAAAGAATCAAGATAATGGCCTAAATATGTTCCTCCGCCAATTATTACACCCATTTGAAAAACTATGTTAGTGTATTTTATATATTCCTTTTTTTTATTTTTCATTATCCGTTCTAGAAACCGCAAAAGTGAAAGAAATTTTTGACAAAACTCCTTGATTTTTAATATTTAATAAATAGGCATGTAAGTTGTTTGGCAGTATATAATTGATTTTATTTGTCTAAAAAATAAATATTGGAGAAAAAATCAAAACAATCGTCATTTAGCAAGTCCAAAATTATAGTAGCTCTTTTGGTCTGGCTTTTTGTTTTGTCTCCTGCTATTGGAATCTTTTTCTTTGTTAACCTAGCGAATGACGATTCTCTTCCTGATATAACAGAATTAGAAAACCCTAAGACAGATTTAGCTAGTGTTATTATAAGTTCAGATTTACAAGAACTTGGTAAGTATTACCATGAAAACAGGACCAACGTACATTATAATCAATTACCCGAACATTTAGTACAGGCTTTAATTGCAACAGAAGATGAAAGATTCCACGAGCATTCAGGAATAGACGTTAGAGCCCTAGGTAGAGTATTGAAAGGTGTTCTAACAGGAAATTTAAAAGGAGGAGGCTCTACAATTTCACAACAGCTGGCAAAATTACTTTTCCCTAGAAAGAGGCTTAATAAATTCGAACTGGCATTGAGGAAAATTAAGGAATGGATAATAGCGTCCAGACTAGAAAGAAATTATACAAAAGAAGAGATTGTAGCGATGTATCTCAATAAGTTTGATTTTTTAAATAATGCTGTAGGGATCAATAGTGCAGCACAAGTTTATTTTAGTAAAAAGCCTCAGCATTTGGAATTGCATGAAGCAGCTATGCTAGTGGGGATGGCTAAAAACCCGTCACTATTTAATCCAATAAGAAAACCAGATACGGTACTTAAGCGAAGATGTGTTGTATTAAATCAGATGTTAAAAAACGACTACATTACTCGTGAAATTTACGATTCGGTTATTCAATTGCCTCTAGAGATAAATTATAATAGAGTTGATCATCAAACAGGTTTAGCACCTTATTTTAGAGAAGTTTTACGAATGGAATTAGGGAGGCTACTTTCAAAAAAAGACGATGATGGAAACTATATTATAAAGAAGTCTGACGGATCTAAGTACGATTTATATGCTGATGGCTTAAAAATATACACATCAATAAATACAAGGATGCAGACGCATGCAGAAAAGGCTGTGGAAACTCATTTTAAAGATTATTTGCAAACAGCGTTTGATAAGAATAATAAAAAATGGAAAAACCCACCATTTTCTAATGATTTAAGCAGGACACAAATAGATACTATAGTAAATAGGGCAGTTAGGCAATCCATGATGTATAAAAAATTAACTGGTAAAGCTTGTAGCTATTGCGAAAGACCAAAAAAATACATTGAGAAAACATCGGATGGGTATGAATGTACTTATTGCGGCACTATAAGTCCCTTTACCACAAAAAGTCAACGACAAAAAAGATTAACAAGAAAAAGAAAAATTAAAGTATTTGATTGGCAATCCGAAAACTTTGAAAAAGACACGTTTTTTTCAACAATTGATTCGGTAAGATATTATAAAGGAATTTTGAGAGCAGGCTTAATGTCAATGGATCCTCATACTGGACATATTAAAGCCTGGGTAGGTGGACCTAATTTCAAG
>Ga0066849_10000888_pt1 | contig 12217 bp, 8 predicted proteins | sample ETNtaG_9_FD_65492 | JGI IMG/M metagenome (GOLD analysis project Ga0066849, IMG submission 65492) | Marine microbial and viral communities from oxygen minimum zone, Eastern Pacific Ocean - ETNP201406SV69 | ecosystem: Environmental > Aquatic > Marine > Oceanic | place: Pacific Ocean: Eastern... | reverse complement strand
TATCCCATAAACATAAATTAATATTTATTAAACCACTTAAAGTAGCGGGTACTTCTTTTGAATTAGCTTTAAGAGATTATTGTGGCCCCGATGATATTATTACACCATGCACCCGAGACGATGAAAAAATTAGTCGTGAAAGAAATAGGTTTCATCATCAAAACTACCACAATGACACTAAGTATTTTAAACTTGTTACCGGCATAGATATTGAGTGGAACATTATGCAGATGATAGATAATAATGCTTGTTTTCAAGTTATGGATGGGGAGGTTCATGTATATGAACCTAATAGTAAAAGATATTATAATCATCTTAAAGCCAATAAAATAAAACGATATATAGGGGAAGATATTTTTAATTCTTATACTAAAGTTTCTATGATTAGAGATCCGCTGGATTATTTAATTTCTAACTATTATTTTTTTAATGTATGTGATCAGATTTCTTTTAGAGAATATGTTGAAGAAACCTCAGGTAGAGAATTTGATGATTTTTTTGAAATTAATAATCAATATATAATTGATCATATGATCCGTTATGAGAATATGAAGGAAGACATTGAATCTCTAGAAAGTAAAATCCCTGGATTAAAAGGTTTGTTTGCTAGAATGAAGACTTTCAAATCTAAGGTCTATCGACAGGAAAAACGTTTCCCTGGTACGAGAGTACGACCCCTTAAAGCAACTGCTGAGGCTTTTAAAAAAAATTTCCCAGTGGCATTTGATATAACAAAAACTAAGTTTTCAAAAATATATAAAAAATTTTACTAAAGATAGTTGACAAAACTCCTAATCTATCCTATATAGATACTTAGAAAGTATAAAATATTATGTTATATAAATTTAAAACTAAGCCTTTTGCACACCAATTAAAAGCTTTGGAAATGTCTTGGGATAAAGAAGTTTACGCTTACTTTATGGAAATGGGTACCGGGAAATCTAAAGTATTGATAGATAATGTATCTATGCTTTATGATAAGGGAGAAATAAATGGTCTTTTATTAATAGCACCAAAAGGTGTGTATAAAAACTGGTATGATTCAGAAATACCTACACATATGGTGGATCATATTGAAAAAAAATGCGTCTTGTGGACTGCTCTTCACACCAAAGAAAAAATAAAAGAACTGAATACCTTATTTAAAAGTGGAACAGATTTTCATATTTTAATTATGAATGTTGAGGCTTTCTCAACTAAAAAAGGTGTATTATTTGCATCTAAATTTTTAGCGGCCCATAAATCCGTCATAGCTATTGATGAAGCTACAACCATAAAAAATCCATCAGCTAAAAGAACTAAAAATATATTAAAAATTTCTAAAGATTCTAAGTATAGAAGAATCCTAACAGGATCCCCTATTACCAAATCCCCTTTAGATCTATATTCTCAATGTGAATTTCTTGATCCTTATTTACTCGGTCATCATTCTTTTTATACCTTTAGAGCCAGATACGCCGTTACACGTAATATAAATTTAGGAGCTAGGAGTGTTCAAGTGGTGGTTGGTTATAGAAATTTAGGAGAGCTCTCTGATATTTTAAAACCCTTTTCATTTAGGGTGTTAAAAGAAGATTGCCTAGATTTACCCGAAAAAACCTGGATGAAAAGAGTTGTCACCATGACTCCCGATCAGTCTAAAGTATATAATGAAATGAAACAAACAGCTCTTGCACACTTGGACGGAAAAGTTTTAACAACTAATACTGTCTTAACTCAATTAATGAGACTTCATCAAATCACCTGTGGCCATTTTGTAGCAGATGATGGAACTACTAAGGATTTACCCTGTAAAAGAATTGATGAATTATTAGATATTCTAGAAGAAGTAGAAGGGAAGGTGGTTATTTGGGCGCAATATCAAAGAGATATACATAAAATTATTGCAGCTTTGAGTAAAAAATATGGTGAAGGAAGTTTTGTAGACTATTATGGATTAACACCTTCAGATGATAGACAGAATAATATAAAAAGATTTCAAGAAGAGGAAGAGTGTAGATTTTTTGTAGGTACTACTCAAACCGGTGGGTATGGTATTACATTAACAGCGGCGAGTACAATGATTTATTTTTCCAATGGTTATGATCTAGAGAAAAGACAACAATCAGAAGCTCGTATTGATCGTATTGGTCAAGAAAAACCAATGACATATATTGATATAATCTCTGAAGACACTGTTGATGATAGAATAGTTGTAGCTCTAAGAAAAAAACAAAACATTGCTTCCCAGATTATGGGAGAAGAGTTAAAAAACTGGATTTAATTAAATAGGATTTTATAGGATGAAAAGTATTTCTTACCAAAAATTTTATAACAAATTAAAGGTCTTGTAAACCAGTTTCCCGGTTTAAATATTTATATTCAATTTTGTGAATGTCAAAGTCATCCATGATTTTCTTGCAGATGTTAGTATGATTAAAGTCTCCACATGAGTATACATCAAACTGCATTAGTGCGGGGTTAGGTTCATCCCATACATGCATTACAATATGTGAAGTTTCTATTACAGCGATGGCAGTAATTCCTCGATTACCTTCCATGCTGCAATACTTAACATAAGGCCCCATCATTACTTTCATATTAATAGAGTCAATAAAATCTAACATCCATGTTTTTAATTGTTCTTCGTCTACAGGCGGGCGGACGGCTTCAGCACGTACGATAAGGTGCTTATGTACGAGCAAACTATTTTTCATCGGACTACTAATGTAAGTATTACATATGCCATTCCGGAGACAAGTGCGCCTACTGATACTAATAAAATACTTTCTATTCTATCAATTTGTTTTTTTAAACTAGAAATTTTTTCATGAGTTTGTTTTTGCATAATCCTACAAAGTTTTTCATGTGATTCTATTTTTTGTAATGCGCTATCTTTGGTCATTAAGCTAATCCTCTGTGTTTCAATCTAATTTGTTTTTCTGTTGGAGATAAATAAACATCTTCAACTCGAGTAAGACCTGAAGCTAGCACCTGATTATTGGGAGTAGGTGGTTTAAACATTCCCGGAGCCGGCATTGGTGTTGGAGGTAAAGATGATTGTTGATTATTAATATTTTGCATTTGAGGTAAATAATCTTGTAGTCTTAAATTAAGAGGTTCATTTAAACTTTGGTTTTCGAAATCTTTAATCATTTGATTAATTATTTTTTCTGCCGGTAAATAAGGATTAGGAATACCACCTAATTCTGCATTTCTCTCGAATCGTTCTTCAATTTTTGCAGAGGGCTCAAATGGATTAAAGTGTCCCCTTAATAATCTCTTTAAAGTTTTTTTAGATAAACCCCTTCGGTCAAAAATATCTTTTAAGTCTCTATCCTTTAAACCTAAAGTTTCAGCAGCGTTCAATACTTGTTTCATATTTTGTTGAGTTTCAAATAAAGTTTGATTCGCAGTAAAAAATCTTTCAATAACTTCTTGTGGAGTTTTTCTCGTTCCACTTAATACTCCATACTTACCACTAGTAAAATTTTTTCTATCTTCCGATTGTTCTTTTTGAAATGCTCCTAGATAAAAACCTAGACTTCTTTCCGGATCTATTTTGATAGGTCTCATACCAAATATACCTGCTACTTCCGGACCTATTTCAAAAGTCTGTGCTCCTTTTCCAGGTTCACCTGTAATAGCTTTGGCAGTTCTTTCAAAAGGTTGCGTTGTAGGTAATAATGTTTTAGATAAATGTTGAAAGATAATATTATATTTTTCCATTTCGGGTGTACGTGGTCCATATAATTGATAGCCTTCTCTAGTCTCTCCACCTCTTGATACAATGTCCATAAATGCTTCTGTAAAAATAGATTCGGATATAAAAGGGGAAGCAGTTTGGGCAGCAGCATCTACCAATCCCTTAAAAAAACCTTTAGATAAAACTGCTTCATCTTCTATACCTTTTTGAATATTATATAAAACTGTTTGGAAGGGCCTTGTTAATGTATCATACACATTATTTTTAGACCAATCTATGTAGTAATAATCATCTGTAACTGGATTTTTAAATAGAATTTTTTGTGAGTCTCGTGCCCAAGGTGCAACAAAGTAATTGATTGCATCAGCTTCATCGTTTGTTATACCAAATATTTTTTTAGAACCTTCTACTATACTGTAAGGTATCACACTGGTTGCAAAGGTCATGCCAGCTAATCTTTTCATACCAATACTTCTTGTAACCGGATCTTTTATTTCTTTTAAAGCTCGATTAAATACACCATACCCTGTTCTAAATATTTCAGAAGGCCAAGACATAAAATTACCAAAAGGTGATACTCTCATAGATCTTACAAATTGTCCTACTCTTGCATAATTAGGAACTGTATTCTTTACAATTTCAGCGACTTGCTCTTTTAAATCTCGAGGAATTGGTAATCCTTTTTTCGCGTATGCATTTCTAAGTCTTACTAATTCTACTTCATAATTATAAACTTTCCAAAAATCATCTTCGGCAACATATAAATCTTGCGCTACTCTTCCTGTTTTTTTAACCGCTTTACTAATTCCTTTACCTAAGTTTCTTAATAAAGGAAATAAAACACTATCAGTTGCAATATTACCTTGGCCAAATTTTACATCCTTCATTAGATTTCTAAGATCACCAAGTCGGACGTTTGTATTTACAATTCCTAATCTTAAATATTCTCTGTATTTAGCCATGGCCTCGGGCTGTCTCATCCCAACTTGAATAACTTTACGAGCTTCATTCATGGCTTCGGCAATTAATTTTGGACTCGTAAGTAAGGTTCCATTTGCTAGTGCAAATGCTCCAGAGCTTAAAAAATTTCTAATATGAGTAGGAATAGATAGTACAGTTTTTGCAAACTGGGCCCCAGCTTTTGGAGTTAACAACCCATATCTATAAGCAGCCGAAGCAGTTCTTCCCAGGAGTCCTTGTCCTTTTGCTTCACCTCTTAACCAATTTTGCATTTGACTTACACTTTCAAAACCCTCCGCAACATCTCTTGATGTATAAACATTTTCATCTGGAAAATATTTAATCATTCCTTCAGGTAGTTTTACAACGGGGGTGTTGGGACCAAACGCTTGTTTAGCTGCTAAAGGTGTCGCGTGAAAAAATCCTCTAGCACCGAAAGGTGTGTTAGCACCTACATTTCTCTTTATATTTTTATCTAAGTTTTGCATGGTTTGGAAAAGTTCTCCTCGTCTCGCGATGCCCGATAATCGTCCCACCGCTTCATATATAGAGTGACGAGCGTCTTCTACCTCACCAAATAATTCTCTAAAGGCTTTGCTACCTTTACCTATTATTTGAAATGATTGTGTTCCATCAGGTAAATTTTTTTCTAATGTTTGTGCAAATGTTTTAATATTATAAGGAGTATCAGCTCCCTTAGTTAAATTAACATATTCAAAAGTAGGAAGGGTATCTTTTTTAGGGTCCATTTTTCTCACACTGTCAACAATATCGTTTACATAACTTTCAGCCATTTGAGGTGAAATAGGTTGATTATTTTTTGCGGCATATCTTATAAAGATATTTTTTACTCGGTCTAAAGTATCTCTAGTTGGTTTATAAGCTTGTAAAAATCCAGCCTCTTTATTTTCGAATATTTCAAATGTATTTGCTAAAGTATCTTTTACTCTTTTTCCCAAAAGACCAGAAAATTCACCTTGTAAACCCATAGGTAAATCCTGAGCAGCTGGGGAGTTACTAGCTGTTTTTAATAATTCTATAAAATAACTTCTGCTATTTTTTATTCCTTTTAATATAGTTTCAATTCCTTCTTCTGTTGCACCATTTCTACTTAAATTATCAATAAGTTTAAATTGTAATCCTTCGTCTAATCCTCTTGTTAAATCTCCCTCAAATAAAAGATCATTTAAATCTTTAAATAATTCTCTTCTTTGTTTAGTATTGGCAGAGAATAAAAATTTTTTAGTATCAGGAAATATATTATTAATTTCTTTATCTATTCTTTTAACCTGTTCCATAGCATAATTCGTATCAACCATTTTACTAGCGGATTCTTGTTCTTTTGCCAAAGCTTGTCCAATTGGTTTTAGTCCTCTAAATCTAAATATTCCAGCGAACTTATCTAATTTTCTTTCAATAGAGTCATCACTATAAGCTAAAGCTTTACCTTTTTTCTTTAATAAGCTACCAATTCCTTTACTTAATCCATAAACAATAGGGGTAATTAATACAGACTCTGATCCAAATTTAGCTCTGTTTATTAATTTTCTTAAAGAATCTTCACTTCTATCTTCTCTTTCTCTGGTGTCTAATTGTGTTGGGCCCGCGCCAAAAGCATCTCCAATAGTTCCTAGCTGCTCGACATCCGCTACCATCGTCTCGCCTACCGCTCCACCGGCTACAACAGCTGCGAATTTTTGACGACCTGTTAACTTATTTAATTTGTCTGCAGATGCGGCTCCCGCTTTAACATTTTTACTAGTAACATTAAGATAGTTACCAGCTCTTTTTGCTTTCAATGCTTTATTGGCTAGTTTAACTGCAACTTTAGCCCCTATAGTCCCTGGGATTCCTATTTGGACTAATGCTTCTGTTAATCTTCCAACAGCTCTTTCTTGTGCAACTTCTTCGAATGGATTTAACCAATCGAAAAATTCTTCCACATCAGCAGCTGTATTTGTATCCAAACCTAAATCAATTAACTCTGCGCCTAGAGATACCACTCCTTCAGGAACTTTTATAACTCCTGACACAATACCTGCTAGCCCAGCTGTTATGGCTGATCTTTTATTATTATCTTCTGCTTCCGGAGCTAAAGACTCTTCTTCTGTTTCGGTGATTGTTTCTACACTAGTACCCGACTTACGTTTGTTAAGAATATCTTGGAGACTTATAGTCTCTTTTTCCTCAGTTTCAACAAGGGGTGTTTGAGTAGCTCCCGCATCACGTTGTTTAAGAAGTTCTTCTAGACTTATAGCCATTTAATCTCCTTAATCCGATTTAATTACATTAAATCCGTAATCTACGTAAACAGTATCTGTCTCACCTGTTTCATCATTCCTATCTAAATAAAAATAAACAGCGCCTGCAGGCGAACCACTAAGTAAGGTATTGATTGCATATAAAACATTATTTCTAATTGCAGCTGGATTCTGGGCTAGATCATCATCAAATATATCTACTAAATTTATATCTAATGCGTCATCTCCTTCTAATCTTCCTGCGGCTACTATTTTTTCATGAATATCCCTGGATCTAATTCTATTGAGTTTTTCTACTTCTCTTTCAAGAACTTTTTTATCATAGGCTTCTTTTTGTTCAACTTCTCTCGTATCCCAGTACTCTGTAGGCATCTTTAATTCTGATGGCTCTTTATATATTTTATCAAAATATTCGGTACGAATAGTTTCGTCCTCTTGTATTTTTCCATTTCTAAAACGTATAATAGAGTCAAGTTCTTCCTTATTTAATGTGCCTAAATCTTTCCCTGGAAATAATACGTCGGCAAAATATTTAAAAGTTTTTATATCAGCAGTTTCTTGTTCATCACCAAACTCTTTTTTTTGGTTCTGTTTATACATTCTTTCTTCATCCCTATCGTAGATTTTTACCGCTCTATTTAATTTAGCTTCTTCAATCGCCTGATCTCTCCCTCTTCTAGCAGCTGTCTCTTTTATTAAAGCCTCTGTTGGGCCACCTAAAGACCTGGCTATATTTTGTAGCAAACTACCACCTGTTTCATTTGCTAATGCAGGTCCAAATCTAGCTAAAAAATTAGTAAGTCTATTATCTTTTTGTGGTTTAAAATATTTGTCCATCAATATTCCAGACTCTTTCATAGCCTGTTCCATAGATGGTTTTCTTAATGTAGAGATGCCTTTTGAATCATTAGATTTTTGGTTTTTCTTCTGATTCTCAATTATTTCCTTCATTGTAAAATCTTCTGAGAAATCACCTACAAAAGGATCAATTTTAATTTTATCTATTAACTCCAAATCGTCAGTACCGGTGGAATATGTTCTTCTTTGAGTAAGACCACCTTTTCTAAACATAGGTCTTTTAAGAATACTATGCATTATTATCCTCCTTTAACCGCCCCATAAATTCCTCCAAGAGATGAACCTATAGATAGTGCTGTTTGTAGAGGGCTCATTTGAGGGGCTGACATCCCTGTTCCAATTGGTTGTTGAGGAGCTGTCATTCCACTTAAAGAACCTAAACCTGAAGAAAGATAACTTGCTCTTTCATACGGTTCATAAGCTTTTAATCTTTGAGCTTGTCTTTGTGAATCTTCTACAGCTTGCCTGTATGCAAGATCACTAGCTCCAGCTGCTTGTAAACCAGCCATTGTTTGACCAGCTAATGCCGGTTGTAAAGTAGCAAGTTGTGATTGTTGACCAAATGCTTGACCAGCTGCAGCTTGTGCTTGACCAAAACCTTGACCTAAAAGTTGTGCTTGAAGGGCTGCTCTATTTCTGTCGGACTCTGCTCCGTATTGTGCTCTTTCAACACCTTCTCTACCACCACCAAAAGCTCCTGCTGTCACTGCTCTATCAGCTATCCCTTTCATTCCTCTTTGTGATTGTAAATCATATTCGTCTAAAGTTACATCAATCACATCTTGTTGATATGGTGACATAAACTGTTGGTAGGCCTGAGGTCCTGAGAATTGAGCGGCCTGTTGTAAGTAAGGTTCAAACCCCATTACACCTGTACCTGCTCCAACACTTGTAACTCCACCCGTTTTTGGGTCAAATTGAACTGCACCTAAACCTGCTTGTCTAGCTAGTTCTTGTTGAGCAGCTTGTGAAAATTGTGATTGTCTCTGAACTTCTGGAGCAAATTTACTTGTGTCTGTAGGAGTTTTTACTAAGTTCTGTAATCCACCTATATAACCTTTTTGTGCTGCTTCTAAAGCTGGTGATGTTCCCTGTTGTATTGCCATTATGTTACCTGACCCTCTAATTGTTTCATTTGATCATATAATATTTGAGCACCTTTATTGACGCTTCCGCCTCCAGCTGCTCTTACTGCATCTGCAGTCCAAACAAATTCATTATTTGATAACATCGCGGGGATGTCATCAGCTTTTTCTTTTACTCCAACCGGAGGAATAAATCCACCAGTTTCTCTTAAATCTAATTCTTCAACACCGACTGAATTTTTTCTAACAGGTAAGTTTCCCATGATGCCCGCTGCTTGAGCCGTCTCTCCACCTCCATATAATCTAGCTCTTCCGCCTTTAGCCATTCTAATTCCATGCCAGTCTGTTGATTCAAAAAAGTCTTGAAAACCTTTATACCCATCTTGAATATCATCTGGCAGTATCTCCCAAATTCTTTTTGCTCTATCTATTCCCCATGTGCCTTCTCCTGTAAGATAAGCCGTTTCTCCTTCAATCTCTTCCATTTGATCCGTAGGTCGTGGCTCCATATCTGGTGATCCTATTGAATACCCAATCCTTCCGCCTTGAGCTGCTTCTTGTCGAGCTACTATCCAATCATCATATTCTAAGTCGCCGCCACTTGCTATATAATCTTCATATTCCTTTTGTAGTTCTAAGTTCTGAAAAGATTGTGGAATTAAATTTCCCATCAAGCTTTCCCTTTTTCTAGTTTGACCCCCCAATAATGGTTGCACTTGCTCAATACCAGCAAGTTTGTTTGTAAAAATATTTAATAAATTATCTTTAAGATCTCCTTCTGGGACTATTCTATTAGGATCTGGGATCATTTGTTTTCTACCAGCAAGTTTGTTTGTAAAAATATTTAATAAAGTATCTTTAAGATCTCCTTCTGGGACTATTCTATTAGGGTCTGGGACTGCTACTCCTGTTTTCGTACCAAAAGCATACCCAATCCTTCCGCCCTGAGCGGCCATCTGTATACCTTGTGCACCTTGACTCATTAATTTTTCAACATCCACCCCTTGCGCTGTAAGAGTTTTTATTAATCCTTGTAATTCCATTTTTTCTTCATCTGATAAAGGTATATTTTCTCTAATCTTTTCAAGAAGTTCTAAAACACGGTTATATTCTCCACCGGCCATCCGTTGATCACCTTCATAAGTAATATCCTGTGCACCAGCATCTAAACTTTTTATACCTAAAGGTTTTATTGGCTTAGGTGCCCATGGGTTAACAGGTTTAGTTGGATCGTCTGGTAATGGAGCTCCATTTCCACCTAATGCAAGACTAACTCTACCACCTTTATTATAGTCTTTATACTCAGGTGTGTTCAGTTCTACAAACTGTTGAATCTCTTCAGCAGTATACGGATTAGCTTCTGGATCTCTTCTAAAATCTATTGGTCCATACTGGTTTAAATAGCTACTTACATCTTGTCCACGTCTTCTCATATAATCTTTGTATTGTTTAAGAGCTGGATCCTCAGGTATATCATCAGGGAAATATTTTTCTTTTATCCAAGTACCTAACATTGCCATTGGTATTGTTTTCTTAGGGTCTGAAAAAATATCCCAGATTCCCCCTTTTTTATCTTTATTTCCTAATCCTAATTCTTCTTTGATTTTTTTTTCTGCCTTTTTTCGGTAATCACCTTCTTTTACTTTTTCTAAAACAGTGTCTTTTAAATTTGTTCCTCCTGTTTTTAGTGCTTCATAAGCATCTATACCAAAATCTTTTATACCACCTAATCCTTCATAGCTTCCTTCTATTCCTGGGATTTTAGATGTTAAAGGACTAGCCATTTTCCCAAACGCATAAGTACCTAAACCTTGTTTGAGTGCATCGCTAATACTTCCACGTTGGTCAAACCTACCAAGACCTCTCATTACAGCAGCGGTAGGGGCACCTACTCCAGGAATCATAGCAACAAACGGAGCAGCTTTAACTGCTACGTCTGCTAGTTCATTAGGTATAAGATTACGAATTGCTTTTTTAGCAGCTGATCCGCTTTTTAATTCATTAGGAATTAAATCATCTTTTATTTTGCTTAATAGTCCCATTAATTTTTTAACACTTCCTTCCCATTTTCAACTTGTTCTGGAGATTCCTCTTTAACTTCTTTTTCTTTATTTTTTAAATGTTCCTTCATTTTAATATATTGTCTTAAAGCATAATGATGAATAAAATTACCATCTATTTTGCCGGCATCAAAATCTAAATGACACCATAAATCTTCTCCCGCTTTTTTTATTGTTTGAAAGAATTGATAAAAAGACCCTTTAAAATAATCTGGGTCCCCTACTTTTGGATTAGTAAAATAAAAAGGTTGCTCAGTGTCGACAGTTTTACCATCTTCTGTTTTATTTGATAAAAATATTTTATCAAAAACAGAATTATTCTCTTCTAAAACTTTTCTATTAACTTTAAAAAAACCTGGAGATAGAGAATTAACTTTAATTAAATTCGGCTCACCTTCCATAGTTTCATAAGCATCTATATCAAACTCTATAGAGAGTTCTGGAACTTGCTGAAAAACAGGGGTTTTATATGAACCACTCATTACTCTTTTGTCTTCATATTTAATTATCATATCTTTAAGATTGGTAGGATTAAATACAATATCTGAGTCAAGAAAGACAAAATCTGTAATCTCCTCCTCTTCTAAAAACTTATTAATAGCATTATTTAAATTAAATTGAAGATAATTACCTTTTTCCAAAAAAATATGGCCTACTTCCACTTCTTCTTTGTTAAGTAGCTTAGTGCACTGTAGTAAAGAAGTGACGCATTTTCCCTCTAGTTTTAGTTGGTCTTGACAAATTGTGATGATGACTATTTTTCTCATTTTTCTCCTAGTTTATATTGATAGCATTATAATTAAATGTTCTCAATGGTTTATTTGAAGAAAGAATGTATGGTGGTTTCAGCATGTTCATTCTTTCATATTTAATATAATAAGCCCTATTAAATAAGGGCTTACCATAAAATTCTATACTAAAATTAATTTTTAGATTTTAATTTTTCGATCTCTTCTTGTTGCTCTTTCAGAGCTTGAACAAGAATTGGTAATAATTTACCATAAGCTGCTTCTAAAGCCTTTGGATTAGACTTATAAACAATATCTAAGTGATCTTCGATACCATGTTTGCTTTGAGCTTCGTCTAAATCTTGAGCTAAGAATCCCATATCATGTTTTCTACCACTTATTCCGTCTCTTCTATTCCAATCAAATTTAACTGGTTTAAGATCTTTAATAAATGCACTAGCATTTGATAAAGGTTCAATATTCTCTTTATCTCTAGCATCAGATAGAGCAGTAATAGATGTAACTTGACATCTTAAAGTTGCAATACTTGCGTTACCTAACGTAATTTCATTAGTAGCAG
>Ga0066849_10000887_pt1 | contig 12223 bp, 10 predicted proteins | sample ETNtaG_9_FD_65492 | JGI IMG/M metagenome (GOLD analysis project Ga0066849, IMG submission 65492) | Marine microbial and viral communities from oxygen minimum zone, Eastern Pacific Ocean - ETNP201406SV69 | ecosystem: Environmental > Aquatic > Marine > Oceanic | place: Pacific Ocean: Eastern... | reverse complement strand
CCAGATCGAAGGGCTCACCAGATTGGCTGACGGGATCAGGGAGCGCGGGGCCCTGAGCCTCGCCCAGATATTCCACGGCGGGATGAGCGCACCCGAGTCGATAACGGGGCTTCAGCCGATTTCCGCGAGCGAGAACCCTCTCCCGGACGGGATGAGCGGCAACTCGAGAGAGGCTAATCACGATGAGATAGATGGACTCATCTCTTCGTTCGGGGATGCAGCTGCCAGGTGCGCCGAGGCTGGGTTCGATGGGGTCGAGCTTCACGGTGCCCACGGGTACCTGATTTGCCAGTTCCTAGGCGACGTCACAAACACGAGGGACGACGAGTGGGGCGGCGACATAGCCGGGAGGTCGCGCTTCCTCCTCAGGATAATCGAGAATGTCAAGTCAAGGGTCCCAGAGGACTTCCTCGTAGGAGTGAGGATATCTCCCGAGCACAGGAGGGTGGGAGTGAGGCTGAGGGACAGCCTGGACCTCTCGGAGATGCTGGCCAAGGCGGGCATCGACTTCCTGCACATCTCCTGCTGGGACTGCACTTGGGGCTCGTCCGAATTCACCGATGACCCGAGGACCCTCACGGAGTGGTTCAGTGACAGGTTGGGGGAATCCGTCCCGATAATCTCGGCAGGCGGCGTGTGGTCCGCCTCGGACGCACAGGGCGTCATCGACCAAGGGGCCGACATGGTGGGGGTCGCTAGGGTCGCTATCGGGCACCATGACTGGGCGTCGAACGCGGGGGATGCCGAATACGACCCCCAGAGAGCGCCCTTCACCTCATCTCACTTAGCCAGCCAGGGGCTCAGTGAAACCTTCGTGGACTACATGAGAAGCTGGAAGGGATTCGTCGAATAGCCGTCTTGCTGATGAACCGACTAGCACTTGGTGGCATCATGCCGGAGGCCTCGCGTAGCGACGACCTCGATGCGATGAGGCAGATGGCGGAGAGCCCGGGCGATACTTCCAGTATGCGTGAGTTCAGGGCAGGAGGCAGGAAGACGGCCCGCGAGAGGATATCCTCCCTGCTTGACGAGGGCTCCTTCGTGGAGGTCGACTCCTTCGTCCAGCACAGGTCCGGAGACCACAACATGCACCTCCACCGGCCACTCGGCGATGGCGTCGTGGCGGGCCACGGGATGATCGACGGCCGCAGGGTCGTGTGCTTCGCCCAGGACTACTCCGTATTCTCAGGGACTATGGGCGAGATGCACGCCCGAAAGGTCGCGAAGGTGGCGGAATTCGCCGAGAAGTCGCAACTCCCGATAGTCGGGATATGGGACGGCGACGGGCAGAGGGTGGAGGAGGGGGTAACATCCCTCGGCGCGACCGGCGAACTCCTCGACATACTGGTGGCCTGCTCGGGCAGGGTCCCGATGATTTCGCTGATCCTGGGGACCGTCTCCGGAGTCAGCGCTCTCGCCGCTGGACTCTCCGACTTCGTGATACTGGGGGCCGAGAACGGCAGGATGTTCATGCGCAGCCCGTACATGATTCCCGAGATAGTCGAGGGGGAGGTGGACGAGATCAGCCTCGGGGGGGCCGAGCAGCACGCCAGCAGGAGCGGAGTAGCCTGCATGGTGGCAGAGGACGAGCAGGACGCCTTCGACATCGCAGCCGAGATACTCTCGTTCCTGCCCGACCACACGCTGGCCGAGCCATTGGTCCTCAGGAGCGGGGACAAGTGGGACCGGGCCTGCAAGGGCCTTGAGAAGATAGTACCCGGGGACGCGAACAGGCCCTACGATATGCGCAAGGTGATCGCAGAGGTCGTCGACGACGGCAGGTTCGTGGAACTCTCCCGGGACTACGCCGAGAACGTGGTGATCGGCTTCGCGAGGATCGACGGGCACTCCATCGGGATAGTCGGTAACCAGCCAGCTGTACTCGCAGGGTGCCTCGATATCGATGCCTCGGTCAAGGCCGCCCGCTTCATACGGACGTGCGACTGCTACAACGTCCCCATCGTGACGTTCGTCGACGTACCGGGATTCCTGCCTGGGACCGTACAGGAGTGGGGTGGCATAATCAGGCATGGCGCGAAGCTCCTTTTCTCTTATGCAGAAGCGACCGTCCCGAAGATGGCAGTCGTCACAAGAAAGGCGTATGGCGGGGCGTACCTCGCCATGAGCTGCAAGCACCTCGGGTCCGACTACAACGTGGCGTGGCCAGGGGGGGAACTCGCGGTGATGGGTGCCGAGGGGGCCGTCAACATCATCCATCGCAAGGAGCTGTCCGAGTCGGAAGACGCGGACAGCGTCAGGGCGGGGCTCGTCGACGAGTACAAGACCAAGTTCGGTGACCCGTACGTGGCAGCCAGGCACGGATGGCTCGATGACGTGATCGAGCCATCGGAGACCCGAAGGAAATTGGTCCAGGCGTTGAAGCCCCTACTCAGCAAGAGAGAGTGGGTGCCACCGAAGAAGCACGGGAATATCCCATTGTGAAATATTGACTTGGTGGATCTTTACATCCCCTGTCCTGATTCTGAACCTACTGGGCCCGCGTTCCCAGAAGCTCGAGGAGGAGTGACAGGGAGGGGAGTCTCTCGGACTCCTCAGGTGCGAAAAGCAGCTTCCAAGCCTCGAGGTGCTGGGCTACTACCATGATGACAGCGAACTCATCGGTTCCCGCACCATCTCCATAGGAGATGGATACCTGGAGGTTTGCCTCCATGTCCATACTACTCCCTCCTGCTGGCATTGCATCCAGATCGATGGCGATATCCGCATCAGCACTATCTACGATCGAGTGGTCCCAAGGGCCATCGACTAGAGCCCTCCTGCCCTTCACAGTGGAGATTCTGCCACCTGCGTCTGACCATGCGGCTGCGATGGAACGCGCCGCCGATCCCCCGCCTCTCATTCTGAGGGTCGAGCCTTCTGGATCCGTGCCGATGTGCCTGCAGGAGGCAACGAAGCCAAGCCCGTCGGTGCTAGTGCCGGACCACTTCCCTCCCACCCTCCTCAGCTGGTTGATCGCGTTGACCCCATCAGGCCCGCCGACCCCCAGCCTCTCTTGTGGGGAGTGCTTCAGGGGGGCGGTGCACGAGAGCCAGACCTCGCCATCGAGGGATCCAACCTTCTCCATGAATTCGTCAATCCCGCTTGCATCGATGTAAACCTGCTCAGGCCCCTCCATTCCGAGGTGATTCCCGACAAGCTCGAAGAGCCTGGGGGTGAGCGAGTGGGAGATGGGATGCCCTGCAATGCCCCAGTATGCCGGTCCAGTCACTAGTGTCCCTCGCAATAATCAGCAATGAATGTTTCAAATCTTCATATTCCCCGATGGCCGGCCCACACGACCGAAAATAACGGGTATGTATGGCCCCTCCGGGTGCCATGGACAGTGACTTGGACATAGCTCGCGCGGCCGAACCAGAGCCGATTGAGTCAGTGGCCGAACAACTAGGACTTGAGCGCAGTGACCTGATTATGCACGGTCCTCACATAGCGAAGGTCTCATGGGAGTCCCTCTCGAGGGGAAGAAGCTCGCCTAATGGTCACCTAATCCTAGTCACCAGCGTCAATCCCACTCCCTTTGGAGAGGGAAAGACGGTCACGACGATAGGCCTCAATCAAGGCCTCAATCACCAGGGCCACAATGCCTGCTGCGTAATCAGGGAGCCTTCTCTTGGCCCCGTTTTCGGAATCAAAGGGGGAGCAGCTGGTGGTGGATACTCGCAGGTACTGCCCATGGAGCAGATAAACCTCCACTTCACAGGCGACCTCCATGCGATTACGGCGGCCCACAACCTGTGCTCAGCGATACTGGATAACCACCTCCACAGGGGGAACGATCTGGACATCGACACCAATCGGATATTCTGGCCGAGGGTCATCGACATGAACGACAGGACACTCAGGCAGGTGAGCATAGGGCTCGGGGGCCCTGCAACCGGGGTGACTCGATCCGAGAGGTTCGACATTACCGCTGCTAGCGAGGTAATGGCAATCTTGTCTCTCGCTAACAGCTACGAGGACCTCCGAAGCAGGCTTGGCAGAATAATCGTCGCAGAGTCCAACTCGGGCAGTCCCGTAACTGCCGAGGATCTTGGCGCGGCTGGCTCCATGGCACTTCTTCTCAGGGAGGCAATGCTGCCAAACCTCGTACAGACACTGGAGGGAAACCCAGCGTTCGTTCACTGCGGACCATTCGCGAACATAGCCCATGGCAACTCGTCCATAATCGCGGACGACCTCGCCCTCTCGAGGGCCGACTACGTTGTCACCGAAGCTGGATTCGGTGCTGAGATGGGGGCTGAGAAGGCCCTCCACATCAAGGCACTAGCCTCCGGTGTGCCCCCGAGTTGCATAGTCCTCAACGTAACAGTGCGATCCATGAAGCTCCATGGCGGCGGTTTCGCAGGCGGTGGGGGGGCGCGACCAACCAAGGAGGAGATCGAGACAGAGAACGTCGATGCGGTACGTGCCGGAGCGGCATCTAACATGAGGAGGCACGTCCGGAACCTGGCTACCACATCGGTTCCCGTGGTCGTATCCATCAACAGGTTCCACACAGACACAGACGCCGAGATAGAGGCAATCCGTGAGGAGGCCCTCAAGGCTGGAGCCAAGGACATAGTGCTCTTCGAGGGATTTGCCAAGGGCGGAAAGGGCGCTGCAGATCTGGCAGACGCAGTCGTAGAGGCCTGCTCTCGCCATGAGGAGGCCGGAAGTCCATTCACGCCCGCAGTAGAGCCGGGAATGCCGGCCAAGCAGGCGATCCTGAGGGTCGGGACCAATGTCTACGGAGCCCACACAGTCGACTTGAGCCCTTCAGCAGACGCATCACTCAAGAAGTTCGAAGACTGGGGTTTCGGCAACCTCCCTGTTTGCATGGCGAAGACGCAGTACTCGTTCAGCCATGACAAGAAGGTCCTCGGCGCACCAGTCGGATTCACCCTCCAGGTAAGGGAGGCCAGGCTCAATGCCGGTGCAGGGTTCATAGTGGCCATTTGTGGCTCTATGATGACCATGCCCGGACTACCTACAAGACCAGCGGCCCTTGACATGGACATGGATGAGGACGGCAGGCTAACTGGGGTCTTCGGTTAGGAGTGATGATATGCGCCGAATAAAGCGCTTGGAGGAGGGAGTCCGACTAAGGGTCGAGGACGAGGACGACCTCTGGGTCATAGCCCAATTATGCAGCCCCGCTTCGCTGGTTGGTATGCTCTCCCACCGCAGGGACTCGACCACCGGGACCAAGGAGGATGGAAGGGCCAAGAGCGCAGAGAGGAAGCCGATGTGGATAGTTCTGGAGGTCCATGAGAACTCGTTCCAGTCATTCACGGACAACCTGAGGGTGCACGGAGTCATCACAGAGGCCAAGATCGACATAGGAAGCCATCATACACACGTCATTTCACCCGGTGACGAGGTGGAGATTTCCCGTGAGGGGGGCTTACCAAAGGCCGATATGAACCTGCTAAAGGAAGCACTAGCAGCTGGATCCAGGGCCAAGGCCGGGCTTATTGTGGTTGAATCCGATGAGGTCCTCATCTTCGAGGTCACAGCAAGGGGAATTAGGGACGTGTCCCAGTTCTCAATGAGGGGCGGCGGCAAGAAGGCGGACGACTCGACGGGGGTCCGTCGTGGTTTCTCCGAGGGCGTCGCCAAGGAGGTCAAAATGGTATTTCCCGACAACATGCCTCTGGTGATATGCGGGCCAGGATTGGCAAGAGAGGCCTTCGAGAAGAATCTAAGGGGCATCGGCGCAAAGAACACCATCACCAATGCCCCTACCTCGATAGGCGGCAGAGCTGCAGCCAATGAGGTGCTGACCGAGGGTGCCGCCGACTCGGTACTCGGGGAGCACGCACTCGTGAAGGAAGTGAGGGCGATAGAGGAGGCCATGACCAGGATGTCGACCGATGGTGCTGTGGCATTCGGGGCAACCCCAATCTCGGAGGCGGCTTCCCAGGGCGCGATAGAGACGCTCGTCATCGTCGCCTCTATGCTGAGGGAAGAAGACAGAAAGTCTGACTGGGAGCCAATAGTTAGGGACGTCGAGTCATCCCGCGGCTCAGTCATACAGGCCTCGACCGACCACGATGCCGGTCAGCAACTCGTTGGAATGGGAGGGGCAATCGCTCTCCTAAGGTGGAAGTTGGACTAGGAACACTCTTCACCGTACTCCTCGGGCATCCATCATGGCACAAGGGGTCGGAATGGCCGCATTCGGCAGGCCAGACAGGACTGACCCAGCATCAAGGGTGCTGAGCCACGCCATCCGTGCTGGCGCAGAGGGAGAGCACATCACCTCCCCCAGAGGCGAGGAATTCCACTCAATGGACCACGGCTCTATAGACTGGAGGAAGGCCCTCGACTCGACCAATTGGCTGATCAACTCATCGGACATCGTTCTCGAGGGCGACTCACCTAGATCGGCTTGGGCAGCTGCGATGACGTTCGCCGAACTAGAGGGGAGCAAAACGGTCATGGTGGTTTCAAGCCCATCGGACCCCCGCCTGATGGAGGAGTCATGGGGCGCGGTGGTTAGCAAGATCAGGCAGATTCACGTGATGTTCATCGACTCGGAAGCAATAGGTGCGATTTCGGAAATTGAGGGTGTTGACCAAGATGCGCTGCTGGGGGAAATCCGGTTGAAGGGAATGGTTCCCATAGTATGCACATATGACCCAATTACGGGAACGGCCAGAGTCGAGCACTCTACGGGCTCGGTCAAAGAAGGGGTGGCCAGAGGGCTCAATCCCGCAGAGTGGCTGTCAGGGTTCCTTTGCAGGCTTCCTGAAACAGGCCCCGGCAAAGAGGGCATCAAAAGAGCAACGGCGACAGAGTAATTCGAGTTCGGGGGCGTTTTTCGACCTAATGGCAGAGACCCCTTTTGAAGGGGCACCCATTCGGCGCGACCCGCGGGGGACTAAGGGATGCCACTCAGACTAGGTCCAGCGGGCGTTCCGCTGTCATGTAAGGGGAGAACTATCGTAGAGGGAATGGACGACATCACATCTCTCGGGCTGGAGGCGATGGAGATTCAGACAGTGAGGCCGGTTCAGCCAAAGCACTTCGATCAATATTGGCAGGCAGGCATTCTTTCATGGGATTCAGGCATCGAAATGAACCTACACGGCCCCTACTATGCAGAACTCCTAGGCAAGCGCAGGGAGAGAAACCGGTCCCTTGCTAAGATGGAAGCCTCAATGCAGGCTGGCAAGGTAATCAACGCGAGGCACCTTGTGTACCACGTAGGCCCATACGGCGAGTATGAGCCTGGGGAAGCGGCCAATGAGCAAGTCGCGAACGTCTTCGCAGGAATAGTGGACAGGGTTCACAGTATCTGGGGCGACCAGGACGAGGACGCATATGCAGCATTCCCGTGGATCAATAAGATGGAGCCATCATTGGTCGGAATAGAGACTTCTGGCCGCCAGGAACTTTGGGGAACCGTGGACGAGGTTCTTGAGGTATGCAACCATGTTGAGGGAACTGTCCCTGTGTTGAACATGGCACACATTCACGCAAGGGGACATGGGAGCATGAGGACTAGCGAGGACTATGCAGAGCTCTTCGACAAGGTCAGAGAGACATACGGGGGTAGCAAGTTCTACTGCCACTTTGCAGGGATTGAGCACAGAATGGGCAACGCACTCCACTACACTCAGATCAAGAAGTCGGATCTGAAGTTCGAGCCATTCGCTGAGTATCTGGCGGAAGAGGGAGACTGGATGGATATCACGATCATCTCCGACTCCCCGCTTCTGGAGCATGACGCCATGTACATGATGCAGCACTACGACAAGGCGAGGCAGCGACTCATGGAGATAAGGGCCCGTGATGAGCGTAGAGTGAAACTAGCCAAGGAACGTGGCTTGACGCCGGAGGAACTAGAGTTGCTAGAGGCAGAGGTCGCAGAGGCACGTAAGAATCTCGAGGAGTTGCCAGGGGTGGAAAAGAAGCAGGGCAAGACCCCTGCAAAGGCCGCAGGTGGCATGATGTCATTTGATGACAAAGCCGACGAAGATGACGTATTCTGATTGGCATCCCTTTCTCAGAAGCCTTGAAGCCACAATCATACTCGCGAGAGTGCTACGGGACTGTAGCTCAGCTGGGAGAGCGCCGCACTGAAGATGCGGAGGCCGCTGGTTCAAGTCCGGCCAGTCCCACCATTTCTCGATGTCAGAGGACTCAGTTGACTCCATCCAGAGTCTCAGTTTGAATGCGGTGTAGTTTGTTTATTCCCACGGTGGCCGCATCGATAAGAGAGTCGAGCTCTTCCCTCGTGTATGTCGCCTCCTCGCCAGTTCCCTGGACTTCGACAAATCCCCCGTCGCTAGTCATGACTACGTTCATGTCGACATCGGCATTGCTGTCTAGGATGTAGTCAAGATCAGTCATCACATTCCCTTCAACCATCCCTACCGACAGGGCGGCCACGTCATTTGTCATCACAGAGTTCTCATGGCTCGCACGCTCATCTGACGACATTTCGGGTGCCGTCCATCCGTTGGACAGCTCCTCCTTGGTGGGCCGCATTTCTAAGGGCAGGCACTCGCCAGAAGCAATCAGCCTGCGAACCGCTAGACGTAGCCCAATATTTGCAGCGGTAATGGATGCGCACCTAGTGCCCCCATCAGCATTCAGTATGTCGCAATCAACTGTGAGTGCGATGGGTCCGAGAGCCTCAAGGTCAACAGCCCCCCTTAGGGACCTAGCAACCAAGCGCTCTATCTCCATGGTCCTTCCCTTGGCCCCGTTCCTCTCCCTTCGGAATCTCGAATCGGTAGATCCCGGAAGTAGTGAGTATTCGGCATGAACCCAACCCCTGTTGGAGTTCCGGGGAAACCATCTGGGGAGAGAGGGTGCCTTGGTAACGCAAATGAGAACGATAGTGTCTCCTTGGCGGTATAGTAGGGATGCGAGAGCATTGGGGGTGAAGTCCAATGTTACGTGTATTTCTCTAAGCTCATCGTTCTCCCTCTCGGTGGAGACATCCCCCGACTTCATCTTCGCCATGCACTCGCGACCGTAGGCCCCTTGTTGAATCATTCGCGCCTGGCATGAGGGGGGCGGAAGGAGTCCACGACTTCTTTATTGGTCTCAATGTACGGTCCACCAATCAGGTCAACACAGTAGGGAACCGCGGCGAACACCTCATCCAGTATCTCTCTTATTGACCGAGGTGATCCGGGGAGGTTGATGATTAGTGAGGACCCCCTTACCCCAGCAATTTGCCTAGATAGTATGCCAGTCGGGACGTATCTCATGGAAATCAACCTCATATGTTCGCCAAACCCTGGCAGAATCCTGTCGCACACGGATTCAGTGGCTTCGGGAGTGACGTCCCTGGGGGCCGGACCAGTCCCCCCAGTGGTAATCACAACTGAGCATCCCTCATTGTCGACGAGCTCCTTAATCGCACCCTCCAAGGCGATCTTCTCATCGGGAACCAGCCTGCGGATGGACTCCCATGGCGAGGAGAGCGCCTCTTCCAGGAATCCCACTATGGCCGGCCCGCTCTTGTCTTCGTATTCTCCTGAACTTGCCCTGTCTGAGGATGTCACTATTCCGAACTTGCACGGAACTCCCGTTGACATGCCCTAGGACGGGGGGCTTCCACGATTAACGCCGCCGGTTGAAATTGGAATTATCGGGGACACCTTCAAGAACCGCCGAGATAAACGTACCCTGCTTGAGGTGATGAAGTGCTGAGTCTTCCCCAAACCGCACACAGGAAAAATCCCCGTGCATCGCCTAGCCCAGCCCCTAAGGGGGCTGACGCTACGTCGACTCGAGTTTACTCAGCATATCGTCAATAGGCGGAGTTGAGAAAATGAGTGATGATGGAAAATATGCTGCACAGGTAGCTATGGTGAAGGAAGAATGCAAGGATGCCGATGAAGGTGAAATAGCCAAGGAATTCAAGAGGTACGAGGAGGAGTTCCTGATACCTCCCGCAGACGCACTAAGGTCTGTCATGAGAAAATTTCAGACAGAAGCAGGGATCGAAGTCACGAAATCGTCCTCACCCTCTACGCAACAGGCGGCAGAGAAGAAGGTGGAGCGTTTCTCGGATCTGAACCCTGACGATAGAAACGTCACCATCGAGGTCGCGGTAATCTCCTACACTCCAAGGATTCAGAAAATGAAATCCGGGGAGGAGAGAAAGATAGCTTTCGGATGGATTGAGGATAACCCTTGGGAGCCTAGCGATAAGAGGGAAAGGTGGGATTACAAGGACTGGGGCGACAAGAGCAAGAATCTGGCACCAGGGTCCATAGTTAGGCTAGAGGGAGTTTCCGTGAATGAATGGAACGACAAGCGGTCAATCAACGTCAATAGCACGTCTCGAGTGACTACCCTGAAGGAGGGTGGACCAGCAGTCCACCAGCCTTCAGACGAACCACTAACCATAGAGAAAGCATCAGCCACGGAGGGCTTTGTCAGCCTTGTCGCAAGGGTGGTTTCCACAAAGCCAGACGTGATAGTGAAGAGGGACGGGTCCGGGCAACTCAATGTCGTCAGAGGGAGGCTTGCAGACTCCACGGGGAGCATTAGCATGCTTTCATGGGCCGATTTCGATCATGAGCCTGGCTCGTTGGTCAGAATAGAGGGCGCGACGATAAGGAGATTCAGGGAAACCCCCGAGGTAAACATCAGTGACTCCACCACCGTGGAGGTCTATCACGACAACTCATTTGCAAGCTTAGATCAGCTTTCCTCTTCAGTGAAGAGCAGTATCTCCGATCTTAGGAATGGCATGAGGGACGTTGAGATAACCCTCCAGGTGGAGTCATGGAGTCAGAGGTCGTTCACATCAAAGGATGGCACTGAGAGAGTTGTGCGAAGTGGCGATGTGATGGATCCAACCGGCCGTTGCAGGTTGACTGCTTGGTGTGACTTCGATCCAAAGCCCGGCGATTTCATCCATCTGAAGGAAGCCCGCGTGCAATCATGGCAAGGCTCCCCAGATCTTGTGATAGACGACATCTCCCAAGCCACAAACCTGGACAACCCTGCTTGGGACCAGATTGACCCAGAGGATCACTGGGTCAATGTAGACCTCACTGAGTTAGTGGGAGGCGGGACCAGGAGGGGAATAAGGACCAGTGGGACGATAGTCTTCGTCACCAACGACTCTGGAATAATCGAGAGGTGCCCAGAAACTCTGCCCGATGGAAATAGAAAATGCAGGAAGAGGCTAAGAGATGGAAGTTGTATTGATCATGGTGCTCAGAGGGGGGAAGAGGACTTGAGAATCCGACTCGTCCTGGACAACGGGGTGTCGAACGTTTCTTTACTGCTATCGAAAGAACCAGCGGAGGCATTCCTCAAGATGTCACAGGCGGACGTAGCGGAGAAGATTTCCAAGGATGGCCAGGAGTTGTTCCTGACGTCCATAAGGGAGGAGTCTCTTGGCAGGAACGTCTCAGTTAATGGCTTAGCTCTCATTGACGATCAAGGTGCAATGATACTTGCCGACAGCGCGACCTTGGATAGCACTCCTGCCTCGGATGCAGCCAATCTAGTAATGCAGAAGTGGGGGGTGGCACTATGATGGAGGGCCAGAGAAGGGTCAGGCAAAGCGCGATTAGGATGCTTGCAAGAGAGTACTCCGACTCTTCCTTGACAGAGGTCGGAGTAGGCGAATTCGACCCGTCTTTCGTAGTCACTAAGCTAGGAGCAAGAATCAACAGAGCACTAGTTGGAGGGGTAATAGACAGGATGGAAAGGAGAGATGGCGACAATGGCCCAAGCTATTCCGGTTCACTCAGGGATCCAACTGGCAGCCATGTATTCAATATCGCTCCATTCCAGCCAGAGCTCCATGCAGATGCCGAGGAACTTCTTGCAAGATTCGAGTCCGGCGATAGATTCCTGATGATACTGGTAGGGCGCTCTAGGTGGTTCGAACAAGAGGATGGGGGAGTATTCATGTCCCTTAGGGCCGAACAGTTCACAGTTTGCGACAAGGAGACTTACTCGATGTGGCTAGTCGATGCTGCAGACTCCACCCTTCGTAGATTGGATGCGTTCGAGAAGTCAATCGGTATCGACCCAGATCAAAATTCCATGGAGGGAGCAGGCGTCCCCTCAGACCTAATCAAGGGACTTATAGCGGCCCGGGAACACTACCCAGAGTTCGACAGCGAGAACTATCAAGTCGGAGTGCTTCAAGCGCTATCCGCCGCCTCGGGGAGATCCAATCTAATCCAAGAAGCCCCTGAACCCTCTGGTGATTCAGGCCACGAAGGGAATGATGCAG
>Ga0066849_10000885_pt1 | contig 12233 bp, 13 predicted proteins | sample ETNtaG_9_FD_65492 | JGI IMG/M metagenome (GOLD analysis project Ga0066849, IMG submission 65492) | Marine microbial and viral communities from oxygen minimum zone, Eastern Pacific Ocean - ETNP201406SV69 | ecosystem: Environmental > Aquatic > Marine > Oceanic | place: Pacific Ocean: Eastern... | reverse complement strand
ATGGGATTAAAAACATACGATGAAGATTTTGGTCAAACCCTAGGCATATGGGGTTTTGAAGAAGGATCATATTGGATGACGCCTGTACTTGGTCCGTACACAACGCGTCACACTGTTGGTGACTTAATAGATAACCTATTCAATCCATTGACTTATATTGATAATGGAGCATCTCGTTATGGAATAAAGATTTTTGACAAAATTCAGGAACGATCCGATCTATCACCCCTGGAGGACGAGCTATATGGATCGTATGATCCATACCAATATTTAAGAGACTCGTATTTAGACAATAGAAAGTACAAGCTTAAAAACGGACAAGTTGATGAAGTTGAAGATTTTAACGAAATTGATTTTGAGGATTTTTAATCCTCTGACTCCAAGCGTTCAATCACAGCATCTATTCCGGTCGCACTTATCTCTGCATCAAACTGATTCCTATAGTTCTTGATATAAGACACACCTTCTATTCGTACATCATAAAATCTCCAACCATCCCTGAATAAACCAAAACTAAAATTCATAGGTATTAATTCTCCCTTATATAAAACCTCGGACTTGACTGTGAGTTTTTTTGTTTGTTCTGTGATTACATCTATTGGTAAAATATTGATCTTGCTTACGTCGAAATTGAGCAGTGTAAGTGCATAAGACTTAACCAATGATTGATATAAGCCTTCTGTGAATCTGGCCCTTTGATCATTTGTGGTACCTGACCAATGTTTATTGAGAACCAATCGACCTGCATATTGTTTCTGAAAATAAGGCGATAATGAGGAATCAATGATGGAATAAAGCTCCTCTTTATCGGTTTCCAGTCTTTGTTTGTTTTCTTTATCACCCAATTGATTATTCATGCTTGTAATTGATGTTTTGACCATTCCATCGGGCATAAGGTTGGATTGAGTGTATGAAACACTAGGCAATAATAAGAATACTAAAAGGAAAGCTATCTTTTTAATCATCGATTTAAAGAAACTTATGCTTCTTCCATTTGAGGGTGATAATTTCCTGTTCTTGCAAGACTATTTAATCTAGATCTTTTTATAAAAGATTCTTGTGCTGCAGAGATATTTTCATCCTCTCCAGACCATACATTAAGTGGTTCCGCTTGCAGTGCTCGCCCATAGGAAAATGTCAGTTGCCAAGGATAAGGTCCCATTTCATTCATTGCATTTAGGTGTCCAGTGGCCTCTTCTGAAGTCTGTCCGCCTGATAAAAATGCAATACCAGGTATTTCATTAGGAACATTCTCTGAGAGGCATTTGACTGTTGCACTTGCCACTGTTGGGATGTCTGCTCTATTTGTTGCATCCATACCTGAAATAACCATATTTGGTTTCAGCACAATTCCGTTTAAGGCGACTTTCTGATTGTTTAATTCTGCAAAGACTTCTTGCAAGACTTCAGATGTAACATCAAAACAACGATCAATATCATGGCTTCCATCCATCAGTACTTCTGGCTCAACAATTGGAACCATTTTTGCTTGCTGACACAACGCTGCATATCTTGCTAATGCATGAGCATTGAGTCGGATACAGTTTTTTGACGGTAAATCATCAGAAATACTAATAACGGCTCTCCATTTCGTGAATCTTGCACCGAGCTCATAATATTCATTGAGTCTATCGCCAAGGCCATCCAATCCTTCGGTCACTGTTTCACCGTCACAAAATGGGATGCCTTTTATTCCCTTATCAACTTTTATACCGGGAACGATTCCAAGAGAGGTAAGATGGTCTGCGAAAGTTGTTCCATCATTGGTTGATTGCCTGATTGTTTCATCAAATAAAATCACACCGCTGATGTATTCAGAAACATTTGGGCTGGTAAAGAGTAAATTTCTATATTTTTGTCGATTCTGCTCTGTAGATTCGGTATCAATTGTTGCAAATCGTTTGCCAATGGTTGGCGTGCTTTCGTCTGCTGCAAGAATACCTTTATTGGGAGCAACCATTGATTGTGCTATTGAACTGAGTGAGCTTAGATCCATTTTTCAATCTCCTAAAAATTACCCGTGAAATTATACATTATTGGCTGATAATCACATATCAAAATAAGCCCCCTACTTTGATCAAAGATTGATTGTGAAGTTAAATCGTACTAAAATAGTACTATTTAAAGTAGGTTAAGGTAAACATGCTTAGAATATCTAAGATGACAGACTATGCAGTATTGATTCTTGCGAATCTTGCATTGCACGAAAAAAAACTCCTTACAGCAAAAGAAATTGCTAGTGAGACTCACATCTCATTGCCCACAGTACAGAAGATATTGAAAAAACTTAACCGAAATAGTCTCGTATTATCAAAGCAAGGAGCATCAGGGGGTTATGCGCTTGCTGACGGCACAAAGGATATTTCAGTCGCAGATCTTTTAATGAAGCTGGATGGTGATCTATCAATCACTCAATGTTCCAGTGATGAGGATCAATGTCAGGTCGAAGATTTTTGCAACATTGGCAATGCATGGCAAATGATCAATCAAAGAGTTCAGTGGGCATTGAATGATATTACTCTTGGAGACTTAATACAGCCATCAAGAATTGAACAGTTTATCAGTACGAACATACCCGTTTCTAAAGAAAACCATTAATTCAATTAAGACGAAGAAACAAACAAATGAGTGAAACAGATAATAAAAATAAAGAAATCAATGAGTTTCTGAATAAATCATATGAATACGGTTTTACTACTGAAATTGAATCAGAAACAATACCGCCTGGTTTGGATGAAGAAGTGGTTACACTCATTTCTAAAAAGAAGAACGAACCTGATTTTCTTCTAGAATGGAGATTGAAGGCATTTAATCATTGGAAAGATATGCCCAAACCAGATTGGGCTAAATTATCGATTGACCCTATTGACTATCAAGCCATTTCATATTTCTCAAAACCCAAACAAAATGATGGTCCTAAATCACTTGATGAGGTGGATCCCAAGCTTCTTGAAACCTATGAAAAACTTGGAATTCCACTTCATGAACGAGCGAAATTGGCGGGCGTGGCTGTGGACGCAGTTTTTGATAGTGTGTCTGTTGTCACAACATTTAAAGATAAACTTGCCGAAGCAGGTGTAATATTTTGTTCATTCTCTGAGGCTGCAATTGACTATCCAGAGCTTATTGAAAAATACTTAGGTACAGTCGTCCCAATTAAAGACAATTACTTTGCTGCTTTGAATTCTGCTGTCTTTTCTGATGGTACATTTGTCTATATACCTAAGGGTGTTCGTTGTCCGATGGAACTTTCCACCTACTTTAGGATCAATGAGGCCAAAACGGGGCAATTTGAAAGAACATTAATTGTTGCTGAAGAAGGCAGCTATGTGAGTTACTTAGAAGGCTGCACTGCTCCAATGAGAGACGAAAATCAACTCCATGCAGCAGTGGTTGAATTGATTGCTCATAAAGATGCAGAGATTAAATACTCTACCGTTCAGAACTGGTATCCAGGTGATGAAGAAGGCAAAGGCGGCATATATAATTTTGTAACAAAGCGAGGGGACTGTAAGGGTGAGAATTCAAAAATCAGTTGGACTCAGATTGAAACGGGTTCAGCAATCACCTGGAAGTACCCAAGTTGCATCTTAAGAGGAGATAATTCTTCGGGTGAGTTCCACTCCATTGCTCTCACAAACAATCTTCAGCAAGCCGATACAGGGACAAAAATGATCCATCTTGGAAGAGGCACAAAAAGCAAGATTATCAGCAAAGGAATCTCGGCCAAATCATCACAAAATACTTACAGGGGCCAAGTCACCATGTCAAAGGGTGCAAAAAATTCCAGAAACTTCACTCAATGCGATTCACTTCTGATAGGAAGCAATGCAGGAGCGCATACATTTCCATCAATAGATGTAATGAATTCATCGTCAATACTCGAGCATGAAGCAACCACTTCAAAAATTGCAGACGAACAATTGTTTTATTGCATGCAACGAGGAATCAGCGAGGAAGATGCAATTGGATTGATTGTCAGTGGTTTCTGCAAAGAAGTACTGAATGAGCTACCAATGGAATTTGCTGTTGAGGCAAGAGCATTGTTACAGGTCAATTTAGAAGGAGCAATCGGATAATGACTCAGATACTTTTAATCAAAGACTTATATGTCGATGTGGGCAACACATCAATTGTGAATGGACTCAACCTTGAGATTAAATCTGGAGAAACGCACGCCATCATGGGACCAAATGGTTCAGGTAAGAGCACGCTTGCTAAAACAATTGCTGGGCATCCGGATTACAAAATTCGTTCTGGTGAAATAATATACATGAATCAGAATCTTAATGATCTTTCAATCGAGGAAAGATCGAATCTTGGAGTATTTCTTGGATTTCAATACCCAATAGAAATTCCAGGACTGTCGAATACAGCCTTCCTTAAAGCAGCGATTAATGCAAAGAGAAAATACAATAATCTTGAGGAATTATCTGCAAGTGATTTCCTTATTGATCTTAAGGAAAAGTCTCGCATGGTTGATATTGAACAAAGTTTTCTCTCAAGAGGAGTCAATGAGGGATTCTCTGGGGGCGAAAAAAAACGCAATGAAATACTACAAATGCTTATGCTTGAGCCCGTGCTTTCAATTCTTGATGAAACGGATTCTGGACTTGATATTGATTCAATGAAAGTAGTGGCCTCAGGAGTTAATGCCTTTAGAAATAAATATACTGCTTCATTGATCATTACTCACTATGAGCGTCTATTGAACTACATTACCCCTGATTATGTACATGTGTTTCATAATGGTGCAATCATTAAGACTGGGGACATACAACTAGCTAAGGATCTTGAAGAAAGAGGATATGAATGGCTAATCAACCCGTAAATCAATCTGATCACATTGATGGGCTTCATGCATTCATCGAAAAAGGCAGTGATGATCTTCCAGACTGGATCAATCAAGGAAGAGAGTCTGCTTTCAATAACTACAAAAATATTTTTACTGAGCAATTAAAGACACCCACATGGAGAGACACAAAATTAAACTCCATGATTGATGTCTTTTTTGAAAAAGATTTTTCAAATCAACAATCAACTTTGGATGACTTTGAGCCAGATTCGAATCTAGATGATTCAATCAAAATATTCTTCCATTCAGGACTCTTCTTTACTAATGAAGAGATGCCCAGCTATATAAAGTTTTTACAAGACAGTCATTCGAAAGAACGGTCATCCCTTTTCAGCGAAGATAATTACTCTGAAAGGCAGTCGATACCTTATCTACTTAATAACATCATTAGTAGAGATGCTCTATTGATTGAAACTGCTGAGAACCAACATGTTGAGAGACTAATACACGTCATTCACATGCCGCACCAAAATGCCAATATTGCTCCTAGATTAATGATTCATCTCTCAAAAAATAGCTCTATTAAAGTAATTGAGGAGCATTTGCAGTCAAGTGATTCAATCATAAATAACCTTATTGATATCAAATGCGAAGAAAGCTCCTCATTGCAATATTACAAAATTAGTCATGCTCAGAATGACAGTCATCAAATCAACAATCTTAATCTTGAGCAAATGGCAGACACTGCGGTAAATGTTTTTAATGTAGACTTAGGCGCTGATTCAGCAAGCTCACTGAATCATTTGAAGCTTAATGGAGAAAACTCGGATGTTTCCTGTTCTACACTATTTATGCCTTCTGCTGATAGGTCATCACATCACAATGTGGTAGTCGACCATTTGTCTAATAAGTCTTCTAGCTCTGTAAATTATAGAGGTGTCATTGATGACCACGCTGCTGGATCCTTTTTTGGGAAAGTAAGAGTCGAAAAAGAAAGGGAGCAAACCTCTGCTTTCATGCAAAACAAGAATTTATTACTCTCCGATAATTCTAGAATCTCAACCGTACCGGTACTAGAAATCTATAATGACGATACAGAATGCTCTCATAGCGCTACATCTGGCTCTCTGGATAAGGAAAAACTGTTTTATCTTAAAACCAGAGGTATCAATGAGTTCGATGCAAAAGATTTCTTGATTAAATCATTCATGGATGAACTGATCACTCAAATAAAATCAAGACGATTGAGGGAATATATTAATGCACTTATTCTAGGCTACCGTGAGCACTGATTCTATGAATACAAAACAAAAAAGAAACCTAACGGATATCAGAGAAGAATTCCCAATACTTGATCAAAAGATTAATGGGGAAGATCTTGTCTATCTTGATAATGCTGCCTCAACACAGAAACCAAAGAAAGTGATCAATGCCATCAAAAACTACTATGAGAAGGATCACTCGAATGTTCATAGAGGGGTCCATACACTCAGCGTTAGGGCAACCGAAGCATATGAGAATGCCAGAGAAAAAGTTTCAGAGTTTGTCAATTCGCCAAATAAGAATCAGATTATTTTTACAAAAGGTACAACCGAGTCAATTAACCTCATTGCTGGCTCTTTAACGAATCTGGTTCAAAAGAATGATGAAATACTCATCACCGCAATGGAGCACCATTCGAACATAGTCCCTTGGCAGGAGCTCTGCAAAAGGACCGGTGCAATACTAAAGGTCATCCCAATTAATAAAGACGGTGAAATACTGATCGATAAATACAAAGAGATGGTTACGAATAAAACCAAATTAGTGTCAGTTGTTCATCTTTCCAATACACTAGGAACCATTAACCCAATAGCTGAAATCATTGATACAGCTAAGTTGTATGATGCCATAACGGTCATTGACGGGGCTCAATCTGCAGGCCATCTACCGGTTGATGTACAGAAATTAGATTGTGATTTTTATCTTTTCTCTGGACACAAGATATACGGACCTACAGGCATAGGAGTCTTATACGGAAAAGTAGATATCCTTAATCAGATTGATCCCTATCAGTTCGGTGGAGAAATGATCCTCAAAGTGACTTTTGATGAGACAACATACAATGACTTGCCTCATAAATTTGAAGCTGGTACACCAAATATTGCTGGAGCTGTAGGCATTGGTGCCTCAATTGATTTCATAAATAGTCTAGATAGAGACCTATGCCATCAGTATGAAATGAGTCTGCATGATTATGCATTGGATCAGCTGAAAAAAATTCAGAGCCTACGCATTATTGGAGAATCTTCGATAAAGTCAGCCATTATTTCCTTTGTGGTTGATGGAATACACCCACACGATATCGGAACAATCATCAATCAAAGAGGAATAGCCGTTAGAACGGGCCACCATTGTACGATGCCATTGATGGATTTTTATGAAATACCAGGAACAGTGAGAGCATCATTTAGTATTTACAACAATCATGCAGAAGTTGATAAATTGATCGATGCCATAAACCTGTCGATTACAATGTTAAAGCAATGATATCCGATCTATACAAAAAACAAATGATTGAAATGAGCAATAACCCATATCATTTTGGAAAACCTGAGATAATTTATGCTAACAAGGAGACTCTAAATCCGCTTTGTGGCGACAAAATAACCGTCTATCAATCAGGAGCTGCTTCTTGCCCTGTTGACCTTTGGTTTGAGAGCGTGAGTTGCATCATATGCACTGCTTCGGCCTCCCTTCTTACTAAGAATTCTGAAGGCATGTTGTTCAATGACGGCATTAAATTTATGAGGCATGTTGAAATTGCATTAAAAGATGGGACTTTACTGAATCATGGCTTACCAGAGGATTTAAATTGCCTAGGAGAAATAAATAACTACCCATCTAGAATTACATGTGCCACATTACCGTGGTCAACAGCTATTGAGTTATTGAAATGATGAATACAGATGAAAATACACAACCGATCATTCTCTCAAGAGACTGTGATGTAATCTCTGTGCCATATGGTGAAAAAGAGATTCTGAAAGAAGGCACTGAGGTCCAGATTATGCAAGCATTGGGAGGCTCTTACACTGTTTACACCGCCGAAGGAATGTTTAGGATCAATGGCGTTAATGCAGATGCAATAGGTAAAGAAGTCGAAAAGCCGCCCACTCTGCCTGATGACATCACGGACGATCAATTCGAAGAAAGGGTTTGGGACCAAATGAAAACTGTTTTCGATCCTGAAATCCCAATCAATGTGGTTGATCTTGGTCTGATTTATGATTGTCGACTCAGTAAATCAGAAGACGATAATTTCCTCATTGAAGTTGACATGACTCTGACTGCTCCCGGATGCGGTATGGCAGATGTACTCGTTGCTGATATTCAAGAACGAATAGATATGATGCCAAGAGTTGAATCGGTCAAAGTTGAACTGGTCTTAGATCCTCCATGGAGCATGGAAATGATGTCTGAGGTTGCTAGACTAGAAGCAGGCCTAATCTAGCTCACAGAAACATTTCATATAGATCCCATTTGGATCATTCATCATCGATAACTCATCAAAGGATTGTTCAATTTCATTAATAAGGTCATTCTTTTGGTAAAAGAAATCCAGACCTGTAAGGTGAGCAATTGAAAAAGTTATTTTTGCCATCATTACTCCAAAGAATGAATCTAAATTACTATCACGATTAATCCTTTTTACACCATATTCTTCGTCACCGATCTCAGCCAATTGAGCAGCCAATTCAATGGCACGATCAATGCCACCGATCTCATCAATTAGCCCGATCTCTAATGCTTTGGAGCCGATCCAGACTTTACCTCTTGCGATCTTATCAATTTCTTCATTCGTTACTCCCCTGTTGTCAGCAACCTTAGAAATAAATTTCTCATAAACCAAATCTGTCCCCATTTGAAATAATGCCTTATCTTTTTCAGTCAGGGATTCAGCGATAGAAGTCGTAATATCAACCGTTGAAACTCCATCTTCATTGATACCAATAAACTCCAAGGCCCTTTCAAAAGTTGGGATAAAACCTCCAACACCAATGGATCCTGTAATGGTATGCCTCTCAGCTAAAATCTTGTCTGCTGGGGTCGATATATAATAACCACCGGATGCTGCAACACCACCCATAGAAGCGATGATTGGTCTTCCAGAGTTTCTGAATTTCTCAAGTTCATCTGCTATTAGTTCAGATGCATAAGCGCTCCCACCGCCACTATCAACTCTGAGCACTAGGGCTTTCACAGTCTCATCATTGTATGCCTTTCGAACAATCGTGACAAAATCATCACCCGCGATGGTTCCAGGATTAGATGAACCATCAACAATCGAGCCTTTCGCTATGATGACCCCTACATTTGACTCACTTTCCTTAAAGACTGGATCCATCTCAACAGATCTCATGTATTTATTCATGTCTACGATATTGACTTCGTCATCTTCTTCGCCAGGTGCAATTGAATAGAGATAGTCTCTGAATTCTCTTCTATTAGATAATTGATCAATGATTCCGTATTCGACGGCTGCTTTTGCAAAATCACCACCTGATCCTTTTGCAACTAGTCCTGGGTTATCGATAAAGTACTTTAGAGATTCATCTGATATGCCTCGTGCTTCAGATACTTGTTCAAGATATCCATCCCACAGAACCGTAATCCACTCAATGACATTGCCTTTTGCTTCGTTTGACATTTCATCCCTGAAATACGGCTCAACAAATGCTTTATATTCGCCTACTTTGAAAACGTTTGCATCAATAAGGAGCTTGTCAAAGAAGGATTTATAATAAGTCCTCACCGTTCGGTAACCATCGATGAATACAGCAGTGTAATCGTGTAAATGAAGTTCATCTGCAAACGCTGCAAGATAATATTGTGCAGTTCCATAACCTTGAGCGCTATAAGCAATGACTTTCTTGCCAGAGGTTTTGAAATCAGAGATTTCATCTGTAATCAACTCAAGCTTTGTTGTGCTACCACCTGCAAAACCGTCCGTACTAATTAAGAGCGTTGAAATATCATCATTGTCTTTTGCATGTCGGATAACTCGGATCACGTCCGTGATGAGTGTTTCTGTTTGTGATTCACCGGAAAATTCAGCAATGGCTTTTTCAAAATCTGTTTGTGAGAGCTCTTCTACCAAAGATCCTTTGATATTCAGATCCAGTATTGCGCCCTCTTTAATAGGATCATCACCAGAAGGAAACAATGTTGAAATTATTGTCAGTGATATGACGAGAAGAACTATGAATATGACGGTTCTTCTTAAGAAGACAGCAGATGCGTCTAAAAAGTTTCCTAATCTTGAGAATTTTTCTTTTATGCTCATTTTTGATCCTTACTTATTAAATTATATTATTTTTTTATTTGTAGTTAGTTTTCAGGTTTATAGCAAAACCAACGTTACCATTACCATTCCTACTATTAAAAATACCAATATTTCTAATCCAAACATAGCCTTATCCCTTTTTTGCATCATTGATTTTGTGGAACTATACATCATACGTATTCAAATAATTTGAATTAAATATGAATGACTTGATAATGAGATGCACAAAGTGGGTTAAAGAAAACCCAATATTCATGAGGCAGATTATTAGACCTTTTCTTTGATTCTAGCTGACTTACCACTTCTTTCACGAAGGTAGTAAAGCTTTGCACGCCTAACGTCACCTTTTCGTTTAACCTGAATCTCAGTAATAAGTTTGCTATGAGTTTGAAAGACACGCTCAACGCCTTCGCCATTTGAAATCTTTCGAACGGTGAATGATGAATTTAGACCTCGATTTTTTTTGGCTATAACAACACCTTCAAATATTTGAAGTCTTTCTCTCTCGCCTTCACGAATTCTTACTTGTACAGCTACAGTGTCCCCTGGAGAAAACTCAGGAATATCATCTCTTAGCTGTTCTTTTTCAATTTGTTCAATTATGTTCATTTCTGTTTCCAATCTCAAATCGTGTGCATTGTATATCAAGCTCTATCTATGTTAAAGATTTTCTGGATCATTTTTTACGTCATCGATTATCTTAATCTGATCTTCAGTGAGCTTCGACCTATCAATTAAATCAGGTCTTCTCATTTGAGTATTCTTTAAAGATTGTATTTTTCTCCATTCCTCTATCTTCTTATGATCTCCACTAAGTAAAATATCAGGAATACTTTCTCCATTAACTTCTGATGGTCTTGTGTAATGAGGATACTCTAAAAGTCCATCGCTAAATGATTCTTCAAGAATGGAATTGTCATCTCCTAGAACACCTGGGATCAATCTTGCTATAGAATCAACAACAACGGTACAAGCTGTTTCTCCTCCTGACAGGATATAATCACCTATTGATATTTCCTCATGGTTATCTGTTTGATCTATTGCTCTTTGATCTAAACCTTCATATCTGGATGAAACAAGAACAATTTTATCCATCTTTGATAGCTCTTTTGCTTTATTTTGATTAAACGTCTTGCCTCGAGGGGACAGGAAATATACAGGAACATCTAGACTATTATCTCTGGCCTGAGCAATTGATTCTAAAACGGGCTTTGCCTGCATAACCATACCAGGTCCTCCGCCATATGGCTTATCATCTATTGAACCATGTTTATTATCTGCATGATTTCTCGGATCAAAATAATCTATTCTAATCTTATTATCATTTATGGCATTACCTACAACACCATAGCTCAAAGAATTGCTTAATTCTTTTGGGAAGATCGTCACAATTTTAAAATGCATGATTCTTATTCCTCATCATCCCAGTCAACAATGATTACCTTGCTCCCTAAATCTACTGACTTAATAACTTCATTGTTAATAAATGGTATAAGTTTGCGATCATTACTGCCAATTACAACCATTACATCATTGGAGCCAGTCTCAATAAAAGAATCTAGCATTCCATAACTAAGACCATCTTCACTCTTAATATCAAATCCTATTAAATCTGCCCAATAGTATGAATCAGTTGATAATTCTGGCAAATCTTCTCTATATACAAGAATCTCGCATTTAGATAATTCTTCTGATTGATTCCTGTCATCTATGCCTAAGAGTTTTATCCTGATTGTTTTACCACTAGCAGTAGAATCATCTATCTCAAATGGCAGATATTCATCTTCCTTGTTTATAAATATATTTTTATAAGAAAAGAAGTTATCAATGGGATCAGTATAAGAAATGGCCTTTAGCCAACCTTTTATACCATGAGGAGAAAGCACATAACCTATGACCACTTTTTGTTGGTCATTCATTTTAGCTTAGAAAACCAGGTCTATTCGAAAGACAAAGATATAATCTAGCTCTCATCCTTTTTTTCGTCAGATTCATCTTCAGCTGGAGCCTCTTCCTCTGCTGGAGCTTCTTCCTCTGCTGGAGCTTCTTCCTCTGCTGGAGCTTCTTCCTCTGCTGGAGCCTCTTCCTCTGCTGGAGCCTCTTCCTCTGCTG
>Ga0066849_10000882_pt1 | contig 12251 bp, 11 predicted proteins | sample ETNtaG_9_FD_65492 | JGI IMG/M metagenome (GOLD analysis project Ga0066849, IMG submission 65492) | Marine microbial and viral communities from oxygen minimum zone, Eastern Pacific Ocean - ETNP201406SV69 | ecosystem: Environmental > Aquatic > Marine > Oceanic | place: Pacific Ocean: Eastern... | reverse complement strand
GCGAAAGCTGATCCTTCGATTAGTCAAGTTTTGAATTCTTTAAAACATGCTTCAGAGCAACTTGATGAGGGAATTCCTATTTATAAAAGTGATTTAACATCTGAAGAAAGAGAGTTGCTAGCTGAGTTCTTTCTATTAACGAACAAACCGGTATTAGCTGTTGTGAATCTGGGCGAAGAACAAGTGGAACAAACAAATCAAATATTGGAGCCTGTAATTGCGGAATTATCTAATCAAGAGGTCATAGGAATGTGCGTCCAACTTGAAGCTGAAGCCGCTTTAATGACAACAGAAGAGCAGGCCGAAATGCTAGAAGCTCTTGGTCTAGGAGAAGGCGCCTTAGCAAGGTTCGTTCGTTCGGCTTACCACCTTTTAGGCCTGAGAACATTCTTCACAACTGGAGAGAAAGAAAGTAAAGCATGGACTTTTAGAGAAGGTTCAAATGCTCCTGAATGTGCGGGCAGGATTCATACAGATTTTCAGAAGGGGTTCATTCGAGCTGAGACAATTGGATGGCAGGTGCTACTCGAACAGGGTTCATGGTTAAAGGCACGAGAAGCAGGTCTTGTAAGAAGCGAAGGTAAAGAGTACCGACCTGAGGACGGTGACGTAATGGAATTTCGTTTTAATGTCTGATGTTAAAGAAGGTGTGCTTTTCCTTGTTTCCACCCCCATAGGCAATCTTTCTGATCTGTCAAAACGTGCAATAGAAACCCTTGAAACTGTAGATTTTATTGCTTGTGAAGACACGAGAAGAACAGGTCAACTTTTAAACCTTTTGGGTCTTGAGGCTAAAAAAATGATCAGAGTCGACGATCATACGGAATTCAAAAAAAAATCGGAAATTGTTGAAAAAATTAAGAATGGCCTCAACGTGGCTTTAGTTAGTGACGCAGGAACCCCAGGCATCTCAGATCCAGGTGAAGAACTAGTAAGAACGGTCATAGAGAATGGTTTTAAAGTTTCTGTAGTCCCCGGCGCATCATCGGTACTGGCCGCCTTAGTTGTAAGTGGTATGTCAATGAAACGGTGGGTAATGGAAGGTTTTATTCCACGTAAAGGGAAAGAAAGAGAAGAAATCCTCAAAGAGTTAGCAGTTGAAGAAAGAACCATAATTTTATTTGAATCCCCAAAACGTCTCCCAGAAACACTCCAAGATTTGCAAAAATATTTAGGAGAAGATCGCCTAGTCTCTATTGCAAGAGAGTTGACAAAACTCCATGAAGAGGTTTGGAGAGGTTCATTAAATAGAGCGGTGGATTATTATGAAACATCACCCAAAGGTGAAGTGGTCATAGTCATTGAAGGCTCTACTCACGAAACCGTTATCCCCGATGAACTCATCGTAAAGACCCTTCGCGAAGCTAAAGATTTAGGGTTGTCTGCGAGAGATGCGTCAAATCAGGCCTCAAAGCAACTGAATGTTTCTCGAGGGAGAGCTTATAAGTTGTACATAGATTTGGATTAGTCAAGGGCTATCCCAAAGATTGAGGTAGTCTCAGCACTGATGACAAACAAAAATGATTCGGTTCCAGTCCTTGTCGCGGTTGCTTGGCCTTATGCCTCCGGTTCCCGACATTTAGGGCATTTGGCAGGCGCATATTTGCCAGCTGATGTGTTTGCACGTTTCCAACGACTTGTAGGTAACGAAGTTTTAATGGTCAGCGGGTCCGATGTTCACGGCACCCCAATTACGGTTAGAGCCGACTCAGAGGGGACCACACCGGGTGAGATTGTTGGCAGGTACCACAAGGAGTTTTTAGATAACTGGGGAAAGCTTGCCATTAGTTGGGATTTATACACCTCCACTGGAACGGAGAACCATTCAGATGTAACGCATGACGTCTTCATGAAACTTTTCGAAAAAGGCCACATAGATAAACGTTCTTCAGAACAGTTCTATGACGAAGATGCGGAAAGGTTTTTGCCGGACAGATACATAGAGGGAGTGTGTCCGCATTGTGAATATTCTGAAGCTAGAGGTGATCAGTGTGAAAACTGTGGAAGAACACTAGATCCTGAGGAGTTAATCAAACCGATCTCAAAGATAAGTGGAAGCGAGCCCATTCTTAAAGAAACTGAGCATTTTTATTTAAGATTGTCAGACTTTCAAGAGCCACTTTCTGAATGGCTTTCAGGTAGAGAGGGCTGGCGCAACCATGTTTTAAATTTCTCAAAAGGCTGGATAGAGGAAGGTCTGCATGATCGAGCAATTACTCGAGATTTAGACTGGGGAATTGAGGTCCCAGTTGAAGGAATAGGTGAAGGTAAGAAAATTTACGTCTGGTTTGAAGCGGTCATCGGGTATCTTTCAGCAGCTAAAGAGTGGGCGAAAAACAAAGGTTTAGAAGACGATTGGAAAAAGTGGTGGACCAATCCTGATAGTCGTTCGGTTTATTTTATTGGCAAAGACAACGTCCCTTTCCATACAATCATTTGGCCAGCAATGCTTATTGGCTATGGAGGCTTAAATCTACCAAGCAATGTTCCAGCAAATCAGTACGTAACTTTCAAAGGAGGCAAAGCTTCTGCTAGCCGGGGAGTTGGTTTAACAATTACTGAGAGTCTTGAAGTTTTTGAAGCGGACTCTCTTAGGTACGCATTGGCAGCTTCTTTTCCTGAGCAAAGCGATACTGAGCTGACAGTTGAAGAGATTTGCCGACGAATTAATGAAGAGCTGGTAGCCACATGGGGGAATCTAGTTAACAGAGTTCTATCTATGATTTACAACTCTTGTGACGCGTTAATTCCCTCACCTGAACTTAGAAATGAAGATGACCTAGCTTTACTAGCGCGAATTGATCAGATTATAGAACTAGTAGCAGAAGAGATTGACAAAGTCGAGTTGAGGTCTGCTTTGCAAAAAGGAATGTCCGGAGCAGCTGAAGTTAACGCCTACTTGAATTCGATGGAACCATGGAAGCTTGCAAAGTCAGACCCCGAAAGATCAGCCACCGTATTAGGAACGGCTTTGTCTGCAATAGCCGGTGTGCGTGTTTGTTTGGCTCCTTATCTTCCTTTTTCTACTGAGCTGCTTGATGATGTATTTGGTCCGGTTAATTCCTGGGTGAGGGAAGAACCTCAGCATGGAAAGAAAATTGAAAAACCGAAACCACTTTTCAAAAAAGTAGACCAAAGCTTACTGGGTTTAGATGACTGAATGGTTTGACAATCATTGTCACCTTTCTGAAAGGGCTGAAGAGGAAGTTATTGAAGCACGCAAAGCATTAGTCGTTGGCTTTATAAATGTAGGTACAGATTTTGAAACAAGCATCGAAGCTATTGAAAAGGCAAAAACTCTTCCAGATGTGTGGGCTACAGCAGGAGTGCATCCACATGAAGCTCGCAAAGGTATCGAAGGTATTGAAGACCTCTTAGCAGATTCAAATGTAGTTGCTGTTGGGGAGGCAGGACTCGATTATTACTATGATTACTCACCGCGAGAAGATCAAAAAAAAATCTTTGCGGAACAAATTGAAATGGCAAATAAGTTCAACTTGCCTCTAGTCATTCACACTCGAGAAGCATGGGAAGAGACCTTCAATATTCTTGACAATGAAGGGATTCCTGAATCAACAGTTTTTCATTGCTTTACAGGAGGAACGGTTGAAGCCAAAGAATGTTTAGAACGTGGAGCCTACTTATCTTTTAGCGGAATAATTACTTTCAAAAAATCTGAATCCCTTAGAGAGGCAGCATCAGAATGCCCACTGAACCGCGCAATGATTGAAACAGACTCCCCGTATTTAACACCGGTTCCCTTCAGAGGTAAGAAAAATGAACCAGCAAATGTGGTTTTAGTTGGTCAGGAACTTGCACATTTACAAGACAAGTCACCAGAAGAAATAGCCTCAGCTACGACTCAAAATGCTTTAGATTTCTACGGATTACGTTAAAACTAAGATAAGTTAACTTCTTCGAATGCCCGATTTGCAGGCAAGAAATGATGCTTCTACCGTGTAATTATCTAGTCTGCTACAGCAGCCAATAGGAGGGAAGGGTGCTGGAAACAAACCCTATTATCGAGAGGTGGAGATTGATTGTGGTGCTTCTTGCCACAATTGCAGCATTGCCACTCTTCTTGTTCGAAAATCCAAATTCCACAGGTTCCCTCACTGGCACTGCAGGTGCGGGCACTACAGCCGCGCCAAATACAAGTGTGTTATCGCAACAGGACGGTCAGATCGATGGTCAAAGGGTTTTTGCAGGGGAACTGTTTTTATTGAATAGATCCGAAAATTGGCATTCAGCACGTACTACGTGGAATATGATTGATCGCCTTCATTCTGCTGCTGTGAAATATGAAGAAGAAGCTATGGCGATGGCGCGTGAAATATCAGAAGCAGAATTTGCTGAAAGAGAGAAACGTTTGAGTCTTGAGAGGGAAGAAGCACTGAGAAAGAAGCTATTTGCTGAAGAAGATGCAAGGCGTGAACTGGTCATGGCTACACCAGGACCGACAACGACAATCGTAGCTACTGAGCCCGATCCCAATGGTCCCGCTAATGTGCAGTGGGAAGCCCTTCGATACTGTGAATCAACTGAGAATTATCAGGCGGTTAGTCCAACGGGGATGTATCGAGGCGCATATCAATTCAGCATCGAGACTTGGGACTGGATTGCAGGCCTCTATCACGAGCATCTAGTAGGTGTGGACCCTGCAGAAGCTAGACCAAGCGATCAGGATCGAATGGCTCAGTCTCTGTATCTATTGAGAGGAAGAGGACAGTGGCCAGTGTGCGGACGTTATTTGCCTTAGATAAAAAGTGCCTCTGACCCGAACTGAAGTAAAAAATTTACTTCTCAAACATGATATTCATCCGAAAAAATCACTTGGTCAAAATTTTGTCGTCGAACCAAATACGATTCGTCAAATAGTCAAGCTCGCTAATTTAGATCCTGGGGACTTTGTTCTCGAAATAGGGGCTGGTCTCGGATCGTTAACTCTTGCTCTATTAGAATCATGTGAGCATGTTACTGCTGTAGAGGTTGACGATGTGCTGGTTAAAATCTTGAAAGAAACAACAGGAAAGCGAACTGAAAATAAACTCCGGATCATTCATGAAGATGTTATGGAGTTGGACTTGAAACAGATACTTGAGGAACGCAACAATCGGTGGAATCTAGTCGCGAACTTGCCTTACAACATTGCTGTCCCGATGGTCTGTAATTTTCTTGAAAAGGTTCCTTTGATTTCAAAAATGACTGTGATGGTGCAACGAGAGGTAGCAGAAAGAATGGTCGCGAAGGCTGGAGACAAGGAATATGGATTACCCTCAGTCAAAATTGAGTATTTTGCTGTTGCAAAAATATTAGCAGGTGTCCCTCCAACAGTTTTTATGCCTAAACCTAGAGTTGAATCGTCAATAGTTCAGATTGTCAGGCATGAGAATCCCATGATTTCTGAAGATTTTGAGATACTTTTTGGTTTGATCAAATCAGCCTTTGGGCACAGAAGGAAAATGTTGCGAAGTTCCTTGAAGGGAATTTTAAGTGCAGATGATTTTGATGCAACAGGTATTGATCCAACCAATAGAGCCGAGAATCTTACGTTAGAACAGTGGGAATTGTTAACGAAACAGATTGTTTCTAAAGGGCGTGGTTAGCGATGATTAGTCTCCGTGCCCCTGCCAAGCTAACTCTTTCATTGGAGATTAGAGGAGTGCGTGATGATGGTTACCATTTGATAGAAGCTGAAATGGTTTCGTTAAACCTTATGGACGAACTGGAGGTCAGCGACGATGAGGGAAATGGTGGTATAGAAGTTTCTCTGGAATACTCAAACGAACCTTGGGGCTTTGACCCTGGAAGTTCAGTACCTGATAATGGAAATAACCTTGTGTCGCAAGCTCTTAAGCTTTTAAACGTCGAAAAGTCAGTTCGTATACATAAGCGAATCCCACCAGGAACAGGGCTTGGAGGAGGTTCCGCAGATGCTGCTGCAATTCTGCGTTGGGGCGGATTTGAAGATTTAGTTAGAGCATCGCGTCTAGGAGCCGACGTTTCTTTTTGTTTAAGGGGTGGAAGAGCTATTGTTACAGGAATAGGTGAAAAAGTTACTCCAGTTGCCCACCGCGAACAGAAATTTACTTTGTTGATACCGCCATTTTCCTGTTCGACTGTGGAGGTTTATAAACACTGGGACTGTATTGGCGGTCCACGAGGAGATAATGGTAATGACTTAGAGCCAGCAGTGCTTGATCTGTATCCAGAACTTGAAAAGTGGAGAAATCAACTCGGTGAAGCTACGGGCGTTACTCCGCGTCTAGCTGGCAGTGGAAGCACGTGGTTTGTTGAAGGTTCCTTTCCACAGAAAGGACATCATGTCGTTTCCACAATTGCTGCCCACGAACAAAACTAGATGACTAGCGGCCCCTCATTCTCTGAGCTCTTGTTCTTTTGAGCATTTTTCTATGTTTTTTCTTGCGCATTCTTTTTCGGCGCTTTTTAATTAATGAACCCATGCCGACGATACGTTAACCGCCTTATCAACATTTCCCGACCTGCCTGCAAAAGACGACGCTACGGTATAGGTGTTGGCCGGTAGTTCAATTGGCAGAATGCCTGGTTTTGGACCAGGAGGTTGGAGGTTCGAGCCCTCCCCGGCCAGCCATATAAAGTAAGGCTTTACGATGGATCATAATAATTTTGACTTACCAGATATAAAAGAGATTCCTAACGGCGAAAAAGTGTTAGGTACTTTTTCAGGGAAAGAGATGCAAAGTCGTCTCGAGTCCTTAAGAACATTAATGAACAAGAATGAAATAGATTCTGTTCTTTTTACTTCAATCCACAACATAAATTATTACAGCGATTTTCTCTACTGTTCCTTCGGGAGGCCGTATGGCCTTGTAGTCACAGCTGACAAAGCGACCACCATCTCGGCAAATATAGATGCTGGGCAACCGTATAGAAGAACATATGGAGAAAATCTGGTTTATACGGATTGGGAACGAGACAACTATACGAAAGCTGTTATTGAGCTGGTTGGGAAATCTAACAAAATAGGTATTGAATTTGATCATGTGAATTTGAGTCTTTTGGAAAAACTGAAAAATGCACTGCCAATAAGTGAATTTATAGATGTTTCTCAGGAATGTATGAAATTACGTATGATCAAGTCAGACGAAGAGATTGAATTAATTCGACACGGAGCTCGGATAGCAGATATAGGAGGCTCTGCCTGTGCAGAAGCGATTTCTGAAGGAGTGCCTGAATATGAAGTGGCTTTACATTCGACTCAGACAATGGTGCGTGAGATAGCAAATACTTTTCCGCACCTCGAATTGATGGACACTTGGACATGGTTTCAGTCAGGCATTAACACTGACGGCGCGCACAACCCTGTTACCTCTCGCCAAATTGAAAAGGGTGACATACTGAGTTTGAATTGCTTCCCAATGATTTCCGGCTACTACACGGCTCTAGAAAGAACACTTTTTTACAGAGAGTTATCAGATGAAAATCTTCGCCTTTGGGAAATAAACTGCCAAGTTCACGATGCCGGGAAAGAACTTTTGAGACCAGGAGCTGTATGTGGCGATATAGCAAAACAGCTAAATGAAATATATTTAGAACATGATTTATTGAAATATAGAACTTTTGGTTACGGGCACTCTTTTGGCGTCTTATCACATTATTTCGGACGAGAAGCAGGCTTGGAACTTCGAGAAGATATCGAAACTGTACTTGAGCCCAACATGGTAATTTCAATGGAGCCCATGATTACCATCCCAGAAGGTCAACCTGGAGCAGGAGGTTACAGAGAGCATGACATTTTACTTATCACTGAAGAAGGGAATGATAACTTTACCGGTTTCCCTTATGGTCCAGAAAACAATGTCATTGGCGGCTAGCATCTTTTTTACCAGCGAACTGCCAAATCGTTAAGCATGACAGGCCCAAGTTCCAGAAAAGCAACAAAAGGTCTTCTGCAGGCTTTTCTAGCGCTCTTAGTTATTTCTTTAACTGCTTTAACAGTAGGTGCACAAGAAGTGACACCTCCAGGCAAACCTGGGTTTTTAAGCTCCATCCCGAGTGAAAATAAGATGCAGCTTGCTTGGGCTCACCCAGCAAGCAATGGCGGATCGATGATCACAGGGTGGGAATTGCAACTTGTTTCTGCATCCACGAGTGAGAGTTATATAATTTCGGGTTCTGGCACGCTAGTTACGATTGCTGGTTTGATAAATGGTCAAGTTTATGAAATTAGAGTCAGAGCGAAAAATCCTGCAGGTTATGGACCTTTTTCAGACTCAATCCAATCCACCCCGTATAGTGCACTACTTTCACCGCAAAATATGAGGAGTGAGGTTGATGGGCAGAATGTTAAATTGGAATGGGAGCCGCCCTTAGCGAATGGTACGCCTGTGATCGGTTACAAGTTGGAACTGTGGAGTTACGACAATGCTCAGGCTGTTTTCACCGGACCTTCAAGTGTCGTTGAACTTGGAGTGGTAAGTAGTTATACATTTTCCGACTTGACTTTCGATGAAGAGTACAAATTTAGGATCTATGGAATCAGCCCAAATGGCATTGGAGATTTTTCAGAAACGCAAGTGCTGATCGAAAATTCTCTAGATGCGACTACGACTACGACTACGACTACGACTACGACTACGACTACGACTACCGTGTCTCCACCCACACCCTGCACTACGACACCTAGTCGAAACGAAGTGGAGATAGTCGATCAACTAAATGACGAAAGCCAAGAAATAAGTGCAATAGTAGAAATAGATGTAAGGGTTCCCCCTAGGCCACTTTATGTCTGTTAAAAGTTATTTTAAGAAAGAATCTCTCTCATCATGATCTATGCTCGATATATGCAAAGAATGGAAGGTAAGAATTCAACATGGAATTGGTAACAAATAAAAAGCTCTACTTAGTTTCAGGTAGGACTTACCAACCATTGGCAGAAAGTATCGCTTCAGAATTAGGTATCAGTCTGGGTGAACCTAATCTCGCTGAATTCGCAAACGGTGAAGTTCATTGCAGATTTTCTGAATCGATAAGAGGTTGTGACGTATTCATAGTGCAAACCCACAGCGGTTCTGAAGAATCTTCAATTAATGATTCACTAATGGAGCAATTGATCATGGTGGATGCAGCAAAACGGGCATCAGCGAAGAGGATCACTGTAGTATGCCCTGCTTATGGTTACGGGAGGCAAGACCGAAAAGCTTCAGGACGTGAACCTATTACCGCCAAACTCGTAGCTAATCTTTTCAAGGAGGCTGGTGCAAGCAGATTGGTTAGTGTCGACCTTCATTCGGGTCAAACGCAAGGATTTTTTGATGGCCCTGTGGATCACCTAACTGCTATGCCAGTACTAGTTGAAAGACTTTCTTCTTTAAGCGGTGATTTAACTATCGTTTCCCCCGATGCAGGAAGGGTGAAAGTGGCTGAACGTTACGCAATGACTTTAGGTGCGGAACTAGCGATAGTTCATAAAAGAAGAAGTCACAGTTCATTCAATACTGTTGAAGCTCGGGAGGTGGTCGGAGATGTTGATGGCCGCGTGTGTATTCTTGTTGATGACATGATTGACACTGCCGGAACGATCTGTTCAGCGGCCGAACAATTATCTGAAAGAGGGGCATCACAGATCGTTGCAGCGGCTACACATGGGGTTTTCTCAGGACCTGCATCCGAAAGACTTTCCTCGTCTCCAATAGAAAAAATTATTGTTACGGACACACTTCCGCTTCCGAAAAATATGCAAACTGATAAAGTTGAAGTGCTCTCAGTAGCTCCTCTAATTGCAGAAGCCATTAGAGCAGTATTTGAAGACACTTCTGTGTCAGAGATATTTGGTGGAAATAATTTAGTGTAAAACAAATGATCCGTGAGCCGTTTGGGTCGTAGAATGAGTGGTTAGACTCGCCTGTCGGGTACTTAATACTTGAACTTGAGGAAAAATCTTATGGAAGAAATACTTCTTAATGCAAATACAACTAGAGATATTGGGAGCAGTTCAAGTCGTCGTGCGCGAAAAGACGGGGTCGTTCCTGGTGTTTTATACGGTCTTAATGAAGAATCTGTATCTTTGTCTGTAGCTTGGCCTGATTTGAGGCGTGCATTGACCACAGATTCTGGAATAAATGCAATTATCCAATTAGAAGTAGACGGCAAAAAACAAATGACCATTGTTAAAGATATTCAACGTCATCCAGTTAAACGTGACGTTTTGCATGTTGATTTTCTTAGAATTGATCCAAATAAGAACGTTACTGTTGATGTTCCATTAGTAATGATCGGTGAAGCACGCGAAGTCTCGGCAGCTGACGGAATGGTGGATCAGAATATGTTCTCACTGACTGTTAGTGCTCCTCCTGATCGAATACCAACTGAGATTGAAGTCGACATTTCTGCTTTAACTGTTGGAGATGCAGTAAGAGTAGGAGATCTCAATTTGCCAGAGGGTGTTACCTCTGAAGGAGACCTTGAAGACCCGATTGCAGTAGGAATGATTACTCGCTCGACACTTGAGTCGATTGCTGCGGATGAAGCTGCTCTTGCATCTGATGATGAAGAAGGAGATGACGCTACAGGAAGTGAAGGGTCTGATGGACAGGAAGGCGGTACCAGTGAAGGGTCTGAAGATGCCGCTGAAGACGGGTAGCAGGGATTTGCATGTCCCGATTGATACGGGGCGAACGTTTTTCATTAACACGCCAAGGTGAATCAGCTGCGTTACTTGTAGTAGGACTTGGAAATCCAGGAACAGAATATGCAGGAACTCGTCACAACGTCGGTCGAGAAGTCGTAGAAGAGTTAGCCAGACGCAATAATTCAAACTTAAAAGCTGGAAAAGAACAAGCGCTTGTTACGGAAATCAAGCAAGATGAAAAGTTAATTGTTTTCGCTATTCCAATGAATTTTATGAATGATTCAGGAATCGCAGTCTCTAAATTAATGAGGCGTTACCGACTGAATGAAGTAAAAAAACTACTAATAGTCCATGATGAGCTTGACTTAGATGTTGGAGTTATTCGTCTTAAAGAAGGCGGTGGTTTAGCCGGTCACAATGGTTTGCGATCAGTGAAACAGCATATAAAAAATCAAGATTTTTGCCGTATTAGGATTGGTATAGGAAAACCTTTTCCAAGTCAAAAAGGCGCTAAATACGTTCTTTCGAAACCAGGGAAAAAGGAAAGTCAAGAACTTTTGTTATCCGTGGCCACTGCGGCAGATTCAATAGAGAGTGTTATCGAAACAGGTTTTGATAATGCTATGCAGATTTTCAACAAAAAAACTTAAAAGCATATGGACCATGAGATTTATCAGACTCTGCCTGAACTTTTAAAAGAAGAACCTTCATTAGTTAAATCATTAGGCCTTCCTAAGGCTGAAATTTTTGTACCGGAATGCGCCCATGCAATTGTTTCTGCAACTATTTCACGGTCGAGCGAACGAAAACCAATGGTGGTGGTTCTTCCTACGAATGTCGAAGCTGAAAAACTTTTTAGTGACCTGAAAATGTTTCTTGGTTTTGAAAAAGTAGATTTTTTCCCTTCATGGGAAACTCTTCCTTTCGAGAGAATTAGCCCGGGAGTCGAGACAATGGGCAAAAGGCTAAGAGTCCTCCACAGACTTCTTACTCGTGACGAGAATTTAGAAGTAATCGTTACCTCAGCACGAGCTCTTGCGCAGAAGTTATCTATTCAAGAACAAACATTTCCTATTTCTTTAAAGACAGAAGATCTGATAGACCAAGGGGAGCTTTTAGAGAAACTGATTGCTTTTGGTTATAAACGTGAATATCAAGTTGAGCATCGAGGCGAGGTGGCTGTAAGAGGTTCGATAGTTGACATTTGGCCTTCGACAACTGATTCTCCTGTACGTGTAGACCTCTGGGGAGATGAAGTTGAAAGATTGTGTGAATTTGGTGTTGCGGATCAAAGGACAAAACATGCTATTGAGATGGTTGAGATATTTCCTTGTAGGGAACTTGTTCTAAATTCTGAAATGCTAAGTATCGCATCGTCGATGTCTGATCTACAGGGTTGGGGTGCTTCTGAATGGGAAAAACTTTCTAACGGCGAATTATTTGATGGCATGGAGTCTTTTATGCCGTGGCTTTTAAAAGAAGACTCCGTGTTGGCAGACCTACTCCCTAGAGAAGGTCTGTTGCTACTTGTAGATAGAAGCCGTCTCGACTCAAGGATTAAAGATTTATTGGAAAAAGAAAAAAAACTAGCTGAATCATTGGCTAAAACTTGGTCATTTGAAGGATCAGAATTTCCAGA